>ERZ773263.1596-NODE-1596-length-13293-cov-2.731682_pt1 | contig 13293 bp, 9 predicted proteins | sample MGYA00511076_ERZ773263 | MGnify/ENA primary metagenome ERZ773263 (study PRJEB29015, sample SAMEA2738155) | human oral metagenome | biome: human oral; feature: human-associated habitat; material: saliva | place: China | collected 2195 ... | reverse complement strand
GGGACACAGAGACTGGGTTAATTTGCAGTAACCAGGCAAGTGGGATATGAAAGAGATTAATGATGAAAAAGAAATTGCGCTTCATTCGAAAGATTTAGAAATCAAAAATATTATTTCTGCTAACGACATAAAATTGAACTTTTCGAAAGCTGAAAATGATGAAATTTTAGTGAATATTGAAAAACTTAACTTTAAAAAAGGTGATAAAATCCAACTTAAAATTGAGTTTTCTGGTAAAATAACAGATGCGATGCACGGATTATATCCTTGCTACTATAAAGAAAATGGTGAGAAAAAAGAGCTTTTTGCAACTCAATTTGAAAGCCATCATGCTCGTGAGGTTTTTCCGTGTGTTGATGAGCCTGAGGCAAAGGCAACTTTTTCATTAGAGATTAAAGCTTTGAGCGATCTTGAAGTTTTGTCGAATACTGAAATTGTTGAAAAAAATGAAAATGGCAATACTCAACAGGTTAGATTTGCCAAAACGCCAAAAATGTCAACATATTTATTAGCCTTTGTATTGGGCGATTTTCAACGAGTTTCGAAAAAGACTAAAAGTGGTGTTGAAGTTTCAGTTTTGGCAACAAAAGCTCAAAAGTCTGAATTAATGGAATTTCCACTTAGTTTTGCGGTGCGGGTTTTAGAATTTTATGAAGATTTTTTTGGTCAAAAGTTTCCACTTTTAAAATGCGACCACATTGCTTTGCCAGATTTTTCTAGTGGTGCGATGGAAAACTGGGGCTTAATTACTTATCGTGAAACTACATTGCTCGCTGGTAAAAATTCCTCAATATCTTCAAAAAAATATGTTGCGCTAGTGATTGCGCACGAAACTTCACACCAATGGTTTGGAAATCTTGTAACAATGAAATGGTGGGATGAGCTTTGGCTGAATGAATCTTTCGCAACGATGATGGAATATTTAGCAACTGACGCTTTGGAACCGAAATGGAAAATTTGGGAAGAATTTGCAGTTAACGAAGCAGTTTTAAGCTTGCGCCGCGATGCAATTGATGGTGTTCAGGCGGTTCATGTTCCAGTTCATCATCCAGATGAAATTAGTACTATTTTTGATGGTGCAATTGTTTATGCAAAAGGTGCTCGCCTGATGAACATGCTTCGAAAATATATTGGGAACGATGCATTTCGAAAAGGTTTACAATTATATTTTGATAAGTTTAAATATCAAAATACAATTGGTGAGAATTTATGGGATTGTCTGAGCGAAGCTTCTGGCAAAAATGTCGCAGATTTTATGAATCCTTGGCTTTTTAAAAGTGGCTATCCGAGTGTTTTGGCTGAAGAAGATGGTGAAGAATTAAAATTATCGCAAAAGCAATTTTTTATTGGTGAAGGTAAAGATAGTGGGCGAATTTGGCCAATTTTACTTGGCTCAAATCAAAATAATTTGCCTGAGATTATGAACTCGAAAGATTTAACTTGCAAGAAAAGTTCAGATTTTGTTCAGCTGAATCAAGGGAATATCGCCCATTTTATTACAAATTATAGCCAAAATCTTTTCGAAAATTTACTTGAAAAGGTTAGAAATGGTAATTTAGATACAATTTCCCGCCTTCAAACTCTTCAGGAACGTTCTTTGCTTTCACGCGGTGGTGAAATTCCAAGTGTTGAGCTGCTGCGAACTTTACAGAGTTATGATAAAGAAACTTCTTTAACGGTTTGGGATATGATTAGTCTTTTAATTGGCGAATTGAAAATTTTTATTGATGAAGACTCTGAAAGTTCGAAAAAAATGAAAAAATTTGTTGGCAATTTAGCTCAAAATGAATTTGAAAAACTTGGATTCGTTAAAAAAACTGGTGAAGACGAAGAAAATACGCAAAAACGTAGCTCAATTTTGGCACACATGATTTATGCTGAAAATGAAAAAGCGATATCGGGCGCTCTAGATATTTTTAAAAATTCGCAGAATATGGAAGATATTGATTCGGAAATTCGAAGTTTAATTTTAACTGCAAAGATTCGCTTTGAAGAATCTCCAGAATTAGTGCAAAAAATGCTCGAAAGTTATAAGAACACTTCAAATGTTGATTATAGAGATGATATTATGGTGGCTTTAACTTCAACTAAAAATATTCAAACCGGTGAATTACTTCTTGAAAAAATGCTTGAGAATGACATAATTCGAACGCAGGATATCTTAAGCTGGTATGTTCATTTACTTCGAAATTTGAAGACTCGAGAACTAGCATGGAAATGGTTGCGTGAAAATTGGAAATTAATTGAGGAAAAATTTGATGGCGATAAAAGTTATAATGATTTTCCGCGATATTCGGGTGCAATCTTGCGAACCGAGAAACAGCTCCAAGAATTTAAAGAGTTTTTTGATCCTCTAAAAAGCGACCCAAGCTTAACTAGAGCGATCGAGATGGGTGAGAGAGAAATCGCCGGGCGAGTTGATTTGATTAAGCGAGACAAAACTGCTATTGATAAATTTTTACAAAATATTTAAACTTAAAACCGACCATATTCAACGGTCGGTTTTATCTTATTTTGATAAAAAGAATCTTTCGAAATTTACCATATTTTGCGGCGTGATTTCATCTGGGTTTTTATCTTCTAGATCTCTTAACTTTGCAAGAATGTCGGCTTTATCAATTTTAGAGCCGATTAGAACGAGTTCAGTTTTTGGCGTTTCATCTTTCCACTCTTCACTGTAAATATCAATAGTTTTGCCAACCAGCTGAACTATATATTTCTGCTCGTATCCTTTCATTCCAAAGTAGCAAATTCCTTTCATTCGAAAAAGATTTTTAGGTAGATTATCAAGAAAACTTAGAAATTTTTGAGGATTTAGTGGTTTTACTGTTTCGAAAGCCAAAGATTGAAATTGGTTATGAATGTGGTCTTTGTGATCGTGCTCATATTCTTCATTTTTCTCTTTATTCTTTTGTTCGGAATTTTGCCAAGAAAAAATTAAATCAGGATTGATTTTTGAGTTTTGACTTTCAATAATTGGTGAATTTGGGTTTAATTTTCTAATGAATTCACGGATTTCTTGAATTTTATTTTTTGAAATTAAATCGGTTTTATTTAAAACGATAATATCACTCGCTTTGAGGCATTTTTTAAAATGTGTCGGAAAATCTTTCTTAGAATTTTCGAAATTTTGAGCGTCGATTAAATAAATATTTCCGCCGAAATAAGAATATTGATTTCCGGAATATTGCAGAGTTTTAAGCAAATCGTAAGGTTCAGCAATTCCACTGGCTTCAATTATGATTGCATCAAGCAGTGAATCTTCATTCGCTAATTTTGAAAGTGGTTCGCTTAATCCGTTATCACCAATCATGCAGCAAATACAGCCATTGCTAAGCTCAATTTTTTGCTCATTGATTCCGTTAGAGATTAATTTACTATCGATATTTATTATACCGAAATCATTCACAATTGCACCAATTTTAAGATTTGGGCTTGATTTTAAAAGATGGTTTAAAAGTGTGGTTTTGCCTGAGCCTAAAAAGCCAGAAATCATTATAACTGGAATTTTTCGATTTTTTTGTTTTTTTGCTTTAATTTCTGTTTTTGAAAAATCATCAAAAATATCTTTCGAAAAGTTTGAAATGTCAAAATCTTCATTATTCATAAAACCAGTTTAACAGATTTTTAGAAAGCCTGCAAGATTTGCATTTTTCGAGAATATATGGTATAATTTGAAAGTTGCATTTCGCAAAGAAATTTTAGAAAGAGGTGAAATCTATGAAGATTTCAAGAGTAGTTGTAATGGAAAACCTAAATAATGGTAAGAGTGAAGAAGTTAAATTAGACACGAAAGAAATTCGTGAATTTAATTTTCCAAAAAAAGCCTATGTTATTAATAAGGTATTTATTGATAATCTGTGGCTAAAAATTACACTTCTTGTGTGGCTTTTAATCTTAAGTGCTTTATTGATGCTCGCAAAAATTAGTCAGAGTTATGGATTTTTGTCAATGTTAATATTGATAAGTTTAATAACCATAACGCTCGTTGCTAATTTTCAAATCGCTAGATTATACTTCTTCAGTGAGGAGGGAAATTGCAACATCGAGAAAAGGTTGTTAACCGGATGGTTGGGGGCTTCTGTTGAAGGAATTGAATTGCCTAATAACACGGAAGCAGAGGAGAGATGCTATGACTTTTTGAAGAAAGTTTTCGAAGAGATAAATAAATTCGCAATCAGATTTTATTTTTCTCATTTAGCTTTTGCTTTAACTTTTTTGCTCATAGCAACAATGCTTTTAATGGTTGAAAATCAGCCAGATAAAAGAGCATCTATTTTTGTCGTAGTGGCATGGATTTTTACGGAGTTTTACCTCTGGGTAATCCGCTGTTTCATTAAAACAAAAGCAAGAATGCGCTATAATGTTACTCCAAGAGTTGACAATGATAATGTATTAGAATTTTCATTAAATGGTAATTATATCATTGAAGAATAAGTTGAGCTTTCGAAATATGTTAAAGTTCCCTCCTTGCTATAAGATTAATAAAAAAACTTAGCCCTGCTAAATATGCAGGGTTTTCTTTTTTTCGAAAATCTGGTATAATATTTATATTCTATATATTTTTGGAGGTAATAAAAATGTTATATGAAGTTCTTTACGAAACTGGAAGCGAAAACTATTCCAAGGGTGAGATTCACCTTCTTCCATTAGTATCAAACACTCGGAGAGCGTTAAAAGCAATCAGTGATTGTGATATTGAAGAGCTGCAGAATGTTTTATATATCGCAGAAAATTTTCATAGCGATAAGAAGTATGATAAAGACTATGAAATTATGCTAGATAAGCTGCAGAGAATTTTGGATTTTATAAAAAAATTTAATGAACACTTCAATAGAAGTGTTAATAAGAACTCTCTGAAGATTCTGGAATATAAAGAATCTGCCATTGTTGAAAATATCATCAGCTTAATCACGCAAGATGATCAGCTTGGATTTGAAGAGGCCGTGGTAATTCTCCAATCATTAAAGCCTATTGTTGATAAGCTAGTTATTGGAAGTGAAAAGCCAATGGCTAATATTTATTCCATAGGGTTGGATATCTGTGAGAAATACAATATCTATGGTATGAATTTTGCGATTATTATCAGTAGCAATTGCAAATGGTCTATCGAGTATTTTATAAGAGGATGTAATCCTCGTCTTGACAACATAGTTAAAAATGGTATTTCTTCGATTTTACGTTCGAAGAAAGAAATAGAAAAACTTGACGGTAAATTAAAAAAAGACTTAAAAATAGCCTACAAAGCTCTTGTCGAGAAAAAATATAAGTTCAGCCTAATTGAGAGATACCGTATTTCACTCTTCTAATTTAGAGTCCCCTCGGGCTCTTTTTTATTTGACTTTAAACTTGAAATTTGATAAAATAAGAATACTAAAATATTACTTGTTCGAAGAATCCGACCTAAAAATAACTTTTCGAACGCTTTAATTTAAGGAGAAAAATGACTGATAATTTTAATGAGAAGCAGGCTCGTAAGCGTGCTAACTTGCAGAAAAAAGCTCAAGATTTGCAAAAAAATCGAGATAAATATGTTGGAAATGCTAAAAAAGAAAGTAGCGAGAAGAACGCAAAAATCGCTCAAAAAGCTAAGAATATTTCAAAGCAAACTCGAGTTCAAAAATCTGACGCTAAAAAGGTGAATTTACCAACAACAACGCGTCGTGGTGCGGTTGTGCGAGCTCAACGAATGATTTCGAATGATATTAATATGCGCGCAACTCAGCATATTGTTAATATTCCTGTTAATAAATCGCTTTTTAACGGTTTTAATGGCGAGCAACTAACAGCTTCGAAATTGAAAAAACTTCGCCCAGAAAAGGATAGTGTGCGAGTAATTCCGCTCGGTGGCTTGGGTGAATTTGGAATTGGTAAAAATATGTTCGCAATTGAATATATGGATGAAATTTTAGTGATTGATATGGGCTCAATTTTTCCAAATGAAGACTACCCTGGTGTGAATTTCATGACGCCAGATATCACTTATCTAAAAGATAATATGCATAAAGTTAAGGCTGTTGCATTTACCCATGCCCACCTTGACCACATCGGCGCTGTCCGCCAGCTTTTGCCTGAATTTGGTAATAATATTCCAATTTATGCAACCGATTTCACGATTGGAATGATTAAACGCCAGATGGAAGAGGCGGTTGTTGAAGTTTCACCAAATTATCAAATTGTTGATCCATTTAAGCATGAGCAAATTAGAATTTCAAAATATATGACGCTCGAATTTGTGCATGTTTTGCACTCGATTCCTGGATGTGTGGCAATGGTTGTTCGTACGCCAAATGGGAATATTGTACATATGGGTGACTGGCGTTTAGAAAACGATCCGGTTGATACTCAATTCGATCTCCCACGGCTTGCTGAAATTGCGCAAACCGAAGGTGTTGATTTGTTGATGAATGAAAGTACTAATATTGATACACCAGGAACACACCCACACAGTGAGTATTCAATTGGTGAAAGTGTTGGTGAAGTAATGACGGCGTATCCGCATGCACGATTGATTTTTTCTTGTTTTTCAAGCCAGATTTAACGCCTACAATTAATTTTAGATGAAGCAGTAAAGCACGACCGTAAGGTTGCATTTGCTGGATTCTCAATGATTAATGCGATTGAAATTGCATTGAGGTCACGAAAAATTAAAGTTCCAAAAGATGTTATTGTAAAAATGGAAGATATCGTGAAGCTTGATGATTCGAAAGTTACAATCGTCTGCACTGGCTCACAAGGTGAATTAAATGCTGTTCTAAACCGAATGGCAACTGGCGCTCACCGATTTGTTAAAATTAAAGCAACAGATGTTGTGGTATTTTCTTCGAGTCCGATCCCGGGAAATGAGCCTCGTGTGGCTTCGACTGTTGACGGGCTTTTGCGGGAAGGTGCTGGTGTAATTCAGCACGGTCGCGGTCATTATCACGGCATTGGCCCACTCCACCTTTCAGGGCACGCTTATTACGATGATCACGTTCGATTGGTAGAAACTATTCGCCCAAGAAATTACCTCCCAGTTCATGGTGAATTTTACATGCTTCAACACAATGCTGAAATGGCGCAGAAAGTTCTTGGATTAAAACGAGAAGAAATTCTTGTTGCTGACAGTGGTGATATCATCGAGCTTACAAAAGAAAAGAAAATTAAAAAAGGTGGTCGTGTTCATGTTGGCTCAATTCTTTATGATAACACTGGAAATACGGTTCATGATGCTGTCGTGAAAGATCGCCTGCATATTTCAACTGAAGGTATTTTCATTATCGTGCTAACAATTAGCAAGAAAACTGGCCGACTTCTTAAAACGCCAGATGTAATTTCTCGCGGATTTGTTTATTTAAAAGATAGTGAAGAGTTGATCGGTAAAATTCGTCATTATTTGCGAATTAAAATCGACCGTGAAGTTGAACGAAAAGTTGAAATTGCTGACATGAAACAAGAAATTAAAGATGATATTTCGCACCTACTTTTTGATAGCACTGGTCATACGCCAATTGTTATTCCAGTAGTGAATAAAGTTTAATCTGTTTCGAAAATCGCTCAAAACGGGCGATTTTTTATTATTAACGAAAATTGAAAAAAACTCTAAAAGATGCTAAAATTTAGTAATGAATTTAAATTCTTCGTTAGGTTTAGTAAAGGGTGTTGGTGAAAAAACGCTCGAGAAACTCGAAAGTGTTAATTTGCGAACTGTTGGTGATATTTTGGAGTTTTTCCCACGAAAATATGAGGATTTCGCAAGCTTAACCAGTTTGAGCGAGATTAAACCAGGGAAGGTTCTTTTTAAAGCTTATGCCGAAAAAGTTTCGATGCGTCGAGTTCGGCGTGGAATGACAATAACTGAGGCGATTTTAACTGATGGAAAAGATAAAATTAAAGCAATTTGGTTTAACCAGCCATATCGCGTAAAACAGCTTCAGGATGAAGAAGAATTTTTCTTTTCAGGAAAATATGAATTTAATTATAATCGTTATCAAATTACGAATCCAAGTTTAATGAAGCGCGAAGAATTGCCAAAAAATCAAAATTTTTCAGGTAAAGATGGCGAAATTGTACCAATTTACCCACAAAAAAAAGGTTTAAAAACTGAAACAATTCGAAAGATTTTAGCAGAATTAAAACCAATGATGAAGATTTTGCCTGAAACTTTGCCAGAAATTATTGTTCGAAAAGAAAAACTGATTTCACGCGCACAAGCAATTGAATGGGTGCATTTTCCTGGTTTGGCAGAAGAATTTAATCTAGCGCTTGAACGGCTTGCTTTTGATGAAATTTTTGAGCTAATTTTGGCTGCAAAATTAAATAAAATCGAAAATGAACAACTTCGTGGATATAATATTGAGCCGAAAATTCAAGATGTAAGGCAATTTGTTGAAAAGCTACCTTTTAATTTAACACAATCACAAAGGCTTGCTTCTTGGGAAATTATGCAAAATATGAGTCAGGATTTTCCGATGAATCGGCTTTTGCAGGGAGATGTTGGCTCCGGAAAGACAACCGTGGCGGCAATTGCGGCATTAAATGCGGTAAAAAATGGTTATCAAGTGGCAGTTTTTGCGCCGACCGAGATTCTTGCGCAACAATTAGCTGAAAATTTTTCGAAAACTTTGGCTTGGTGCGGTGTTTCGATTGGCTTCCTTTCGGGAAAGGTAAAAGGAAAGGCTCGTAAAACACTTTTTGAAAATTTAAAAAATGGCAATCTCGATATTTTGGTCGGTACGAGTGCAATTATTCAAGAAAAAGTGGAATTTTCGAATCTTGGTTTAGTAGTTATTGATGAACAGCATCGCTTTGGTGTTGATCAAAGGCAAAAAATTCTTGAAAAATCTCACCAAAAAATGCCACATTTGCTCGCAATGACTGCCACACCGATTCCGAGATCGTTGCAGTTAACGCTCTTTGGTGATTTGAGCATTTCGATACTAAAAGAAAAGCCTGAAGGAAGAAAGCCGGTTCAGACTGAAATCATTTCACCAGCTTCTCGTGCACCAATGAATTCGAGGATTAAAGCTGAAATTTCGAATGGACGGCAAGTTTTTGTAATTGTTCCAGCAATTCAAGAAGGAAAAAACGAGGAAATTAAAAGTGTTGAGGCAGAATCTAAACGATTAAAGCGTGATTTTAAGGAATTTAGAATTTTACAGCTTCATGGTAAAATGAAGTCAGAAGAAAAAGAGCAAATAATGGTAGATTTTTTGGCAAAAAAAGCTGATATTCTGCTTTCAACTACCGTTATTGAAGTTGGAATTAACGTTCCAAATGCTAGTGTAATTGTGATCGAAAATGCTGATCGTTTTGGTTTAGCACAGCTTCATCAGCTTCGTGGGCGAGTTGGTCGTGGTGGCGATGATGCTTTTTGTTATCTTGTAATGAGCTCAAATGCAAAACCGCCACAGAGGCTCCAAGAAATTTCGAAAACCAATGATGGATTTATTTTGGCGGAAAAGGATTTAGAACTTCGTGGTGCTGGTGAAATTTACGGCAAGGCACAAAGTGGCGAAATTAATCTGGAATTCGCAAGTATCGGTGACACAAAAATGATTTCGCGAGTACAATCTGCGGTGGATTTTTTGTTCGAAAATCAAAAAGATTGGCAAGAATATTTGAGAGAAAAGCCAAAATCACTTGAAAAATACCAAAGATTAACTTTATTAAATTAGAAGCTTGACGAAAAAAATAAATTGTGCTAAAATTGAAAGGTAGTCGGCCAGCAGGTCGGCATTTTTCATAAGAAATTATTTCGAAAGGATAAAATGGAAGATTTAAATATTAAACAAATGATGTTGGCGGCAAAAACAATTGCAGCTGAAAAAAATTTACCGGAAGAAAAAGTTTTAGAAGTTATTGAAATGGCAATTGCGGCTGCTTGGCGACGCGAAAACGGAAATCGCGACCAAAATGTTCGGGCAGAACTAAACACTCAAACTGGTGATGCTGAAGTTTTTGTTCAATATGAAGTTGTTGACGGCGAAGAAGCTTATAATATTAATAACGAGATTTCTCTTGAAGATGCAAAAAAACTTGATGCGAATGCTGAAATTGGCGAAATCGTTGAGGAGAAATTCCCGGTTGAAACTTTTGGTCGTGTGGCCGCCCAAACTGCTAAGCAAGTTGTTTTGCAACGACTCCGTGAAGCTGAACGTGAGATTATTCTTGAAGAATTCGAAGATAAAGTTGGTACTATCGTAAGTGGTTCGGTTTCGAAAATTGACCAACGATTTGTGAGAATTGATTTAGGAAAAGCAAATGGAGTTATGCCACTCCGCGAACAAATTAATGGTGAATATTTTAGTGTTGGCCAGCGGATTAAAGTTCTTATTAAAGAAATTGAACGTGAAGGTCGTGCGCCGGAGTTGATTCTTTCACGTGCAGATGCTAAATTCGTTGAAATTCTTTTCGAACAAGAAGTGCCAGAACTAGAAACTGGAATGGTTGAAATTGTGGCTATTGCTCGTGAGGCTGGTCGCCGAACTAAGATGGCGGTTCGTTCAATTATGAATGGTGTTGATCCAGTTGGAACTTTTGTTGGTAGTCGCGGTGTGCGAGTTCAATCTGTTATGAATGAAATTGGTGAACGTGAAAAAATTGATATTGTAACTTGGAGCGAAAACCCAAGCGAATTTATCCGTGAGGCATTAAGTCCTGCAGAAGTTGTTGAAGTTCAAATTAAAGAAACTGGTGAAAACGAACGCAAACGAGCAACTGTGCTTGTGAGTGAAGATCAGCAAAGTATTGCAATTGGTCGCGCTGGGCAGAATGTTCGCCTTGCAAGTCGACTAACTGGTTTTGAGCTCGATATTGAACTTGCTAAATCTACCGAAAAAAAACCACGCGGAAATGTTGAAGACGGCTTGTTTAGCGCTTTAAATGAAGCGACTGAAAGCGAAGTTGTTGAAAACCTTGATGGTGATGAAAATGATCAAGAAAAATTCGGCGGAGAAGAGCAATAAAATTTTAAAAGCTGGCGGAATTTGACCGCTGGCTTTTTATATGGTATAATCAAGATATTGGTTATATATAACTAAGTACTTAAAAAGGAGGACATTTTTATGTCAAATGAAATCGAAAAAATGAAGGTTATATTCCCTGCAGCCGGGCTGGGCACTCGTTTACTTCCGGCAACTAATGCTTTTTCGAAAGAGTTGATTCCGCTCCCATTTGATGGTGTTTCGCAAAACATCATCTGTATTCAGATTGAAAAGTTATTGGAGATTGGTGTTTTGGCGGAAAATATTGCGATAGTGATTAGCCCTGAAAAAAACGATATCAGGCAGGTTTTTGAAATTAAACAAGAACTTGCGGATTCACTTCGAAAAAAAGGAAAAGCTAAATTTGCTGAAAAAATTGAGCGGCTTGAACTCCTTTCTCCGAAGAGCTTCATTTTACAAAATTGCGTTGCCTATGGTAATCAGGCGCCTCTTTCGACGCCAGAAGTTATTGAGTTTATCGGTAAAGATGATTTCTGGTATGTTTTACCAGATGATATCTTCGCAATTAAAAACGGCAAGAATAACGAATTTATACAGATGTTTGAAGCTTATCAGAAGTTTGACGGAAGTGTGATGGCAGCGAAGGAAGTTCTCAATGATGCTGAATTTGATAAATATGGCATTGTGGCAGGTTTGATTGTGTCACGCGAAAAAGGTTCTAGTGGGAATTTGGTCGTTGATGTTGAGCGGATTGATGAAAAACCAGGTGTTGAGAACGCGAAAAGTAATCTTGCAAGCGTTTGCGCGTGGATTTTCAAAAATAATTTTCTCAAGTCGTTAGCGTGGAATTTAGCTGAATGGCAGAAAAATCCCAATGGTGAATTGATGTTTCAATTGGCAATTCAGCATGCTATTGATAATGGTGAAAAATTCTACGCTGTCCAAATCAGAGATGGCTGGTATTGTGATAGCGGTAATAATTTTGATTATTCATTATCTGTACCGGCGATGATGTTGGCGCAAGATGAATCTGGTGAATATCTTGAAGAACTTCGTCGGATTGTGAAGTTTTTTGAAAAATAGCCTCCAAAAAAAGCACTCGCGTGAGTGCTTTTAAATTTGTTTAAATTCCCTCGTGCTGAAGTAGCCAGCTTTTGCGATTTTGTCCTCCGTTATAACCACCAAAATCCATATCTTTCGTAAGAACTCGATGGCATGGAATAATTATGGAAAGCTTATTCGCGTTCAGAGCGTTGCCAACCGCACGAACGGCGTTAGGATTTTCAATTTTTTCAGCAATTTCAGAATATGTTGAGGTTGAGCCGGAGCGAATATTCTGAAGCTCCTCCCAAACCTGTTTTTGAAAATCTGTTCCAATCATTTCGATTGGTGTTTTAAAACCTGCAAAAGGGTGTTTAAAATAATCTTCAAGTTCAATGCGTATCTGTTTAATTGGTAGATTTTCGCCTTCTTCAATATTTTCAACTTCAAAAAACTCTTTAATTTGAGCTAAATCTTTTTCGAAATTTTCATTATCTTGAAATTCCAAAAAAACCAAAGCATCGTCATGAGCGATTGCCGTCATTTCGCCAAGTGGCGTTTGAATTTTAGAAAGTTTTAGTTCACGCATTTTAATATGACAATTATATATAAAAAAGCCTAAAAAGTCAAATAAAATAATAAATTATTAGCACTCATATTGTAAGAGTGCTAAAAGTATGATAAAATAGAGTTATGATACCTGAAGATTTTCAAGAAATTATTTCGCGAATGAGTGAAAATTCGCACAAAAGTTTGGAGCGAGCAGAATTTTTCTCTCGTAAATTTAAAACTGGCTACATTGGAATTGAACATATTTTGTTAGGAATTTTAGCAAATCGCGAATCTTCGGCAGCAACTTTAGCATATGAATATGGCTTAAAGTTTGAAGATTTATATGATTTTTTTGTTGAAAATCCGCCAATTTCGAAAAGTATGCCAGATTTTGAAGATCCAAATGTGCGAGCTTTAACCGACCGTGCGGTTTTTGCATTAAAAATGGCGAGTTTAATTTCTGGTGACGATAATGAAATTAGCACAAAAAACCTGCTTTTCTCAATTTTAAAGCAAAAAGATTTAAAATTACAGGTTGTACTTAGGAAAACTGGGGCTGATATTGAGGGGTTAGTGAATGCTTTTGATATTTTGTTTTCGAACGAAAATTCAGCTGAGGGAATCGATGAAATTGAGCAAAAAAGCTTTCGAAAGAATTCAGAGAAACAACAATCGAGCCGTGAAATTGCAATTTTGAAGAAATTTGGTGAAGATTTGACGGAAAAAGCTAAAAATGGTGAACTTGATCCAGTAATTGGGCGTGAAACTGAAGTTC
>ERZ773263.1594-NODE-1594-length-13294-cov-16.291412_pt1 | contig 13294 bp, 8 predicted proteins | sample MGYA00511076_ERZ773263 | MGnify/ENA primary metagenome ERZ773263 (study PRJEB29015, sample SAMEA2738155) | human oral metagenome | biome: human oral; feature: human-associated habitat; material: saliva | place: China | collected 2195 ... | reverse complement strand
CTCCTTCAATGTCAATTCCACGACTCATTAAATCACTAGCTACAACATAAGTGAAGTCTAGATTATTAATCCTTCTTTGCATTTGCTTACGTTCACGTGGTGTTAAATCTCCGTGAAGTACACCTACATTTAATCCTTTAGAAATAAGGTAACTACTTACCTCTTCTACCTCAGTTTTCTTATTAGCGAAGATAAGTGCTAAATATGGATTAATAACTGTTGTTATTTCATGTAATTTTTCTAAACGTGAAGAACTCTTCTCAGGAATTAAGATATATTCAATTTTACCAAATTTTGCATTATCAACTTCGATATACTGAGCATTTTTCAAATATTTTTTTAAGAAATGATTCATTTGTGTAGGAATTGTTGCTGAGAATACTAAAAATTGACAATTTTCAGCTGCCCTTTTAGAAATTTTATCAACATCTTCCATGAATCCTAAATCAATCATCATATCACATTCATCGATTACAAGGCTTTCTACTTCTTTAATTGCTAAAGCACTCGCTCTATCTAATTCTAATACACGTGTTGGTGTACCGATAATGATATGCGGTGCATTAGATACTCTTTCAATATCTCTATTTAAGTCTTGCCCACCGATACATAGTGTAATTTTAATATCTTCTTCAGAAAAACTAGCAATATGTAACGCCATATCGTATAGTTGTCTTGATAGTTCTCTAGTTGGAGCTAAAATAATACTTTGTGTTTTTTTCTTAGCTACATCTAATTTGTTAAAAATTGGTAGTAAGAAAGAATGACTTTTCCCACTTCCCGTTTGCGATTTTGCTACTATGTTTTTCCCTTTTAATACTGGTGAGAATACTCTCTCTTGAATTTTTGTTGGATTATCAAACCCTAAATCTATTACTGCCTTATTTACAAATTCATTAAATTTATATTGTTCAAATGACTTTGGTAACATTAAAAATCTCCTCTATAATTTTTTATATTATTATTCTATAGACTCTTTCTATATAGTCCACAATCTTCTGCGTGAGTATATCTAAAACAATAATTCTTACTACACGCCATAATAAACCATCTTTTATTATACTATAAATAGGTAGAATTAGCTATAAAAAACAATATAATGTTACTTATTATAGGGATAACTTAACAAAGAAAAAAACAATTTTCTCGCACACCACCAAATAGCTTATTAGATATCTAAAACAATTTTATAAAACAAATATATTTATTTCATTGCACCTATGAATTCTCATATAAACTTTTTCAAAATTTAGAACCTCTGTTTAACACTGATAAAAAAGAAGCACCTAAAATCAAAATTTCTTAGAATTTGATTTTTAAGTTGCTTCTTCTATGATTATCCTAAAAATTCTATATAGTATTTAACATATAACTTTGATTATCTAAATAGATTTTCTGAGAGTGTGTTGAACTTTCTAAATAATTATTGAGTAAAATAAACTACTTCTAAAAATTATTTATTAAAGAAATCATTAGAAAATCCATCGGATTCTTTAAGTAATTGTTTATAAACTTTTTCTTTTAACAAAACAGTGTGTCTATATTTATTTTGAATTTTATTATCAGTCAATTCATCCAAATCTTTTTGAACGGCTTCATCAAATAATTGTTTCAATCTAACGTAAGTTGAAACTTGTTCATTATCAATAGTGATAGAAATAAATCCTTTTTCTACTGCCTTATTATGAACTTCTCCGTACCAAGTTTTCTTCCACTCTTCAAGAGTTTTAAAACGACCTTCAGAAACTTTCTTGATAATTAACTTATCACTTAATAATCCTTTATTTTCACGTTTAGCATCTTCTTTATATTTATTAGAAGCGTATCCTATAAACCCTTTTTCATATCCAAAGTAACCCCACATTCTAAAGGTATTATGTTTTAACGATAATGCTCCAACAGCACCATCACTTGTGTTTCCTCCATATATTCCTGCCATCATATTGACAGTAACATAAGCTGAGTTCGGATCTAAATCTTCAGGTTTATAAACACCATTTCTTACACCGTGTTTAGTTGCAAAATTGTTATTAACTAAATCATTAACTGTTGATAATTTAAGAACTTTTTCATCATTATTTAAGTCTCGAACATTATCCCATTGGTTAGGTTCAGTTAAATCATTATTATAACTTCCTTTTTCTCGCATTTTTTTATCAATTTTCTTGAACCATTTACTGTTATCATCTAAGTTTTTACCTATAACAGATTCAGCTTCAACATAATCTAACATCATCATTGCTTCATTATAGCGTTTCATGTAATCATCAATTTCACGTCTATTTCTCAATTTGTGAGGATTGTAGTTATACCATTGTTTACCATCGTTTTCTCTCTCGTAAGCCATATTGATACCAAGTGCTCCATATGTTCCATTAGGATTTGAAACAGATGGAGATTGTAGCATTCCTTGAGCATATGCTTCAACATCAGTTCCTTCACGATGCCACCAACCACCAAAGTAAGCCATCCTGTCATTAACGTGTGTTGTTTCATGGGTAAATGCTGAAATACCAAAATCACTAATTAAATCAGTAGCCATAAAGTACACAGTATCTTCTTTATACGGTGGAGTATGGATTGCTGCCATCGCTCCCATTCCTGGATTAGGATTGAAATGTTTCCCTGTAGGTCCAAACAATTCTCTTGTTGGAGAATAATCAGGTTTTCCATCTTTGTGCCCATATTTACCAAGCCATCCATAACCTGCTGCGTTCATATTATCCCAAACAGGAGTCGGTACCATGTTCTTACTTTTCAGTAAATTATTTCTTACTTTATCTGTAGCCAAACGAGACCAGAAGTCTAAATAGTTTTGTTGCCCTTTAGCTACTTCATCAATTTTATCTTTAAATTCATTTCTTTCTTCTTCTGTATTTTTACCATATTTTTCAAATGAACTATATGATATTGTGTTATATGTTGAAATTAAGAAAATATGAGATTTTTTCAAATTCAATAACGGTAAAATCATACGACCATGAACATCATTATTTAAACCTTCATAAGCACGATGTTTTTTGTCTTTAAAATCTTCAGTTGTTGTTTCTGGTTCTACAATATAAACATTTTTCTCTGTTGCCTTTTTGAACCAATCATTTAAATCCTTATCTTCAGTAAACAACCTCATATTATAATTTAAAAATTCATGTAGATTACCTTTTCCAGTATCTCCAGCTATAATTTCACGATAGGCATCTTGTGTGCGATCACCTTTTATATAACTTTCCCTAGAACCAATGTTGATAAGTCTATCAAGCACATCTACATTTTTTCCATAGAAATCCGGTTTGAATAACATAATTTCTTTTAAATTCATATTATCAAAATTGATTCCATAATAACGGTTTAAATATGCTAAACCTAACATTATTTTTTCCTTATTGCTTTCTACTTTTTGAAGTAAAACATCTTCAGCAACTTTACTGTCATTTAATTGGAAATCATAATTTAATAATAATTTATTAACTAAACTATCTAAATTATTTTTAACTTCTTCAAAACTTTCTTCTAAGAATAAATCTCTAACATACCCTTTGCGTTTTTCTATTGTGTTATCTTGAGGATTTTTACGTTTGTCCATTAAATTATAAATGCCCTCTGATTGTAATTCAACAGATTGTAATTTTTCTTTAATTTTATTAGTTAATGAAACTCTATCTTTCTCTACCATATTCGGAGTATAAACAATATCTTTCAATTCATTAATACTGTACTCTTTAATTTTACTTACATTTGATTCTTTAGGAGCAAGGGTAAAAATATCTTTTGTATTATCTGAATAATGTACTAATATTTTATTAGCAACAGATAAATCAGTAACAAAATCGTTATCTTTCATTCCTACTACTGATAAAACTCTCTTAGTTACAAGATTAGAATTTTCATCTAATTTATTACCTTGATTCACTATCCAATCTTTATTGTAAAACGGTTGTAGTTTTTCTATGTTACGATATGCCTGATCACGCTTAGCTTGGTAATCTTGAATATTTTTATATTCATTTTCATGAGAAACTTTGTTGTTAAGCTTATCTACAGTTGGTTGTGTACTAGCTAATTTATCGGCAGTAATCATCGTCGCTTGAATTTTCGTATCTGCTTCATCTTTAGCAATTTCTTTGATTCTATGAGAGTTTCTATGAGTTTTTCCACCTTTGCTAATACCAGTTACTGTAAAATTATTCTTAACAACCCAATCGGTAACATTTTCATCATCCATATCTCTTGATCCAAAGAATACGTCACCCTTCTTAACATCCATCATTGTAACAGTATTTTCAATAACACCCCAAGGCCAGTTTTTACCTATAAGACCTCCATTTTCTCCACTATTAGGAACATCAATAGTACCTTTTGCTACAGAATTTCTTATATATCCCCATCTACCTATGCCATCAGAATTTAAACCATGGCTTATGTTACCTGCTATTCCTCCTGTTCGTGATCTATCACCTGTAATTTCAGCATCAACATAGGCTTTTTCAATATTACCACGCCAAACATCACCTGCTATTCCAGCAAGGTTCCAACCTTTATTACCAGTAGCATGTACTTTACCAATGTATGCAATATTAGTCATTTTCCCTTCATCTAGCTTATTAACAATACCAGCTACTTCATTTGCTCCTGTAACACTACCCGTAACTTTAATATTTTCAATAGTACCCCCTTTTACTATCTGAGCAAGTGTAGCAACGTTATTTTCCCCTGGTAGATTAATATTTACATTCTCTAAGTTTATATTTTTAATAGTTGCATTTTCTAATTTACTAAATAGAGGATGCACTAAATTATGAATTGAATAATGTTTATCATCAACACTTGTTAATGTTCCTGTAAATTTCTGAGTAACATAAGATTTCCCAAGTGGTTTTATACTAACCGCGCTTAAATCAGCCCCAAGTTTGAATGTTCCCGAAGGAGTTTTTTGCATAGCTTCTATTAAATCTTTAAAATCATAGTACACATCACCAATATGTGGTTTAGGTTTCGCGATATAATAAGAATAAATATCTTCTATTTTATTTTCACTCGTTCTTCGCACTAAATCTTGAGCTTTTGCACTGACTTTATAAAACCAATCTTCCCCTACTTTTACTTCTTCTATTTTATCAATAGCAAGTTTAGTTGTTTTATTATCACGAGAAGTCACTTTCAAATAATATTCTTTTATATTTTCCGGAATGGCATTTAATAGGCTACTATCAGATTCCTCACCTTGTTCGTTAACATGTATCAAACTTGTTTCTTTGATATTTTTAACTTCAACTTTTTTTAAATCAAGCCTTAGTGGTCTCTCTTCTAATACTGAAGTCTCATCTGCTTTTCCTCGATTATAAACCATAGTTGTTCTAATGATATAGTCTTTATACAATTTAAGATTATCTGCAATATCTTTTAATTTAGATGTAGTTAAATCTAGTCGTTTAACTACATTTTCTCCATCACGAACTTCTGCCACAATAGATTTAATCTCGACTGAATCTTCATTTTCCAAAGTATATGTCAAATCAGCAGAACGATCAAGAGCATGTTCTTCAATCTTAGATAATGTTAATACAGGTTGTTTTTTCTCTTTTGGAATTTCTTTTTCTGGATTCTCCGGCTGTATTAACGATTCGCCTTTCTCACTCACTACTCCTTCTGGGTTCTCCGGTTGGACTAGGCTTTCACCTTTCTCGCTTACCACTCCTTCTGGGTTCTCTGGTTGGACTAACGATTCGCCTTTCTCACTTACTACTCCTTCTGGGTTTTCTGGTTGGACTAGCGCCTCGCCTTTCTTGCTTACCACTCCTATCGGTTTCTCTGATTGTACTAGCGCCTCGCCTTTTTCACTTACCACTCCTTCTGGGTTTTCTGGTTGGACTAACGATTCGCCTTTCTCATTCACCGCTCCTATCGGTTTTTCTGGTTGGACTAATGCTTCTCCTTTCTCGCTCACCACTCCTATCGGTTTTTCTGGTTGGACTAATGCTTCTCCTTTCTCACTCACTACTCCTTCTGGGTTCTCCGGCTGTACTAACGCATTACCTTTTTTAGAAACTCCAACTCCGGCAACAATAACTTTATTAACAGCTTGTTTAGTAATAGTTGTTTTAATAACTCTCCTAATTTCTTTACCATTAATCGTAGATACTTCACTAAATACTGTACTCTCTCCATTGATTCCTTCATTAAGAACTTTAGATTCTCCTTTTGGCAACGTATTGTCAAATTTTCTAATAGTTTCAAAAGGAATAACTTCCGTGGTTGTTCTAAGTTCTGGTTTATTTATAGATAAGTTAAGTACACCTTCATCTGGCGTTGTTTTATATTCAATCTTTGGTTTTGAGATTTCTGTACCTTGGCTGTGAAATTCAATTTTAGGTATCTCAATCGTCTCAACTTTTTCTGTTTCAGTTAGTGATTTATCCTGCTTAATTGACGGTTCTTTCGTTTCACTTGGAAGAATATTTTCTGTGACTCGAGAGTGTTCTTCTAAATCATTTTGCGTGAAAAATCCTATATATTTATACCCATCTATTTGAATTATACCTCTGGCAAATTCAGAAGAATTACTTATAGTTGCTTTTGTATTATATTGAACTAAGTCTTTATTCTCTAAAGCAAAAGAATGATAAGGTACTATAGCACTCTGTCCTAAACTACCAATCAAAACAATACTAAGTACTTTATTTCTATGTTTTTTTGATATTAGAAAAACTACTAGAACAGCTACTCCTAAACCTAAACCAGCGAGTGGGAGTGAACTTTCTCCAGTATTAACTAATGATTTTATTTTCAGTGTATTAGAGATAGCGTTCTGAGTTTCTTTCTTATAAACCATGTAGTACGTTTCGTTGTTTTTCAAATTATTTGGTATACTATTTTTAATTAAACTTTTTTCCGATTCTGTAAGTTCATTTTCCGTTAGATAAGTATAATTAATATTTATACCATTATCATTTGCATAAGCTTTAGTTGGCATATAGCTTCCAAATATTAAAGTACCAATAACAACAGGTGCTGCACCTAATGATAATTTTCTAATTGAAAACTTTAAAATTTTATTATTTTTACTTTGTGCTCGCATAAAAATCTGCTCCTAAATACATATTATTACAATTTTATTCTATCAAAAAAATATAGCTATTACAATTTAACCTTTATCTTCATACACAACTGCAATTAATAATTTTTTTATTTACGGATAGTAAAATTGATGCTATATTATTTTCTTTTAATACCAAAAGCAACACTTTATCTTTTTTAACAAATAAAGATATACTCCTCCTAAAGAATTAATTAATATCAAGAAATAAAAAAGGAACGTTCTACCAATATGATGATTAAAAAAATCATTATTGGTAAATCGCTCCTTATGGTATTTATTTGCTATAATACTCTAAGACTGATTTAAATTATTTTTTATGTTAATCTAAGCTTTTTTATCTTTTTAACAATTTATATTAATTCTTTTTATCATATTGAAAAATTATTTAATTACAATAAGTAAACTAAAATTTTAATATTTAGTACTTCTCTAAATTATATTATTTTACAATATCGATTCCTGAACTTGTTCCTAATCTTTCTGCACCAAGATCAACATATTTTTGCGCAGTTTCTTTATCTCTAACTCCTCCACTTGCTTTAACTTTTGCATTATCACCTACTACAGACTTCATTAATTTCACATCTTCATAAGTAGCTCCATCTGTTCCGAAACCAGTTGAAGTTTTTACAAAATCAGCTTTAGCTGCTAATGATAACTCGCATGCTTTAACTTTTTCTTCATCAGTTAAATAACAAGTTTCAATAATAACTTTTAATACATTATCACCAATTGCCTCTTTTATCTGACGAATTTCATTTTTAACAAATTCAAACTCTCCATCTTTTAATTTGGCAACATTGATAACCATATCTATTTCGCTTGCTCCATTTTCTACTGCATCTTTAGCCTCGAAAACTTTCGCAGCAGTAGTCATTGCACCTAATGGAAATCCTACTACAGCTGCAACTTTAACATCAGTTCCTTTTAAAAGATGTTTAGCATCTGCAACATAACAACCATTAACACAAACACTATAAAACTCATGTTCAATTGCTTCCTCACAAAGTTTTTTTACATCCGAACTACTCGCTGTTGCTTTTAATATTGTGTGATCTATATACTTATTTAATCCCATTTTTTACCTCTATTCTATAACTTCTAATATATTTTTAATATTTTCTATTTTTTCTTGTCCAATTACATAGGCATCTAAGACCATAGCTTTACTTGATTGAACATTTTTTTCATCATTAAAGTAAATTTCAGCAATAACTTCGCCTTTTTCCACTTTATCTCCAACTTTTTTCTTAAGCTCGATTCCCACAGCATGATCAACCTCATCTTCTTTTGTAGCTCGACCAGCCCCAATAACCATCGCTGCTTTACCAATTTCTTCAGCTTTAATTTTTGTTACAAAACCTTCTTCTTCTGATAATACTTCTAGTACCGATTTAGGTGTCGGTAATAATTCATAATTATTTACTACTTCACCATCACCACCACTTAATTCAATAAACTGTCTTAATAATTCTAATGCACGACCATTATCAATAACTTCATCTATTTTCTTAGCGGCTTCTTCGTAGGTGCTAACTTCACCTTTGTGTTTTAATGCTAGATAGACAATTTCATAAACAACTTCTTTTAAATCACTAGACCAATTTCCTTTTAAGGCTTCAATTCCTTCGATAATTTCATTTGCATTACCAATATTATATCCCAACGGTTCTTCCATATTAGTCAGTACCGCTATAGTTTTTCTACCTACACTATTTCCAATTTCAACCATTCTACGAGATAGTTCTCTTGCATCTTCGATAGTTTTCATGAAAGCACCGTCACCAACTTTAACATCTAAAATAATTAAATCAGATTGAATTGCCAGTTTTTTACTCATAATACTACTTGCTATTAAAGGAATACTGTCTACTGTTGCAGTCACATCGCGTAATGCATATATTTTCTTATCTAATGGCACAATATTGTCGCTGTAACCCATTAGTCCTACTCCGGTTTTACTAGCTACTTCTACTAGTTCTTCTTTTGTAGTACTGAATTTAAAGTTTCTAATTGCTTCAAATTTATCAATCGTTCCCCCAGTATGCCCTAAACCTTTACCAGATAGTTTAGTTGCAGCCATTCCTACTGCTGATAAAATCGGTCCTAAAACTACAGTAACCTTATCACCTACTCCACCTGTAGAATGTTTATCAACAAGATAATGGTCTAGATTGTCAAAGTAGATTGTATCCCCTGAATCTCTCATAGTTAAAGTGAAGTTTGTAAGCTCATCTTTTGTCATATTATTAAAATATACAGACATTAAAAACGAACTCATCTGGTAATCAGGTACCGTTCCTTTCAGATAGCCCTCTAGTAAAAATTCAATTTCAGCTTTTGTAAGTTCTTTATTTTTTTTCTTTTTATCTATGATATCAACAACTCTCATAGGTTATTCTCCTTAAATTTTCTTTATTGAAAGATAAACAAATATATCTTCTTAAAAATCTTTACAATAAAAATTCGTCATACTATATTTTTCATTCTCTATATAAATATTATTAGATACTTCTAATATCTGCAAACTCTTCTTATCTTTTAATATTTTATATAGTTCTTCTTGACTTTTTTTACTATATACTATTTTATCACGAATTATGTACATTTTGTAGCCTAATAATATTAACATGTAGTTTTTATATTTAAATAAAATCATATATAACATATGGAATAGAACTAATAGTATAACTATTTTCCATAAAAATTGAAGTTTTTGATTTATAATCAAAAATGTAATAATCATCATCAAAATTAAGTAATAATAATCAATACCGCTTTTTCTAGAAATTTCTTTTTTACTACAAACAAATACATTTGTAGGTTTACTTCCATTTTGAATTATTAAAGAAAAAATAGATATTATCGTTAGTATTGTAGTTAATAGGAGTGCATCTAAATCTTGTTTTAAAAAAGTATAAATAAGCAAAACAAAATAAAGAGGCATAAATGAATAAATACAATAACTAATATAGTTAAATGATTTTTTCATCTCATACCTCCTATTTATTATCTTTTACTTTTTGGTTTAGACAAAATTTCCGAAAAAATTATATCATTCACGATTTTTTCTTTATCAAAAGTTAAAGAATTTGAAAATATTTCTTTTTCTTTATCTACTATAACACGTGGTTTTCTTTCAAAAAATTGTTTCTGTGAAGACTCATGTTTCTGAATATGATTATTCCTTTGATTATCCCCTTTATAAACTTGTTTAGGGATTTTCTTATTCTTCTGTTTAACTTTCCTAACAGTTTCTTTATTATTTTTTTTATTGGCCTTCACTTTATCAATAATAAGTGACACTATTAGGAAAATTATAGGAATCGCTAAACTACTCATCTTCCCCTCCTAGAGTTTCTGTTAAGATACTCATTTGCAATCAATCCACGAACAAGATTTTCTTGAGAAAATTCTAATTTTTTTGTATTATTTTTAGTATTACTAGGTTGGTCAAAATTTCTTTGCATCGAAAACTTATTACGACCTTTATTGTAATTTTGATTATAATACTGTTGATATTTGTTCATAGTAGAGCTATCAACTTGTTGTTCATATATATCTTCTTTATAAACTTGTTGATTAGATAAAGAACTTTGTCTATTTCTAGATTCATTAAAATCCTTATTTGCAGCTTCTTTGATTCTTTTCATCTCTTCAACTGCCTTCAGTGCTTGAGCTCTAGCGTTGTCTAGCTCCATTTGTTTTGAATTATCTAAATTTTTTCTGTATCTTTTACTGTCAGAAGCAAAAACCATTACAAAAATAGCAAAAATTATGATAAATATTATTGGTGCTGCGAAAATTAAAAATGACATTTCACATCCTCCTTTTTATCTAATTATTTACCTGCTCCTGTTTCAGGTTGTGACATACGTTTAATTGAATCTCTCATACCTGTATCAGCTTCTAAATTTTTATAATTCATATAATCCATAATACCTAGATTACCTTGTTGGAAAGCTTTCGCCATAGCTAATGGTAATTCTGCTTCAGCTTCTACAACTTTCGCGCGCATTTCTTGAATTCTAGCTTTCATCTCTTGTTCAGCCGCAACCGCCATAGCACGACGTTGTTCAGCTTTTGCTTGAGCGATATTTTTATCTGCGATAGCTTGTTCTGTTTGTAAGTTCGCACCAATATTTTGACCGATGTCGACATCTAGAATATCAATAGATAAGATTTCAAATGCAGTACCTGCATCTAATCCCTTATCTAAAATTGTTTTAGAAATTCTATCTGGATTTTCTAGAACTACTGTGTGTGATTCAGAAGAACCAATTGTAGAAACAATACCTTCACCTACACGGGCAATAACAGTTTCTTCTCCAGCTCCCCCTACAAGTCGTTCAATGTTTGCACGAACTGTAATTCTTGCTTTTGCTTTTACTTCAATACCGTTAATTGCAACCCCTGCAATATACGGTGTTTCAATAACTTTAGGGTTAACGCTCATTTGAACTGCTTGAAGTACATCACGTCCCGCTAAGTCAATAGCAGCACAACGTTCAAATGTTAAACTTACTATGTTAGCTCTGTGAGCTGCGATAAGAGCATTAATTACTCTATCAACATTCCCCCCTGCTAAATAGTGACTTTCCAATTGATTAATAGTAACAGCTAAACCAGCTTTATGTGCTTTAATCATCGGATTAATTACTCTACTCGGAATAACACGTCTTAGTCGCATACCAACAAGTGTAAAGATACTTACCTTAACTCCAGCGGCAATGGCACTAATCCAAAGACCAAGAGGGAAGAAAGTGAAGAATATCGATAGCACAATCAATACAACTACCACGATAATACCTGAGAATATTAATTCTGGCATAATACTACCTCCTTAAAATTTTTATATTTTTTTAACCACTATACGCATTCCTTCTACACGTATAATCTCTATTTCATTACCCTTTTCTATAAAATCTCCATCAGTTACTACATCCAACTTTTCATTTCCTAAAACAGCTACTCCTGCTGGACGTAAATCTGTATATGCTTGAAGTTTTTTTCCTATTAATTCTAATCTACTTTCACTCGCCACATATCCATCTTCTGTTGAAATAGAATCGTTAAGAACAAGCCTATTTAATAACATTAACCTTCTATGGAAAATATTTCTATTAACATAAAATTGAATCGTTGCAAGTATTAGAGAAATAACTAAAATAAATGCAATATGATATGTTGACTTATTAATGTAGATTATTGCATAAATCACGGTAATGATCCCTACCGTTCCAACTATTCCACCAGGAATAAACATCTCTAGACCTATTAGAGATATACCTCCAATAAATAATAATAGAACAAAAATACTTATACCTGTAGAATAAGAATGTAGAGCTATATATGTCGCTAAACTAAGTACGGACAAAATTCCCAAAAAATTAATTTTTTTTGAAAACAATTGCTGACAGAAAGTTAAGGACATCGCAATTAAAAGAATCCAATCGAGAGACATCATTAAATTCATATATAATCACCTCATTTTTGCATATTCTTTTTCTAGATAGTCTAATAATTCTTCCCTTGTGAAAATATTCCCATGACCGGGAACAGCATGTTCAAAATCAAGAATCGATATTCTATCTATATAATCACGAAGCTTTTGTTTATTATATGCCATCGGTTTTGTATAATAATTTTTAGCGTGACTATCACCTAAAAACAATACTTTTTCTTCCGGTATATAAATTAAAAATGCATCATTAGAATGTGAGTTATCATTGTAAATACAATTAATTTTAACTCCTCCCAGATTCAAATTGAAATCAGCCATTTTAGGCATATCTGGAATTCTAATTTTTATCTCATGATTTTCATATACTCTCTTTATAACATCTGCACTGTATTTTATCTCCGTTCCATCCTTGACTCTTTGATATAGGCTTTCATCATCCCATTCAAGTTGAGATAATTCTATTAAAGAATCTCTAGCTCTATCAGTGGCAATTACTGGAATATCTAAATACGCCGCTCCAAAACTATGATCCCAGTGATGGTGTGTTAATATCACATAACTTGGCATCGGTAAGTCATTTTCTTTTAATTCTTTTAGAAATGTTTCGACTTGTGCTGGTCCATTCCCTGAATCTAACATTACAGAGAAGTATTCTCCTTTAACATAGCCAAGCGTTGGCTCTAAATACATATATCGTTGTTTTGTATAATAAAATCTATCTGAAAATTTAATTA
>ERZ773263.1589-NODE-1589-length-13315-cov-6.534766_pt1 | contig 13315 bp, 6 predicted proteins | sample MGYA00511076_ERZ773263 | MGnify/ENA primary metagenome ERZ773263 (study PRJEB29015, sample SAMEA2738155) | human oral metagenome | biome: human oral; feature: human-associated habitat; material: saliva | place: China | collected 2195 ... | reverse complement strand
TCTCTGAGACCGTTGAGGATCCTACGGTTATTCGTTTTTTGAAATGCTTTGCAAGTCCCTTTACACTCATTCTGCTTACGCTTGCTGCGATCTCCTATGTGACCAATGTCATGTTGGCTTCTCCCGGAGAAAAAGATCCCTCAACGGTCATCATCATTGCGGTCATGGTGCTCATCTCGGGCATCATCGACTTCGTGCAAAGTTCGAAAGGCGCCTCGGCGGCCGCGGCGCTTTCGAAGATGGTCACTGCCACTACGTGCGTGATTCGCCAGCCGATCAGCTTCGACAACTTTGAGGGGGACAAGGACGACAAGGACAACGACAGCTTCGACAAGGAGATCCCTTTTGCTGAGGTAGTCGTCGGAGACGTAGTGCTTCTCGCCAGCGGAGACATGGTGCCTGCAGACTGCCGCGTGCTCGACGCCAAGGACCTCTTTGTGAACGAAGCTGCCCTGACCGGCGAATCCGAGCCTGTCGAAAAGCTGCCGGGTGTTGTACATGCACGGCGCCGCGCCGACGGGACACGCTACCCGCTTTCTCTCTCCGAATGCACGAATCTGCTGCTTGCAGGCACTACCGTACAATCGGGCAGTGCCCGTGCCGTCATAGTAGCCACCGGTGACGATACCTATGTAGGACGCATGTCAAAAGCCCTCCAGCAGCCTACCGCCGAGACAAGCTTTGACACGGGTTTGAAATCGGTCTCCAAGGTCCTTGTCGCCTTCATGCTGATCATGTGCCCAATCGTACTACTCGTCAACGGCATCATGAAGGGAGACTGGCTGGACGCACTTTTGTTCAGCGTCTCGGTGGCCGTTGGCATCACGCCGCAGATGCTACCCGTGATTGTTACCACCTGTCTCTCGCGCGGAGCTACGCAGATGGCAAAGCGCGACGTCATCGTCAAGAGTCCCTCGGCCATCCAGAATCTCGGCGCCATCGATATCCTTTGTACCGACAAGACCGGCACCATCACAGCTGACGAGGTAGTGCTTGAGCGCCATCTGAACGTCCTCGGCGAAGAGGACGAAGCTGTCTTGCGCCACGCCTTTCTGAACAGCTATTTTCAGACAGGACTTCGCAATCTCATCGACAAAGCCATCATCAAGGCCACTGAATGCCTTACTGATATCGATCATCTGACCGGCGATTATCGCAAGATCGACGAGGTTCCCTTCGATTTTGAGCGCCGGCGTATGAGCGTGGTGGTCGAGGATAGTTCAGGCAAGGCTCAGATGATCACCAAGGGCGCCGTCGAGGAGATCCTGACTGTCTGCAGCTCCGTTGATCTCTGCACCAAGGTATCGCCGCTGACCGAAGCACAGCGCCGCGAGGTGCTTCGGAGAGTGCAAAACCTCAACGACGAGGGCATGCGCGTCATAGCGGTAGCTCAGAAGAACGATCCGCGGCCGGTAGGCGAGTTCGGCGTCGATGATGAATCCGAGATGACTCTCATCGGCTACCTGGCGTTTCTTGATCCACCTAAGGCAAGCGCCGCCAAGGCCGTCAAAAAGCTTGGCGAGAAGGGCGTCAGCGTCAAAGTTCTTACGGGCGACAATGAAGGCGTTGCAGCTGCCGTCTGCAAAAAGGTCGGCATCAAGGTCGACGCACTTCTTTTAGGTGAGGAAGTTGAAGTCCTCTCCGATCAGGCGCTTCGCAAGCGCGTCGAAGAAACGCAGCTCTTTGCCAAGCTCTCACCCATGCAGAAGGCGCGCGTTGTCGAGGCGCTGCGCCAAAACGGCCATATCGTAGGCTTCATGGGCGACGGCATCAACGACGCGGCCGCTATGCGTGCCTCTGACGTAGGCATCTCCGTAGACACTGCCGTCGACGTGGCAAAGGAATCAGCCGACATCATCCTGCTGCAGAAAGATCTTCTCGTCCTTGAAAGCGGTGTTGAGGAAGGCCGGCGCACCTACGGCAATACAATCAAATACATCAAGGCAACTGCCAGCTCAAACTTCGGCAACGTCCTTTCGGTCATGGTCGCCAGCCTGCTGCTTCCGTTTTTGCCTATGTCCGCACTGCAGCTGCTGCTTTTGGGACTTGCCTATACGCTGACCTGTATTGCGATCCCCTGGGATACGGTCGACGAGAGCTTTCTGGCAAAGCCCCGCTCATGGGAGGCGCGCTCCATCACAGGCTTCATGCTCTGGATAGGGCCGGTGAGCTCCATCTTTGACGTGCTCACATTCGCACTCATGTTCTTCATCATCTCCCCTGCCCTTTCGGGCGGCAGCTGGGCGGAGCTGGTTGCCTCCGGCAATACCGCTGCCCAAACTCTTTTTGTTGCGTCCTTCCAGACGGGCTGGTTTGTTGAATCCATGTGGACTCAGACCTTTGTCCTGCACGCCCTGCGCACCGAAAAGCTGCCCTTCATCCAGAGCCGCCCCTCCGCGGCCTTGACGGCGCTCACTCTCATCGGCATCGCAGCGGTAAGTGCGTTGCCCTTCCTGCCTGTAGTATCCGCTGCTCTTGGACTCGTCCGCCTGCCGGCGGCCTTCTTCGGCTGGCTTTTGGCGCTCATGTTCGGCTATCTGATCCTTATCAGCATCGTTAAAACGATCTATATACGGCGGCATGGCTCGCTTTTGTAGTGCTGCTGTAATCTTATATGAGGAGATGTAAAGATTGAGAGGGCCAGATCTTTATTAACCTATGAATGAGCCCGAAAATACTTATACTGAGGAAGACACCCAAGGCGTTCATATATGGACGGACTACGGCCTAGTGTATAGGTGTCTGTGGACCTTGTCTCATACAACTTTTTAGACGTTTTATTATGCCTTTTTCTGCAAGCTCTTCAAAAGTCCCGACAGCAATAACTCGTCCCTCATGCAAAACAACAATCTTTGTAGCATACAAAAGGCAGTTGATGTGATGCGTGGCCATTATAATGCACCTCTTTTGTCGCTCCTTAATCAATTGCCTCATAACAATAGCTTCATGTCTCGAATCAAGCGACGAAGTAGGTTCATCCAAAATAAGAATAGGGGCCTTTTTCAATAAGGCGCGCGCTATAGCTAAGCGTTGCCTCTCTCCACCTGATAGGCGTTTTCCCTCATCACCAATGACGGTTTTAAGGCCTAAAGGCAAATGTTCCACCAACTCAAGAGCCCCAACGGCCTGAAGCATTCGCTTCATGTGAACTTCATTGATAGCTACATCTCCCATTGATAGATTCTCTTCAATACTAAGAGGCAGCAAACTACTGTCTTGAGAAACAAAAGAAATCCGTTGTCTAAACGTCGCGGGAGTTATCTGATTGATATCAATACCTTCCAAAAAGTAACTTCCCGCATATTGAGGGGCAAATCCCATAAGTAAATTTAAAAGCGTGCTTTTTCCGGCTCCGCTCTCACCGATAACCATGATGCATTCGCCTTTATGTGCGTCAAAATCTACATGAGAAAGAGCTGGCACGCTGCCATACATAACCCCTATATCGCGTAAAGATATACAGGCTGCCGTTGTGTTAAATGTTACGTTAGACAATATATTGTGGTCTATAACTCTAGCCCACATATCGTTCTCTTTTAGCAGTACGACAAGTTCTTTCAAACTATCCCGAGATGACCTTATAGAACAGAACGAGTCGTTAAAATCTATCATGTAATTAACAAGCGGCTGTGTAAACTGAACAAGGAACATGACCGTACCTAAATCTCCATTTTGTTCATGCGCCAAAAATAATACGAACCCCAATGCTATCGGTAGAACTTCCGACAGATAGAACAGCATATTGCTCACGAGCTCATGTAATGCATACGTCTTTTCGTATTCTATTTTGGAACGTTCGGCAGCATGTATTACTTTTTCAGAGTTGGAATGCGCATGATTTTCCTGATGAAATGCTCTAATCGTATCAATACCGGATACGGTCTCACCAAAATATGTACTAATGTGACTTGAGTCATGTTGTAATTTCTTCCGCTTAATTGAGAGTCTAGCGTAAAATGCAGTATGAACTATAGCTGCAGTAATAAAAATTACTAGATAAACAATACCAAATATAAGACTAATTCTAGCTATTACCAAAAGTGACAAAAACGAAAGTACCGATGCGCTTACAAAACGAAATAAGTCCGTTGCGATAAGCTGAGCAGCCAATTCAGTGGCATCTAAAAGTCTAGATGTATATCCAGTTGGATCGATGATAACATCTTCTTTTTTCTCAAGAGCAGCAAAGGACTGCCTATATAAATCTGCCTTAACATAGATTTCTGAATTAGGGATAAGAAATTGCTCAATACTCTTCATGACAAAGGTGCTTACCACACTTAGTACTAAACTTAGAGCAAGATATCTCACAAACCCTTGCCCTAAGACCAAATGATCATAGAAGCGCTCCAGCAAAACTGCTAATACATAGGAGCTGAGGAACTGAACTGTTACGAGTTTGATTTGCGCGAGAATCCATCCGCGTCTACTTGTAGTCAAATGCGACAGTAAAAATAGTAAGTTACTACTTTCAGGCATGTTCTTCCCTCCTTCATTATTACTAGAAGATTGGTACATCTGTATGGGTCTGCTCAGGTATGAAGTTTTCAATAAATAGGTTCTTGTCTTTTACCTTATGCACCCTTCCGTTACAAACATGCAGAATGCAGTCTGCGTACCTCATAATTGATTGATTGTGCGTTGCAATAATGAAAGCCTTCTTTTTCTTAAGCACCTCAAATACATCAAGCGCCATAGCTATATTCTTGGCATCAAGTGAGCTTGTCGGTTCATCCATTCCTATGAGAGTTGCATTGCTTACGCAGGCTCTTGCAATGCATATGCGTTGCAATTGTCCTCCTGAAAGAGATGCCAACCCACCAGCACCAATACAGGTCTCAAAACCATTGGGGAGTTTCATGATGGCATCATAAATATCTAGCTTTCGACACAGCTCATATATCTCTTCATCACTTGCAGCAGAACCAAGTCGGATATTTTCCATTACAGAGGTCGAAAAAATGAAAGGATCCTGACTCACAAAAGCTGCTGCAGGAACTTTATCGTTCAGAGTTTCTTTTGCGTAGAAAATCTCTCCCTCAGAAGGGGGATATATACCACACAAAACATGTAAAAGAGTCGATTTTCCACTGCCGCTTTCGCCTACGAGCACAGTCATCTGTCCCAAAAAACATGTAAAAGTTGCCTCAGAAAATACCTTTTTATCTCCATATGAAAAACCTACGTTATTCATGCATACGACATCTGTCGCACGCTTTGTGGCGCAGAAATTTACTCTACGGGTGGGTGAAAGTTTCAATATATCAATAATACGTTCCTCTGCTGCACTGTTCTTGTGACGCAGGGAAATAAACTGAGGAAGAAACAGGAGAAAATTATTCAAATGTTGCCGAAGCATACCAAAAAGAACGAACTCACCAAAAGTAACAGATCCAGATATAACCAAAGCTGTACCAATAGAGAAATGTAAAAATATAGGAATCATATTGATGTAGGACAATTTAATGGCATTTCGCGTAATCTTGAAGTTGTTATCTTTCGTCTTTACACAAATCTCAGAAAGAATAGACGTAAAACGGGTCAAGAAGAATGACTCCGCGCAAAAGGACTTAATTACTCGGAGTTGACTCACAATGGTATAGAGCAAGTTTGACATTTTACTATTACATTCACTGAGATGATAGTATGTTTCGTCCATGGACGAATCAATTTTAATGTTCATATATAGAATGAAGGGCAGCGCTGCAAATTCCGCAAGCGCGAACTTCCAATCAACAAAAAATGCAAGCATAACAGCAAAGGTAGCGATACATCCACGCCGCAGGAGCACATAAAGGGTCTGTTCACGAAATGACTCAATCGTCTTTACATCTAGAGTTAACCTAACACTAAGATCGCCTTCTGTTACCTTAGCAACCGAAAGTACCGGAGCAGATATAAGAACAGAGTAAATACGGCGCCTTAGCTTAGAAATATACTGCGCGCACGAAATCTTGAAAAGAAATGGAGTTAAAACACTTGAGGCCCATTGAGCAACAATTGCTGCAAGAAGAAACACCATACTACGTAAAAGCTGTTGCTCACTAAAGCTATTGTATGCGAGCGCATCAACTGCTACACCTTCAAACCATGCAAGGGCAACATTTGCCCCACCTTCAATGAGAACAAACAACCACAAAAAAGCACTAATGCGCATGTCATTACTATGTATCTTACTGTTATGAGACTGCAAAGTACTCCACTATTCTAAAAGTATTCTAGGAAATCGTTACTGCATCAATACTCAAGTAGGGGTCGCCATAAGCAACGCGCAAGTAATCCTGTCCTAATTTCCTACACCCCCCATAGAGACTATTTCGGAAACGCACCGTATTCGAAATTCCAGAAATACTATAAAGAAGCTCGTTAACGCGTCCATTGATACAAGAGATTAAAAACAGGCCTTTCAATTTTACCACCACGTATTTGATAAGCACGACGAGGAATTAAATAGAACTTATCCTTGAGAAATGCTCCCTGACTGGTCTCGATATAAATCCCTTCGTCAACTGACCCAAAAAGAGCCTAAACCGATTGATTCCCTCTATCCATATACGTTGTTGTCATTCTGATGAGATTCGGATTATAAATGCTTTTACTTCGAGCATTCCCCCGAAGATACGCTTTGATGCCGAAGTTGTGCATAATGATTATTTGTTAATAACTCATACACACAACCTTCTTGAATAATATACGTCTTACATGCGTCTGATCCTTCATCATCAATGGAAACATAGCCAGCGCCTCTAATGCCACTACAATCAGTAATTGGCACATATTCTTGAAGTAGTTTAGGTGCTGCCACATCACCAATAAGGGGATGATTTTTATGAGAAAAATAGCATTCCGCATTGTAGTCTCATTCAACCTGACAGCCGACATATAGCAGATTTTTCAAACTTCTATCCTAGAAACTCGTACTCTTTGACGTGCTCACATTCGCGCTCATGCTCGGCTATCTGATCCTTATCAACATCGTCAAGACGATCTATATACGGCGGCATGGCTCGCTTTTGTAGTGCTGCTGTAGTCTGATCGCATACTTCAGCCTTATCCCTGCACGACCGCATCACGCAGTGCAGAATAAGGGTATAAAACCTCCGATGCCCGCCGACGTCGGAGGTTTTTTATGACTATGCAAGATGCCCTTAAGCAGCGCATCTCCCTGCGCGCTTATGACGAGCGACCTATCGAGCCGGACAAGCTCCGTCAGCTTGAGGAAGCGATCTCCCGCTGTAATACGGAGATGAAAAAGAACGCAGACCATCCCGCATACCTGCAGCTCACAGGCCCTCATCTTGAGGACGGCACCGCTGTCCATATGAAGAACCGGTCAATCGTAGGACCTATCTACCACTACATCGCAGGTTTTGCCGCCGATGATCCCATTGCTCGCGAGATGATCGGCTACTATGGCGAGAAGCTCGTGCTCCTGGTAGAACAGCTGGGTCTTGGCAGCTGTTGGATCGCCGAGACCTTCGACCCCAAGACACTGGCGCAGACCGAGCATGAAGGGCTTGATCTGCAGATCATTATCTCACTTGGCTATGCGCCGGCGGTGATACCGCTCAAACAGCAGGGGATCCGCACCGCCATCCGTCTGCGCACCAAGAAACCCGCACAGATCATGACCGTAAATGGCGCTCCAGCAACACTCTCCGACGTACCCGCATGGTTTGCACATGGCCTTGACGCCGTGCTTCTCGGTCCCACAGCGATCAACAAGCTTCCGGTAGTGTTCGATCTGAGCAATGGTGTTGTCAGTGCCTCAATGCCTGACCAACGGCATCGTGTACAGGACTTCGACCTGGGCATCAGCAAGCTCCACTTTGAACTTGGCGCCGATCTTGCAGGGCAGTGGGAATGGGGTCAGCCCGGAAAATTCATCAGGGCATAAACAGTACACCATGAACTCTAAGATCAATGCCTGCAAGCACCTTCGCTTGCAGGCATCATTTTGACTGAAGTTTTCGCTGTTTTCCGGTCTGTTTGTCGGTCTCTAAGCAATCTTCCAGCCGACGGTCTTCTCGCGCATATTGACAAAGTCAGCATAGAGGCCGCCTTCTGCCATCAGCGACTCATGCGTACCGCGCTGCACAATATGACCCTGGTCAAGCACGAGGATCTGATCGGCATTGCGGACGGTCTTCAAGCGGTGCGCAATCATGATGACGGTCTTGGATTTTGTGAGCTCGGCAATAGCCCGCTGCAGCTCAAGCTCATTTTCGGGATCGACATTAGCCGTCGCCTCGTCGAGCACCACAATGGGAGCATCCTTCAGAATGGCGCGGGCAATGGAAAGACGCTGGCGCTCACCGCCGGAAAGCGTTGAGCCGCTCTCGCCCAGCCTTGTATCATAGCCGTCAGGCAGAGCGTTTATGAACTCTTCGCAGCAGGCACGGTGCGCCGCAGCTACCACCTGTTCATGCGTTGCTTCCGGACTGCCAAACTTGATATTGTTCTCAATGGTATCGTCAAAGAGAAAGACACCTTGAAACACCGTTGAAAAATTCTGCAGAAGCGCATCTACCTTGTAATCACGCACATCGCGGCCGCCCAAGGTTACCTTGCCGGAATCAACGTCCCAGAAGCGCTCAATAAGCCGCACAAGCGTTGTCTTGCCCGAACCGCTCGGACCTACGATAGCGCACGAGGTGCCTGCAGGAATAGAGAGTCTCACGCCGTCAAGGATTCGGCGTTCATCGTAGCCGAAGGAGATGTCATCCACTTCGATATCAAAATCATCGGTCTTCTCGATACCGGCGCCTTCATCCATGGGAGGCGTGGCGAGAAGCGCATTGGTCTGCTCCATGGCGATCTCAATGTTGCGAAGGATCGCCGAGAAGCGCCCGGCGGCTTCAAGTCGGCTGAACACCATGAACGACATCACGACAACGGTCAGGCAGACAGCGGTATCAAGGCTGCCGGAAAGCCACAGTCCTACCGAAAAGAGACACATTATGACGCTCGTTGCCTTGGAAACAACCATCTGCACGATCGAAAAACGCAGCGCCTTGAACTCAAGGGCAAGCGCTTGGTCCCGGCACTCATTGACCGTTCGCGCGAACTTTCCTTCCATATCGTCAACGAGAGAAAACGCACGTACCACGCTGATGCCACGCACATATTCAAGGACGGCACTCACGAGTCTGGTATTGGCAGCCGAGAATCTCTCAGAGGTCGTACGCACGTAGCTCTGCAGAAATTCCATGCTTGCGCAAAACAGGATCAGCGTCGCTGCCGTCATGAGACCAAGACGAACATCCAGGGCACACAGAAATGCCACGATGATGCAGGAGAACACCAGGCCGCCGACGATGGTCATATAGAGAAGACCACCGAGATTTTGCATGGCGTCCAGCTGATTTGTCATGATCGACGCCACTTCACCGAGGCTGTTCTCGTTAAAGTAGCCCATCGGCAGATGACGCAGGGTATCTCCGACCTCAGCACGCTTTTTGCCGGCCATACTGAAGTTGGCGTCACAAAAGTTCTCGCTCTTGAAGTGCGAGCACACAAAGGTGCCCGCAATGCTTATAAGCATGACTCCCAAAGCGAGAAGAGCCGTCTGGCCTGAAAGCGTCCCGACAGTCAAAGCGCTGAAGACGACCCAAAGCGCAGTGATCTGCAGGCCTTCAAACAGGCAGCAAAGAATGGTAAACAGCAGGCCTTTATAGAGCCTGTCACGATAAGCGCTTCCAAAACGGAAGTACATTCTCAAAACTGAAAGCATCGTCGGCTCCTTTCTTAAGCCTCGTCAAGAGCGCCCATGTGAGCGCGGTACATGTTTGCATAGAGCGGACAGGCGTCCATAAGCTGATCATGCGTGCCTTCAGCTTCAATACGTCCGTCATTAACGACCACGATCTTGTCCGCATTTTGTACCGTTGAAAGCCGGTGAGCAATGACTACCAGCGTTTTTCCGGCGACCAGACGGGCAACGGCAGATTCGACTTCTGCTTCGGATTCAGGGTCTGCATAGGCCGTGGCTTCATCAAGCAAAATGATGGGCGCGTCTTTAAGCATCGCACGGGCAATGGCTACACGCTGGCGCTCACCGCCGGAAAGATGCCCGCCCGAGCCGCCGACTATCGTTTGGTATCCGTCAGGGAGCGAGTCGATAAAATTGTGGCAGCCTGAGGCCTTTGCACAGGCAATGACTTCTTCATCCGTTGCGCCTTTTCGCCCCGTGCGGATATTGTTCATGATGGTGTCGTCAAAGAGGTAACTGTCCTGATCTACATAGGCGACAAGGTCTGCAAGCTGAGAAGGAGTCATCTGGCAGATATCCTTCCCGCCTATCGAGACCGAACCCTCCGTCGGATCCCAGAATCCTGCGACAAGTCGCGCAAGCGTCGATTTACCCGATCCGCTGGGTCCCACAAAGGCCGTTACCTGGCCGGGTTCAAGAGCAAGGTCGATACCGTGAATAACCTCATCGGCACCGTAGGAGAAATGCACGCCCTTGAGCTCAATGTCAATGCCGTCGAGCTCACAGGGCTTCTCGGCACGCTTTTGATCGGGATGGTCCAGTACCTCTGAAATCTCCCCGACTATCGTCCCAACCTGGGCCAAAGAATCGCCAAAGCTCATTGCCGCATAAAGAGGCTGGAAGATCCCAAGAGACAATACGGCGCACATGACAAAGGTCGAAGGGTCAAGCGTATTCTGCATGACAAAAAGACAGCCCAGGGGAAGCACCGTTACCAGCGTTGCCGGTGCAATGGCAAGCATCGCGTCCTGCCAGATCTGACAGTGGCTCATCCAGTCGATAAAGGCATGAGCGGAAGCATACACGGCCTTGGAGAACTTCTCGTAGGAGCTTGCCGACTGACCGAACGCCTTGATGACTTCAATGCCTGAGACGTACTCGACCGAGGCGTTGTTCATCTCTTTGCCGGTCGTGATCGTGTTTTGATACCAGACTTCGTAGTCTTTCATCATGCCTGCCATGCAGGCCATGCCTACAACAATAGTCAAAAGCGTAGCCAGCGCAAGCCGCCAGTCAAGGATCACAAGGTAGATAAAGATCGCCAGAACCACGGTAAGATTGGAGGTAAGTTCGGGCACCGCATGAGCAAGCGTAGTCTCAATGCTGTCGACTTTCTCAACAAGCAGGCGCTTCAGCGTGCCTGATGGAGTGTCCAGTACGTATCCCATGGGAATGCGGGTAAGTTTCTGCGCCAAACGAACACGAAGGTCCGCAATGGTGGAAAAGGTTGCGATATGCGAGACCGTTGTCGAAAGGTGGTGGAATATGATCTGTGCTGCATAACTTATCGCCGCTACAAGACCCCACTGCAGGTAGAATGACCAGTCGCGCACTCCGTTGAAGATACCGATGACCATGTTTCCCGCGGCAACATAGGGCACCATACCACCGGCGACACCAATAATGGCGAGAAGCACGGAAAGCGCGTAGGTACCCTTTCTATTGGACCAAGCAAGCAGCGTAGATATGGGATCCTGCGCTTTCTGCTGGTTTTGAGGCTGTCCGGATGCGGAATCCTGTGAGGACTGTGTGTCCGATCCCGACGTTCGCTGCCGGTTCGAATCCTGCTCTTGTTGCCGATTCCGACCTTGCTCCTGTTTCCGACCAGATCCTTGCGAAGATCTCTCCCCGCTCTGCTCGGCTTCTTGCTGACCAGGCTCTTGTTTGACCATATGAACCTCCTGTCACAGACCCAAAACCAGGCGTCTGTTTCAATCCTTTGCAGGACAATCGCCGCCGATCTTTCCGCGATCTGTCGTCTGAACTATCGTCTTAAAGTTAGTCGCATATAACTCTTTTGATAGTGTTTCACCACCAAGCTCATAAAGCAAGAGCCATTTGGTAAACAGATAAAAAACTTATATCGATTCACTTGGCGAGAAGAACCACAGAACCTCTAGCTGCTTGTATGTTCCATATCATTCGGCACCTGTTTTCAGAGAGCACCGATACACGAACGAAGAGCTATGCTTTTCTCCTGCCCTTAAATGCGAAATCACGACCGGCAGCATGAACGATGCCCTCGATCTGATCGTCTTTCACGACTCCGCCACAGGTAAACACAACAGGGCCAACAAAAGTTGCCAGCTTTCCCCCAAAGCTAAAGGAATCGCCCTGCACGCGACCATTTTCAACAGCAAGTTCCATACCAAGAGCACTCATGCTACCCGTGAGCGTCTCTCCTTCGGCATGCAAAACAGCTGTGCCGCTCTTTACACCCATCGGAGTTTCCGCAGTTATTTCAAATGTTCCGTCGATCATACTGACCCTATCATCAAAATGAGCGATTCAATCAGTTGCAAGAGTGCCATTTGATTATGATTTTACGCTTTTCTCTCAAAGGAGCTTCTTGGCATACCGTTCACGTTAGTTTATATAACGGTCACGGAATAGTTGAGCGATCCGGCTTAGTCTTTTTTCACAAGGGTATATGACAGAACAAACGGAGTATTTCTCCATAGGAAGAAAGGGAGGGGTTAGTCCAATGGACATTTCAAACGTAAAAAAGATAACCGTTGCCGGTGGTGGCGTTCTTGGTAGTCAGATTGCATTCCAAATAGCATATATGGGGTATGACACTACTATTTGGCTTCGCAGTGATGCTTCGATCGGTCGAGCTCAGCCTAAGATCGACCGTTTGAAAGAGATTTATTTGAACACCCTTGAGGCGCTCAAAACTGACTCCAAAGCATATGCCTACGGCCTTATTGCCAAAGAGGATATTACAGCCGAGAAGCTCGACGAACTCAAAGGTCACGTCGAGGAGGTATACGCGCATCTCAAGCTCACTACCGACTGGGATGAGGCATTCAACGATGCAGACTTTGTCATTGAATCCGTTGCCGAAGAGCCCAAGCAGAAGATCGCATTTTACACGGAGCTTGCAAAGCATTTGCCGGAGAAGACGGTTATCGCAACCAACAGCTCAACCATGATTCCAAGTCTGTTCGCTGAGCACACGGGCCGTCCCGAGAAGTACCTTGCGCTCCACTTTGCCAACGAAATTTGGAAAAACCCACTCGCCGAAGTCATGGGGCACGCCAGTACCGCACAAGAGAACTTTGATTTGGTTGTCGCCTTTGCAGCAAGCATCCGCATGATTCCCGTTAAGGTTCTCAAAGAGCAGCCCGGCTACCTTTTGAATTCTATGCTTGTCCCTCTGCTGTCTGCCGCTGAAGGTCTCTGGGCCGGTGGCGTAGGATCGCCTGAGGACATCGACCGAGCCTGGATGATTGGTACGGGTGCGCCTGCAGGACCATTCAGAATCTTGGACATTATCGGCCTCACCACCGCCTACAACGTAGGAATGCTCAATCCTAAGGC
>ERZ773263.1586-NODE-1586-length-13321-cov-6.263455_pt1 | contig 13321 bp, 7 predicted proteins | sample MGYA00511076_ERZ773263 | MGnify/ENA primary metagenome ERZ773263 (study PRJEB29015, sample SAMEA2738155) | human oral metagenome | biome: human oral; feature: human-associated habitat; material: saliva | place: China | collected 2195 ... | reverse complement strand
CCCCCGCAGCCTGGCGGGGGGTTGCCCGAGCGCGTTTGCCCAGTTGGGCCGCTTTCCATAGTGCCCCGCAGCCTGGCGGGGGGTTTGGCCCCACGCCCCCCGGGCAGTGAGGTGACCGAAAGGCGCAGTCTGCGCGACATGGGAGCCACAGACTGCGCCTTTTCTTGAGGCGTCGGGCCAGGATGCACCTCTCCGCGAGGCCGCACGCGCGGGGCCTTCCCCACGGCCCGGCGGCCGTCGTGCGCCCGTAGGTGAGAGCCTCATGCCGCATGTAACCGGAGACGGCCGACGCGCGCAGGTGGCCCATGGGTCTTCGCAGCCGGGCGAAGGTCCTCAGGGCAGGCGATGGCTCGGATCTGTGTCTAGCGGGCTAAGGAAGTGCCGGACAGTCCGGCTTATTGAACCAAAACAGATGCGCATTCGCTCTCTTCGTGATGCTGCGGTAGCGGCTTCGCGCAAGCGCAGCATGCGGGTACGCCTACCCTCGGTGGCAGCAAAACGCATGCCAGCGGAGCTGGAAGCGCCGTAACAACTTGCTTTAGCTGCTCTAAGCTACTCACACAAACGTCCGTCCCGTGCCATCCGCCAAGGCGTCGCAAGGCGGCACATGCCGTTTGCCCTCTCCCGAGTCAGAGCACCCTCCACCAGCCCGTCTTCGGTACCCCTACACGCTCCACAAACCCGTGCTCCCTGAGCCAGGCAATGTTTTTGGTGATGGCATTCCGGCTGGTGCCGACGATTGCAGCAAGCTTTGTCTGGCTGACGTTGGGATCATCGCGCATGGCTGAGAGGATCTTTTGTCTGTTGTCGCTGAGGCCAGTCCTCCCGTCTTCGAGACTGCTCCCCCGGGCAACCGGGGCGCCAACGCCGATTCGCTCGAAAGGCAGCGTCACGCATATCGACTTCTCCCTCAGGTCGATGGCGCCACGGCCATACCGTTCGACGATCTTTGGCACCCCTCGCCCGGAGCCCTCAGATATGTGCAGCTGGAGGACTCTCTCCGCGAGAGCCTTGTTCACGGGGACCGACTCCCCCGCGAAGAACCCCTCCACAGTCTGCTCCGGCGCGAGTGTGCCCCGCGAGAGGACCTCTATGCGATCGCTGTACGCCGTGAAGGATGGCCCTATACCACAGGTCCACTGGTTGTGCACGAACGCGTTTATCACTGCCTCGCGCCAAGCCGCAGCGTCAAAGAGTGGCACCTCCCTACGTTCAACGGTCCGTCCCCGCTCGTCAGCCTGCGGCACGTTGAGCACGTCCCCGTACTCAAGCACCTTATCGATGCTCACAAGCAAGCAGGTATTCCCGAACTCGCGCACTGTGTGGAGCGGCGCCGTCTTCGTGGTACCGGAGAAGACCGAGAAGCGTATCGGAATGTGCGAGTCGTCCGAGAGAAGCTGCGCGAGCAGATTGTAGCTGCCGTCCTCCGTGAGGAGCTTGAGGTTCTTGCGGAAGGTCCCCTCGCGCAGCTCTATCCCGCGGCCGGCGTAGTAGGTGAAGAGGCGGGAGAAGGTGAGATCCTGGTAGGGAGAGTGGGTGTTCTCAACGGTCGGCAGGCCGTGCCTGAGCACGTCGAAGAGCTGCGACTCGCGCTCCGGGTACTTGGAGAGCCGCTCCTTGCTCGAGCCGATACGTATCCAGCGTTCGCCGGCAAACGACGTCGGAGCGACCCGAGCTGCGGGGATCTCAAGGATCACGACGCGCTGGTCTCGAACAGCAGCCTCGTGGAACCTAAACCCTATGTCGGGCTGCACCTGACGGGCGAGCCAGTGCTCGAGCGGCTCACCGCCCACGTTGCGCTGCCAGAGGAACCCCGTGCCCACGGCCTCGTGGTCGGAATCCCTCACGCCCCACACGAAGTACGCCTCCTTGCGTCCGGCCATCGCCGCCGCGTTAGAGAGCGCCGATATGTACTCGCCGAGGACCATGGACTCAAACCAATTCTCCTTGAACTCGAACCACTCCTCCTCGGCACCGTACGCCATCAGACCCTCGACCAATTCCGTCCAGACATCCATGCGACCTCCCTCATCCAACTACAGTATACCTAAGGTTGGCCGATGGGTTGGCTAATGGGTTGGCCAATGGTTGGCCGATGGGTTGGCTAATGGGTTGGCCAATGGTTGGCCGATGGGGCCCTGAAGCATGGAATAGGCCTTCGGAACAATGCTACCGTTCGCCGATTCGCCGCATGGCCGCCTCACGCCTTCGATTGCCAGTTTTACCCGGTGGACTCGACGCCCTCGAGCGGGCGGAGGCCCGCTCCCACACGCAGCTCGCCTGCAGGCTGGCAAGGACACCTGCTCGCGCTGCCGGCCACTCGCAGCGGAAAGGAGCTTTCGCACAGGGCCTCGCCGAGGGCTGGCGCGGCTACCCTATCTGGATGAAGTGGCGACTCTTCGGGACTTCTCGTCCCTCAGATACCTCACGTTAGCGATCGGCGATCGGCGCACCGTGGGGCATGGGTGGCCGTGCGCCTGGGGAAGCGCGACCCCTCCCAGGGCCCTCCTTGGCAAGCGATCCCATGCCCCTCTGGGGCACTGGCACTGCCACTCGGTGGTGAACGTACGGAGCGGTACGCTCAGGGACGAGTGGCAGTGCAGCGCACACTGCCACCCGGCGTCGAGCGTACCGAAATAGTACGATCAGGGCCGAGTGGCAGTGCGTCCGGTGCGCTCGGGGGCGAGTGGCAGTGCGTCTCACACTGCCACTCGATGGTGAACGTACCGCGCGGCGTGTCTCACACTGCCACTCGGCGTCGAGCGTACCGAAACGGTACGATTAGGGCCGAGTGGCAGTGCGCCGGGTACGCTCGGGGGCGAGTGGCAGTACGTCTCACACTGCTACTCGACGGTGAACGTACCGCGCGGTGCGTCTCACACTGCCACCCGGTGGTGAACGTACGAAGCGGTGCGTTCAGGTCCGAGTAGCAGTGCAGGCTGGTGTGGCCTGCGACCCCTTGACTCACAACAATTGTGCCGATGCCGGGACGTGCGGGTCTTGGTGCGTACCGGTTTTGGGGCGTGCCTCGACCACCTCAGGCGAGCCGGCCCTATCTGCCGCCCAGACGGCCAAAACCCTCGCCAAAAGCCTCGTGCACCTCAGAGACGATGACGATGGCCTCGGGATCTATGCCCGCGACAATCTCCTTGAGGCGCATGGACTCATTGCGGCCTATCACGACCATCAGGACCGGACGCTGGTTGCCGCTCCACACGCCACGGGCCTGCAGCTCGGTACAGCCGCGATCGAGCGAATAAAGTATCTCGCTGGCTATCTCGGCATGCTTGTTTGAGATGATGTACGCCATACGCGCACTGAGCGGGCCCTCGAGCACCATGTCCACCACGTAGCCGAATACGACCATGGCGACGCCGGCGTAGAGGGCATTGGTGAGCGAGAAGACCGGCACCGAGGCGAGCAGTATCACGCCATCGACGAGCATCGTAAGCACGCCGAGCGAGGCGCCCGTGCGCCTTGCGATGCGCTGGCAGATGATGTCGGTACCTCCCGTATTGCCGCCACTCAGAAACACGATGCCGACACCGGCGCCCCCTATGACGCCACCCCAAAGGGCCGAGATCAGCAGCTGCCCCTGGGTGGGCACCGGCAGCACCGGTGCGAGCAGGTCCATGAAGAAGCCCGAGGCCACGATGCCGAGCACACTCTGGGCTATGTATTTGACGTCACGCGAGGTGACGTAGATGTAGACAAGAAGGAGTGCGTTCATCACAATGGTCTGGGCGCCGACAGGCAGCGTGATACCCACGTGCGCGGCGGCGGCTGCGATCGTGGTCGCAAGGCCCGTGAGCCCGCCAGCCGCAAGACCATTGGGTATCTCGAACATGTCAATGCCCAGCGCATAGACGAAGGATCCTATGAGGGTGAGCCCAACCTTCCTGACGAGCTCGCGGCGCGAGATCTTAAGCTTGCTCACCGCTCGCCCCCACCAACCAACCAGCGGTGGTAGCCCACGACGAACTTGTCCAGATCGCCGTCGGAGAGGACGGAGTCGACATTGCCGGTCTCCACCCCGCTTCTGAGATCCTTGACCAGCTGGTAGGGATAGAGCACGTAGCTCCTGATCTGGTTGCCAAAGCCTATCTCGTGCTTGGGTCCCCTCAGCTCGTCGAGCTCGGCCTCGCGCTTGGCAAGCTCGAGCTCATAGAGGCGACTGCGCAGGATGTTCATGGCAAACGCCTTGTTCTGGAGCTGGCTGCGCTCGTTTTGGCAGGTGACAACAGTGTTTGTGGGAAGGTGCGTGATGCGGACGGCGGAATCGGTGGTATTGACGCCCTGACCACCGTGGCCTGACGCATGGTAGACGTCTATGCGCAGGTCGTTGGGGTCTATGTCCACCTTGACGTCTTCGGGTAAGACCGGCAGTACCTCCACGCCCGCGAAGGTGGTCTGGCGCCGCTTCTTTGCGTCCGTGGGAGAGATGCGCACGAGGCGGTGCACCCCTTGCTCACCCCTGAGCATCCCGTAGGCGTTTTTGCCCGAAACCGTGAAGGTTGCGCGGTCAATACCGATGGCCTCGGCCACCGGAGCGTCGTTGACCGTGGCCTTCCAGCCGCGCCGCTCGCAGTAGGCGAGGTACATGTGAAAGAGCATCCCACACCAATCCTGCGCCTCAAGGCCCCCCTGGCCGGGCGTGATCGTGACGATGGCGTCACCGTGGTCGAGCTCATCGGAAAACCAGCTCGCCAGCTCGAGCTCAGAGAGCTCCCGCCCAAGCGCGGCGGCAAGCCCATCCGCCTCGTCGAGCAGCTCCTCCTCGCCCGTCTCCTGGCCAAGGTCGAATGCGGCCTGGATGTCGCCGATCCTCTGTCGCGCGGCGTCCACCCGGCTGACCTCGTCCTTGGCCTGGGTCAACTCGGCCATGACCCCGCTCGCCGCCTCCGCGTCATCCCAAAAGCCGGGCGCGGTACTTGTGGCCTCGAGCTGCATGATGACCTGACGCTGCTCGTCGAGGCGCAGATAGCCTTCCACCTCATCGAGCTGCTCCTTGAGGGCGTCTATGCCCGCCTGCGTGATCTCCGCCATCTATCGCGTCCCGCCACCACGGTTCCTACCGTGGCAGTTCTTGAACTTCTTGCCGCTACCGCAGGGACAGGGGTCGTTGCGCCCGACGTTCGCGTAGGGGTCGGAGCTGTCGGCCTTGCGGTAGGTAGCAGGCTTGCTTGGAGTACTTGGAGCGGAGTCCGTGGTCTGCGCCCGCACGGTAGTACCTGCCCCCTTTGGGGCGAGGCGGGCAGACATCCTGTTACTCCCCTGGTCACCGTCGACCTCGGCAGGACCGGAGTACCTCGCCCCGCGCAGGGCGTCGTCGCCTTCGGACTTGAGCGCTCGGGCTTGGCCGGCGGGGGCAAGCTCTATCCTCAGAATGGTGCGCAGAAAGTCCTCGTACATGGTGTTGACGAGCTCAGTAAAGGCGGCATAGGCCTCGGCCTTGTACTCGACAAGGGGATCACGCTGGCCAAAGCCCCTAAGCCCGATGCCAGCCCTGAGGTAGTCCATCTCCTGCAGGTAGGACATCCATCGCGTGTCGATGACGCGCAGCATGACCTGAGCTGAGAGAGCCTGCATCATGCCGTCGGGGAGCTGGTCAGACTTCTCCGAATAGCAGCCGCTGACGAAGTGATCCACGTGATCGATGACATCAATCTGATCAAGGTCATCGATATCGAACAGATCGCGACCCTCATCGTCGCTAGGAACTGCTCTTACAGATTGACTAGAGGATACCCCACCGTCCTCATTTGTCGTACCTATAGTCTTCGCGCTATCCTTTGACGCAACTAAAGATTTACCGCTGACGGAAATCTCATCCTCCTTGCCAGCTGGCTCGTCCTGATCTTTGGAGGAACTATGCACCTCATCCTCATCCCCTGCCTTGGGCGAAACGCTAAGCGGCTTTTTGCCGTCCTGAACGGATCGATCACCTTCGCCTGAAGCCACATTGGCTGGCTCCGACCCATCTGACCCCTCCTCGCCATCCTTGCCATGAGTCTCCGCGTCACCGGAAGAGTCGGACTTCTCATCACCCTTTCCGGTTCCCGTGGGTTGCGACCCTGCATCCTCATCAGGGTCGGATATGGAAGCTGCAGGACCATCGTCTGAACCATCCCCACGCTCTTCAGAGAGACTCGACTCCCGGCCCTCCCGAGCATCCATCACTTCTGAGGAAATACCCTCGTCACGATCTTGTTCCTCACCAGCACGATCCAGGTCACTCCCGAACTCGGGCATGTCCTTGCGACCGGTGAGCCCCTCAACCCACCTACGCAGGCCCACGAGGTCCCAGTCCTCGGGGTCCTGTCCCTCGGGACAGAGCTCCTCCACCTTGCGCCGCACGGTATCGTAGGTCACATCATTGATGTGGCCCAAGAGGTCCTTGCCGTCCAGGATCTTGTCGCGCTCCTCGTAGATGACCCGGCGCTGCTCGTTCATCACGTCGTCGTAGTCGAGCACCTGCTTGCGCATGGCGAAATTTATCTCCTCGACCTTACGCTGGGCACTCTCGATGGCTCTGCTGACCAGCTTGGACTGGATGGGTACATCCGCAGGCATGTCGTAGCGTGCCATCATGGCGGCAATTCTGTCCATGCGATCGCCGCCGAAGAGGCGCATGAGGTCGTCCTCGAGCGAGAGGTAGAACTGGGTCTCGCCCGGGTCACCCTGGCGGCCGGAACGTCCGCGCAGCTGGTTGTCGATGCGGCGGCTCTCGTGGCGCTCGGTGCCGATCACGCAGAGGCCGCCGGCCTTGAGGACGCGCTCCCTCTCGGCCTCGCAGACCTTCCTAGCCTCCCCGAGGGCCTCCCCCCATTCCGCCTCGCTTGGCTCTCTGGGCTCCTCCCCCTCCTTGGCGGGACGAAAGTAGCCCTTCTTCTCACGCAGCATGTCGCGCGCGAGCTCGTCGGGGTTGCCGCCGAGGATGATGTCCGTGCCGCGACCGGCCATGTTTGTCGCTATCGTGACGGCACCCTCGCGGCCGGCCTGCGCCACGATCTGGGCCTCGCGCTCGTGGTGCTTGGCGTTCAGGACCTCGTGCCCACTCTTACCACTCTCATCGCTCTTACTGATACCGCGTTTATCAAGGATGCGCGAGAGCCGCTCGGAGCTCTCGATCGAGACGGTGCCCACAAGCACCGGCTGGCCCCGCCGGTGGCGCTCGGCGATGTCGTCGGCGACGGCGGCGAACTTCGCGTCCACGCCCTGGTAGACGAGGTCGGGGTTGTCCTTCCGGATCATGGGCTCGTGAGTCGGGATCGCCTGAACAGGCAGCTTGTAGATCTCCCTGAACTCGCTGTCCTCCGTCACGGCCGTGCCCGTCATGCCCGAGAGCTTGTCATAGAGACGGAAGTAGTTCTGCAAGGTGATGGTGGCGAGGGTCTGGTTCTCCTCCTTGACGAACACGCCCTCCTTGGCCTCGATGGCCTGGTGCAGTCCCTCGCTGTAGCGCCTCCCCTCCATGGCACGACCCGTGAACTCGTCGACTATCTTGACCTCGCCGCCCACGACCATGTATTGCTGGTCACGGTGAAACAGATACTGGGCCCTGAGCGCCTGCTGAAGGTGGTTGACCAGCTGGCCGGAGGGGTCCGAGTACAGATCGCCGATATCCAACCTCCGCTCTATCTTGCGCAGGCCCTCCTCGGTTGCCGCGATGGTGTGCTTGGCCTCATCCATCTCGAAGTCAACGTCATGGGCGAGCCCGCGCACCGCCCGCGCGAAGTCCTTGTATGTGCTCGCAGACTTCGTACCGGCACCTGAGATGATGAGTGGCGTCCTCGCCTCGTCGATGAGGATGGAGTCCACCTCGTCCACGATCGCGAAGGCATGACCACGCTGCACACGCTGGCCTGCCTGCGTAACCATATTGTCACGCAGGTAGTCGAAGCCGAACTCGCTGTTGGTACCGTAGGTGATATCAGCAGCATAGGCCGGTTTCTTGAGGTCGAGCCTCATGCCGTTCTGCAGGCAGCCCACGCTCATGCCCAAACGCTCGTAGATCCCACCCATCCACTCGCTGTCGCGTCTGGCAAGGTAATCATTCACGGTAACGACATGGACTCCCCCAGCCGGGATGGCATTGAGATACGCCGCAAGCGGGGCAACGAGCGTCTTACCCTCGCCGGTCTTCATCTCGGCGATCATGCCCCTGTGCAGGGTGATGCCGCCCATGATCTGCTCGTCGAAGTGACGCATCCCCAACGCCCTGCCCGAGGCCTCCCTCACGGCGGCGAAGGCCTCGGGAAGCAGCTCGTCGAGAGTCTCGCCACTCTTATAGCGCTCCCTGAAGTACGAGGTCATGCCGTGTAGCTCCTCATCCGACATAGCTTCGAAGCGCTCCGCGAGGGCATTGACCTCCTCCGCAAGCTCCTCGAACTCCCTTAGCTGTTTATCTGCGCCAAGGGATAGGAGGCCCCTGAAAGAGTGAGCGATCAACCTAAGCGGACTTAGGATCACATCAAACAGACGCTTCCATAGGTCACGAGAGAGACCCGGCGCCTTCTCTTTGATCTCGGTGCTGCCCTGCCCGTCACGACCCTTTTGGACAAGACCAGTGGCCTTATCCTTATCAGAAGGCGCGGTGCCCTCCTGCCCGTCCTCGACGGTCGACTCGATGGCGTCTGGCCCTTCTCCGGCCTCACCATCATTGGTCAGGCCAGGCTTCTCGTTCCCCTTAACTTTCGAAGGTCTCTGTTCCTCGTCCTCACCGGGACCACCTTCCGGGTTGCCCCTATCCTCCCCAGAGGAACCCAACTCCTGGTTCTTAGACATGTGCGTCGAACCGACGGAAGCATCGCTACTCCCCTTCCCTCCACCATCCTGCGCCTCACCCTCATGATCCGGTGAGTTCTTCGCACCATCCGAGACAGAGGAAAGACTTACGTTCTTTTTCTGAGACCTCGACTTACCAGGTAGGCCAGACTTCGCGTCCCCGTTGTCATTGTCGTTTACGCCATCACCCGGCTTTTGCTCTTTCATAGTAACACCCGACACGGGCTTTCCCCCATAATGGTCAGACTCTTTTTTCTTCGGGGCGCGCCCACCCATCTATCTAACCTCCTGCTACCAGTGCCAATATAAACAAAAAAATTAATTATTGCATCATGCGATTCTGCCCAAACAGGTCTAATGGTAACCAGTCCTTAGTGTCGTACCGGTTTCTCCTCTTGATTTTTCCATTGCCCAGCTTTACCCACTATTGAGCATAGGGCCTACCCCACCTTCATTGGTGAGGTCCCATACCGCCTTCTTGGGCTGGTACAATTTTGCGAGTATCCAGAGATTAATAATCAAGCTACCTGTCATCTCATCACCCCGTGTTTTATCTGGGGCCGATTGTCCCGCTAGAAGTTCATATTAATAAACTCCACAGACCCAAGCGTTTCTAGTCTTGCCCGGCATACAATTCGCGCCTACAGACCGCTAGAAAACTCACCCTCACACCCCATGGAGCCAAGCGTATCAGTAGGACCGATGAGGATTTGGGTGCAGCTGTCTCTGCACAGGCGCTCATCGCGCTCGGGCGACTACTCACGTGCACGAGCGCAACAGGTCGCGTCACCCCTCCTTGTCACTAGATGACACATTGGCAGAGATGTCCGCACCCTCAGGCAAAGACCGCTCCTTCGAGAGATCCCCGGATCCACCGTTCACACCGGAAGGCGAGCTGCCGCCGTCAGGCGAACCTGCGCCCTCAGGAGAATGCGCTGCCTCGGCGGAGGAGCCGGGCCCATCATCTGCCCCGATAAGCAAGTCACCGCTGCCAAAGAGGTTCCTCATCTCATCATGCATGTCTTTGGGCACTGCTTTCCAGTTCTCCCTGAACACCTTCTCGCTCGAGAGATCGTCGTCTCCACCCGACCGGACCGAGCCATCGGGTGAACTAACGACGGGAAGCGCATCCTTCTGGGACTGATCGATGTTCTTGCCCTGATCCTCACCGCTCACTCTCGGCTCAGATGGGACGCTCTGCCCATGGAAGGGTGGCCTGCCCACCATCAGGCGAAATGCCATGGCCCACATGGCGAAGTCATCTGCCTGGGAAAGAACCGCACGAGGCTGCTTGCCCTGGTCGATTGCCTCCTTGATCGATCCCCTAAAGGAAGGATCGATATAGTCGAACATGTGGCTCGCCTTCGCATCCTTACCTAGAATAATCTGCGACACAGGCTCATCGTCCCCGTCTAGCAGATAGAGCGCCGCCATGCTGAAGCCGATCCTCACTTCGTTCGTCTTTGGGTCATAGAAGATGTTCGAGCTGTCGTAGCAGCCGTAGCCATAGCCACAGGCGCGAAGCTGCCCCCAGGCCTTCACTAACGATCGCGCCAACGCGATGCGGGAGTCGCGCTGATCGGCGGCCTCCCTCCCAAGCTTAAGGAGCGACTGGTCATCGTCAGGATTTACCATCAGCTCCGAGAGCGGACGAAGCCGCTCGGCGTCAGGTTCAAGGGGAAAGACGAGATAGCCCTGCTCCTTGTCGTGTGTCATCGCCACATCGACAGGCCAGACAGAGTAGGATTGCATCGGATGCTCCGGCACACCACGCTCCCACCATGCTGGATGGCCTTTGGGGGCGCGCTCTTCGCTATCTATGATGATGCTGTTCCAGTGTTGCAGTACCTTACGTCGCTCCTTCCGCTCGAGCTCGCGTTGTTCTTGTTGCTCTCGGCTCTCATGCTGCTCCTGAGACCCGGACGTCACGTGCTCCTCTGGGGGAACATACGGGATGCGAAACAGGGAGTCGATCGGAACGAGGTAGAGACGCTTCCCGACAAGGGGCGCTCCGATCTGCGGAGGTTCACTGGACTTTTGCACGGCCTCCACAAGCTGGTGCTCGCCACCAAAGGCGGAGACGGTCTTGTTGCGCCTGACATAGCTGAGGTGCGGCATGTATGTCACGCTGATAAGGCCATTACCCCTAGCGCCGGGATTAGCAGACACTTCATCCTCCTTCGTTGGCAGCAAAACAAACGCTGGTACAGCTCAGCTTGGACGGCAGGATGCCGAGCCAATCCTCACGGGACTATCTTTCATGACCGAAGGCCCGCCCATAGCCTTCCTATCTTAGGTCGTCCGTCCGATAGAGTCAACGTCATCCGATATGGTCCGCTTTTGTTGACATTGCTATCAGTCTGGCAACCATTCTCTGCGTGCATTGAGTCGGGCAATCTATGGGCGGCCATGCGGCGGCAAGGACCTCGCCACCCGACTGGCTGCAGAGATCCCAAGGACACCCACACCCATGCGAGCGCCCATCGATCCATGGCATACACGACACGCAGGATGACCCGATCGGAACGCTCGATCCTGACAATGGCCTTAGCGTCGAGGCGGAGACCTTACCGCATTGATATACAATGGAGTGCGTAGCTCACGCTCTTTTGCCTTAGGCACACGTGGGGAGGACCGCCATGGATACAAGTGCGGACGAGGTCATGGATATCGCCCGAGAGGGGCATCGCGCATATGAGAGGGGAGACTACGACGAGGCACGCCGTCTGTTTCGGATAGCGGCCGATCAGGGCAACACTTGGGCGCAGAGCTGGCTCGGCTTCATGCACGAGGAGGGCCTCGGGTGGAGAAGAGCGATGCCGAGGCCTACCGCTGGTACCGGAGAGCTGCCGACCAAGGCTATGCTTGGGCGAAGCGCAAACTGCGGGGCAGCGTTGAGAAGCTGCGAGAGCTTGGCATCAAGTACGAGTTTGGCCACAGCGTTGAGCAAAATACCCTTAAGGCCCGCTATTTTTATGAGCTTGCCGCCAGCCAGGGAGATACGTTCTCTCAGGACGCCCTACGCCTCATGGGGACGGAGTAGGGACTCTCGAGGCAGCAAACTGAGCCGGCCGGCCTCGCATTTACACACCGGTCACCTCGAGACCCCATGTTACGCAGGGTGCAGGCAACCACATCAAAGCTGCTGGGATATGAACATCTTGGATAGGTCGGCGCATGACTCCACGCTTGCGGAGTTGGCATGTCGCTTCACAGCATGTCGCCACGCGCTGGCTCCCTGATCCTCCCCCTTATCCCCTGCCAGGACTTCTCCGTCCAGGGTTGATCACGGGAAATGCAACGGATGCCCCTGTGGCCATCGCGAGAAGGCAGTGCCATGTTCCGCCTATCCAGGCGGCGTTGACGGCCCTGCGGAATGCGCGGCCCCACGCGAGATCCTCGCCCCCATCGTGAGCGCCCACGCATGTCGTCGAGACGAGAGGTGCTCCTGGGACCATCGGTCTCGATGAGCATACAGCCAGCTGCGGCGGCGCGGCCCCTCGCCTCGCCGAGCTGCTCCTGAGGGACATCCCCGCCCCAGCGCAGACTTGCCAAGCCCCAAGGACTATCCCGAGCTTTGGGTTACCTGACTGTCAAATAACTCTTTACTTTCATTTCGATTTATGAGTAAAATGAAACAGAAGTGATTGGGGTGGTGTGTCGCAATGCTAAATACGCCGGCAGACGGGATCAACCTGCCCCTGAGAACCAGTGAAGACCCCGTTGCCCGAAAGCTGCCGAGAATATACCTCGAGCTCTTCGACGTGCTCGCCGCCCAGCTCGGGGAAAGCGAGCAGGGCCGCTTCACCCTGGCTGTGGCCAAGGAACCCCCGACCGTCATTGACGTGCGCAACCTGGCCTATGCCGTCGGGCGCGTGAGCGCAAGGCCCGTGGTCATACGCTGGGAGGGCATGGACCGTGGCATGATGCGGGCGCTCGAGTCGGAGGGTATCGCCTACATCCGCGACGCAGCTGACGCGTACCTGCCCTTCATGGGCATCAAGGTCTCCTCGGGGCTTGATGCGCCCGAGCCGCGCCCGCTCTCCGCGCAGGCACAGCGCATTGTGCTCAACCTGATCTCCGGGCGCTGGGACGGGCTCACGGCTGGGGAGCTCGCCTCGCTCTGCGGAAGGAGCCGTCCCAGCGTGAGCAAGTACCTCTCCGAGATCCAGGCGATCGCGCCCGGCCTCGTGAGGAGCCGGGGGAAGAGCCGTGTGCTGCGCAACCCCGGCCATCCGGTCGAGAACCTGCTGGACGGGTTCGAGGGGTACCTCTCCAGCCCGGTTGAGCGCAGGGTCAGGATGGCCATCCGGCCCGACGTAGCAACCCTCGGCGATGCCGGCGCGCTGCTCGCGGGAAAGACCGCCCTCGCGTTCTTCTCGGACCTCGCGCACGATGATGAGAGGACGACCGTCGCTATGGACAAGGCCGGCCTGGAGAGGCTTCGCGACGCCCTGGGGGACTCCCAATGTCATTAACTTAAGCTGGTGGCATTCACATCGGCAGGACGCCTGAGGCCAAGGGCCGGGACAGG
>ERZ773263.1583-NODE-1583-length-13328-cov-39.262036_pt1 | contig 13328 bp, 10 predicted proteins | sample MGYA00511076_ERZ773263 | MGnify/ENA primary metagenome ERZ773263 (study PRJEB29015, sample SAMEA2738155) | human oral metagenome | biome: human oral; feature: human-associated habitat; material: saliva | place: China | collected 2195 ... | reverse complement strand
AATAAGAAAGAGCAGTTGAAAAATTACTGCTTTTTTGTTACACTAGATAGAAAGACTGTAAAGGATAATTTGGCTTTTTGCCATTATTCTATAGAAATGTTATTTCACAGACTGACTAAAAGGAGACACAATGGCAGACCGAGGCTTACTAATCGTTTTTTCTGGTCCTTCAGGGGTTGGAAAAGGAACGGTTAGAAGAGAGATTTTTGAGAGTTCTGAAAACCAATTTCAATACTCTGTATCGATGACGACACGCGCACAACGTCCCGGAGAAGTGGACGGTGTTGACTATTTCTTCCGTACTCGAGAAGAGTTTGAAGAGCTGATTCGTCAAGGACAGATGTTGGAATACGCAGAATACGTCGGCAACTACTATGGAACTCCTCTGACCTACGTCAATGAAACCTTGGATAAGGGAATCGATGTTTTCCTTGAAATTGAAGTTCAGGGCGCTCTTCAGGTCAAGAAAAAGGTTCCAGATGCTGTCTTTATCTTCCTGACACCACCAGATTTGGATGAATTGCAAGATCGTTTGGTAGGACGTGGAACCGACAGTGCAGAAGTGATTGCCCAACGAATCGAAAAAGCCAAGGAAGAAATTGCTCTTATGCGAGAGTATGATTACGCGATTGTCAACGATCAGGTGCCCCTAGCTGCTGAGCGTGTCAAACGTGTGATCGAAGCAGAGCACTTCCGTGTGGATCGTGTTATTGGCCATTATCAGGAGATGTTACCAAAATCTCCAACTACTCGATAAAATTTAGAAAATAGGTACAAGCAAATGATGTTAAAACCCTCTATTGATACCTTGCTCGACAAGGTTCCATCAAAATACTCACTCGTAATCTTGGAAGCAAAACGTGCCCACGAATTAGAAGCAGGTGCGCCAGCAACTCAAGGTTTCAAGTCTGAAAAATCAACTCTTCGCGCTTTAGAAGAAATCGAATCAGGAAACGTTACAATTCACCCAGATCCAGAAGGAAAACGTGAAGCGGTGCGTCGCCGTATCGAAGAAGAAAAACGCCGCAAAGAAGAAGAAGAAAAGAAAATCAAAGAGCAAATCGCTAAAGAAAAAGAAGATGGTGAAAAAATTTAAGGTTGGGGGGACTCAATCTTATTTTTTCTATTGCAAGAATGTACTGACAAGGAGGAGGTGAGAAGATGGCCATAGCCAAGATTATCGTAGATGTGCCCTTGATGCAGACGGACCAGCCCTATAGTTATAGGATTCCGGAGGAATTTCTGGGAATGCTGGAAGTTGGGATGCGGGTTCATGTGCCCTTTGGTAAGGGGAATCGCCTGATTCAAGGGATTGTTCTTGGTTTGGAGTCCCAATCGGATGAAGAAGACGCTAGTCAAGATTTAAAAGATATTGCCGAGGTACTGGATTTTGCTCCTGTACTCACGCAAGAACAACTCTGGCTGGCTGAGGAGTTACGTAAGTCTGTCTTTTCTTACAAAATCTCTATCCTCAAGGCTATGTTGCCAGGATTTCTGAACTCCAGCTATGACAAGATTCTCTATCCTCTGGAAGGTCTGAGTCAGGAAGACCGAGAGCGTCTGTTTGGTTCAGAGGATTCGCTTGCCTTTTCTTCTCTGGATTTAGGTAAGCAAGCTGAAATGATGCGTTTGACTAGAAAAGGCCTGCTTGGTCTGGAATATCAGGCGATTGACCAAAAGAAGGTCAAGACCCAGTCCTGGTATGAGGTTCATCTTGCTCAATTAGAGGGTGTTGAAATATCTGCGCGTGCCAAGAAAAAGTTGGAATTGAGAGACTATTTGTTGTCTCGTCCTGAGAGTGCTTCCTTGGCTAGTTTGCTAGAGTCCTACTCGCGGGAGCAAGTCAACTTCTTTGTAGAACAAGGTGCTGTTACTATAGTCCAAAAGGAAGTTCAACGCTCGGCTGCTTATTTTGAAGGAATTGAAGCAAGTCAGCCTTTGGAGTTAAATCCAGAACAAAGACAGGCGCGAGATGCGGTTGTGAGTGCTATTGGCAGTCATCAGCCTCCCTTCCTCCTTCAAGGGATTACAGGAAGTGGCAAGACAGAAGTTTACTTGCAGATTATCCAAGGAGCTTTGGACAAGGGCAGGACAGCTATTTTGCTGGTTCCTGAGATTTCCTTGACTCCACAGATGACGGAACGTTTTATCGCTCGATTTGGTGAGAAAGTGGCCATTCTTCACTCAGGCCTTTCCAATGGTGAAAAGTATGATGAATGGCGCAAGGTGGAGCGTGGAGACGCTCAAGTTGTTGTTGGTGCCAGATCGGCCATCTTTGCTCCGCTGAAAAATCTGGGTGTCATGATAATCGATGAGGAGCATGAAGCGACTTATAAGCAGGATAGTAATCCTCGTTACCATGCCAGAGAGGTTGCTATTTTAAGGGCTCAGTACAATCAAGCAGCTCTGGTACTTGGGTCTGCGACACCGAGCTTAGAGAGCCGTGCTCGGGCTGGAAAAGGCGTCTATCAACACTTACGTCTGACCCAACGTGCCAATCCTTTAGCTACGATTCCTGAGGTTCAAGTGATTGACTTTCGAGACTATATCGGACAGAATGAGACGTCAAACTTTACGCCCCCTTTGTTAGAGGCTATCCAAGACCGTCTGGCTAAAAAAGAGCAGGTGGTTCTCATGCTAAACCGCCGTGGTTATTCTAGCTTTGTTATGTGTCGGGAGTGTGGGACTGTGGATACTTGTCCCAACTGTGATATTTCCCTGACCTTGCACATGGATACCAAGACCATGAATTGCCATTATTGTGGTTTTTCAAAGGACATTCCTCAAGTCTGCCCTAACTGTAAGAGTCGCAGCATTCGTTACTATGGGACAGGGACTCAGAAGGCTTATGACGAGCTGACAGAACTCTTTCCTCAAGCCCGTATTTTGCGGATGGATGTGGATACGACGCGTAAGAAAGGTAGCCATCAAGCTCTACTTGACCAGTTTGGTCGAGGGGAAGCAGATATTTTACTAGGTACTCAGATGATTGCCAAGGGATTGGATTTTCCAAATGTGACCTTAGTCGGAGTTCTCAATGCGGATACGGCCTTGAATCTACCAGATTTCCGTTCTTCTGAGAGAACCTTCCAACTTTTGACTCAGGTGGCAGGTCGGGCAGGACGTGCTGAAAAAGCTGGTCAGGTCTTGATTCAGTCTTACAATCCTGAGCACTATGCTATTCGATTTGCCAAGGATCAGGATTACGAAGGCTTTTATGCCTATGAAATGGGAATCAGACGACAACTTGGTTATCCACCTTACTATTTCACCATTGGCATTACCCTTTCTCACAAGAAAGAAGAAGAGGTGGTCAAACGTGCCTATGAAGTCATGAATATTTTGCGGTCAGGTTTGTCAGATACCAGTAACATTCTCGGGCCAACGCCCAAACCCATTGCCCGTACCCACAACCTCTATCATTACCAGATTTTAATTAAATACCGTTTAGAAGATGAGCTGGGGCCAACCCTCAACCAGGTCTTGGCCTTGACTCAAGAACGGGAAAATAGTGAGCTCCGTCTCAGCATTGACCATGAGCCACAGCAATTTTTATAAGAAGGAGAAGATATGACAAAATTAATCTTTATGGGGACACCCGACTTTTCAGCAACAGTCTTAAAAGGGCTTTTGACAGATGACCGTTACGAAATTCTAGCCGTTGTGACCCAGCCAGACCGTGCTGTTGGTCGTAAAAAAGTTATTCAAGAAACCCCAGTTAAACAAGCTGCCAAAGAAGCAGGACTTCCTATCTACCAACCTGAAAAACTATCTGGAAGTCCAGAGATGGAAGCTATTATGAATTTAGGAGCGGATGGAATTGTGACTGCTGCTTTTGGGCAGTTTCTCCCAAGTAAACTCCTTGATAGCATGGATTTTGCGGTCAACGTTCACGCTTCCCTTCTTCCAAAACATCGTGGTGGCGCCCCCATTCATTATGCCTTGATTCAAGGGGATGAGGAAGCTGGTGTGACCATTATGGAAATGGTTAAAGAAATGGATGCAGGAGATATGATTTCCCGCCGCAGTATTCCCATCACAGATGAGGACAATGTCGGAACCTTGTTTGAAAAATTAGCGATTGTTGGTCGGGACTTGCTTTTGGATACGCTACCTGGCTATATTGCTGGGGAGATCAAACCTGTGCCTCAGGACCCAAGTCTAGTCACTTTCTCGCCAAATATCAAGCCAGAAGAAGAGAAACTCGATTGGACTAAAACCAATCGCCAACTCTTCAACCAAATCCGTGGGATGAATCCATGGCCTGTTGCCCATACTTTTCTCAAAGGCGACCGCTTTAAGATCTATGAAGCCCTACCAGTAGAAGATCAGGGAAATCCAGGTGAAATCCTCTCAATTGGCAAGAAAGAATTAATAGTTGCAGCGGCTGAAGGTGCTCTGTCTCTCAAGCAAGTGCAACCAGCTGGTAAGCCTAAGATGGATATCGTATCCTTCCTCAACGGAGTGGGACGGACATTGACTGTAGGAGAACGATTTGGTGACTAAAGTAGAAACAGCTAGAAATCTTGCTCTAGCAGTGTTAGAGGATGTTTTTGTCAACCAAGCATACTCCAATATTGCCTTAAATAAACACCTCAAGGGCAGTCAACTCTCAGCACCGGATAAGGGCTTGGTAACAGAGATTGTCTACGGAACGGTAGCTCGCAAACTCACCTTAGAATGGTATCTGTCTCACTTTATCCAAGACCGAGACAAGCTAGATAACTGGCTCTATGTTCTTCTTCTCATGAGCGTCTACCAAGTCCGTTTTCTAGATAAGGTGCCTGACCATGCTGTAGTCAATGAAGCGGTAGAACTAGCCAAAGCCCGTAAAAAAGGCAGTGAAAAATTGGTCAACGCCGTCCTTCGTCGTATTTTGCGAGAAGGCTGGCCAGATATTGAAACTATCAAACGCAAAAACAAGCGTGATTCCATTGCTTATTCTCTCCCAGTTTGGCTCGTGTCTAAGCTCAAGGAAGAATACGGTGAAGAGCGAGCACAAGCCATCTTTGAAAGTCTCTTGGTGCGAAACAAGGCCAGTATTCGGGTGACCGACTTGAGCCGAAAAGAGGAAATCAAAGCTTTGTTAGAGGCAGCTGATTCCCCTTTGGCAGCCACTGGTCTGGTAAAGGAGCAAGGTCACTTTGCAGGACATGATTTGTTCGCAGAAGGGGCCATTACCATCCAAGATGAGTCTAGTCAATTGGTTGCTCCGACTCTTGATCTACAAGGAGAAGAGCGAGTGCTTGATGCTTGTGCAGCTCCTGGTGGGAAAACAGCCCATATGGCTTCTTACCTCACATCCGGTAAGGTGACAGCTTTAGACCTTTACGATCACAAGTTGGACTTGATCCAAGAAAATGCCCAACGTCTGGGTGTGGCAGATCGAGTACAAACACAAAAATTGGACGCCAGAAAAGTTTATGAGTTTTTTGGGAAGGACTCCTTTGACAAGATTCTAGTAGATGCCCCTTGTTCTGGAATTGGTCTTTTGCGCCGCAAACCAGATATCAAATACAATAAAGAAACGGCGGATTTCGCATCATTACAGCAAATTCAGCTAGAAATACTAGGTAGTGTTTGTCAAACCTTACGAAAAGGTGGTATAATAACGTATAGTACCTGCACTATCGTCTCAGAGGAGAACTTTCACGTCGTTGAGGCATTTTTAGAAAGTCATCCTGAGTTCGAGCAGGTTAAACTAGAACACGAATGCAAGGATATTTTGAAGGACGGCTGTATCTTGATCACTCCTGAATTGTACGGAAGTGATGGATTCTTTATCAGCCAATTCCGCAAGATATCTGATTAGGAAGGAACTGACACAATGGAAATAGCATTATTAACAGATGTTGGTCAGAAACGGACAAATAATCAGGACTATGTCAATCACTTTGTCAACCGAGCAGGACGCACTATGATCATCTTGGCTGACGGGATGGGAGGACACCGTGCAGGAAATATCGCTAGTGAGATGGCGGTAACAGACCTGGGCGTGGCTTGGGTTGATACCCAAATCGACACCGTCAATGAGGTCCGTGAATGGTTTGCCCACTATCTGGAACTTGAAAATCAAAAAATTCATCAGATGGGGAAAGACGAAGCCTATAAGGGGATGGGAACAACGCTTGAAGCAGTAGCCATTATTGGAAATCAAGCTATTTATGCCCATATCGGTGATTCTCGTATCGGTTTGATCCGTGGTGAAGATTATCGCCAGCTCACAAGTGATCATTCTTTGGTTAATGCTCTGCTAAAGGCTGGCCAGCTAACTCCAGAGGAGGCAGAAATTCATCCGCAGAAAAATATCATTACCCAATCCATTGGGCAAAAAGATGAAATTCAACCAGATTTTGGCATGGTTAGCCTAGAGCCAGGAGACTACCTCTTGCTCAACAGTGACGGCTTGACCAATATGATCTCAGGAAGCGATATCTACGATATTGTAACGAGTGATATTTCCTTGGCAGACAAGGCGGCAACTTTGATTCGTTTTGCCAACAATGCAGGTGGTTTAGACAATATCACGGTTGCCCTTGTTCACATGAATGAGGAGGAAGTAGAATGATCCAGATCGGCAAGATTTTTGCCGGACGATATCGGATTATCAAACAGATTGGTCGAGGAGGCATGGCAGATGTTTACTTGGCCAAAGATTTGATTCTAGACGGGGAAGAAGTGGCAGTGAAGGTTCTGAGAACCAACTACCAGACAGACCCGATAGCTGTAGCTCGTTTTCAGCGTGAAGCGAGAGCTATGGCAGATTTAGACCATCCTCATATCGTTCGGATAACAGATATTGGCGAGGAAGACGGTCAACAGTACCTAGCTATGGAGTATGTGGCTGGACTTGACCTCAAACGCTATATCAAGGAACACTATCCTCTCTCTAATGAAGAAGCTGTCCGTATCATGGGACAAATCCTCTTAGCCATGCGTTTGGCCCATACTCGAGGAATTGTTCACAGAGACTTGAAACCTCAAAATATCCTCTTGACACCAGATGGGACAGCCAAGGTTACAGACTTTGGGATTGCAGTAGCCTTTGCTGAGACAAGTCTGACTCAGACTAACTCGATGCTGGGTTCGGTGCATTACTTGTCACCAGAGCAGGCGCGTGGCTCTAAGGCGACTGTGCAGAGTGATATCTATGCCATGGGGATTATTTTCTATGAGATGCTGACAGGCCATATCCCTTACGATGGGGATAGCGCGGTGACCATTGCCCTCCAGCATTTCCAAAAACCCCTGCCGTCCGTTATTGCTGAAAATCCATCTGTGCCCCAGGCTTTAGAGAATGTTATTATCAAGGCAACTGCTAAGAAATTGACAGATCGCTATAAATCAGTTGCTGAAATGTATGTGGATTTGTCTAGTAGTTTGTCTTATAATCGTCGTAATGAACCAAAGCTGGTCTTTGACGATGCGACTAAGGCGGACACCAAGACTCTACCAAAAGTATCCCAGAGCACCTTGACTTCGATTCCTAAAGCTCCGGTACAAGAGGGAAGACCTCAACCTAAGCCCCAGCCTCATCAGACAGAAAAAACGGTACCTAGTCCAAAGCCAACCAAACGCCGTCGCATGAAAGCACGTTATCCAATTTTATTTGCGACCTTCTTGTTAGTTGTGGCATCTTTGGTATGGATTTTATATAGAACGCCCGCTACCATTGCCATTCCAAATGTAGCAGGTCAGACGGTTGCAGAAGCTAAAGAAGCTCTTAAAAAAGCCAATTTTGAGGTTGGTGAAGAAAAAGCAGAGGCCAGTGATAAGGTTGAAGAAGGTAGGGTTATTCGTACCGATCCTGATGCTGGTACAACACGTAAAGAAGGAACAAAAATTAATTTGATTGTGTCTTCTGGTCAGCAATCCTTCCAACTCGGAAATTATCTTGGAAGAAAATCTAGTGATGTAGTGGCAGAGTTGAAAGGAAAGAAGGTTCCAGAAAATCTAATTAAGATTGAGGAAGAAGAATCCAATGAAATTGAAGCCGGTACAATCATGAAACAAAGTTTGCCGGAGGGAACAACCTACGATCTTAGCAAGGCAACTCAAATAGTTCTGACTGTTGCTAAAAAAGTAAATTCTATTTCAATGCCAAGTTATATTGGTTCTAGCCGAGAATTTGCAGTCAATAATCTTACACAGATATATGAAGTTAAAAAAGCTAATATCGAAGTTGTAGAAGTGTCTACAGCTCCTGAAGGAACAGCTGAGGGGACTGTTGTAGAGCAAAGTCCAAAAGCAGGCGAAAAAGTAGACTTGAGCACTACTCGTGTTAAAATTTCTATTTATAAAGCAAAACAAACTCGTACTTCTTCAACATCTTCATCCTCATCCTCTTCGTCGTCTAGTCCTTCTCGGAAACCTAACGAGCCGGGGAATGCAGAAACCACTCCAACACAAGGAAACTCGCAAGGTAATTCACAACGAGGAGATACTTCCCCAGATAATCCATAGTGATACTAGAATCTTTGTCATGATTTCATGGCAAAGATTTTTTTTGAGTCCGGATTTGTGATAGAATAGAAGGAGTTGATAAAAGGAGGAACGCATGGAAGAATCAAGAGAATTAAATGCCGTCATCGATGTGATTATGTTAGCTGGAACCATTCTTCTCAAAAGTGGCTCAGAGATTCATCGTGTAGAAGATACCATGATCCGTATTGCGCATTCGCAGGGGATTGTGGATTGCAATGTTCTTGCCATGCCTGCCGCTATCTTTTTCTCCATTGAAAATACCAATATTTCACGAATGAAACGCGTGACTTCCTCTTCTTATAACATCGAAAAAGTCTGCGATGTTAATCAGATTTCTCGTCAGTTGGTAGGAGGAAAGCTTGATTTAGAGACGGCCTTCAAGCAATTGACGGCTTTGCAAACTCAGCCCCTTCCTTATACTAAGTTGCAGGTAACTTTGGCTGCGACCTTTAGTGCTCCTTTCTTTTCAATTATGTTTAGTGGAAATATCTACGACGCACTTGGGGCAGGAGTGGCTACCTTATTTGGTTTTGCCTTTTCCCTCTATGTGGAGAAGTTTATCCGAATTCCCTTTGTGACAGCCTTTGCTGGAGCATTTGTCTTTGGGATGATTGCCCAGTTTTGGGCTCGCTACACAGGCTTTCCTTCAACGGCAGATTTGATTATAGCTGGTGCGGTCATGCCGTTTGTACCAGGGATTGCCTTGACCAATGCAGTTCGTGATATTATGACCAACCACATAAACTCTGGTATGAGTAAGATGTTTGAATCTCTACTCATTACCCTTGCTTTAGGGGCGGGAACTTCTGTCGCCTTGGTATTGATGAATTAATATGACATTAACAACCTTTTTATTACAAGCAGTAGCAAGTCTTCTTGCTATTATCACTTTTTTAATTGTACTCAATGTGCAACGTTCTATGCTCTTACCAGGAGGAATTTTGGGCATGGCTGTCTGGCTAATTTATCTCTTGCTCAAGGAACCGACCAATGTTATTGTGGCTACTTTTATTGCAGCCATTATCGGTTCTTGTGTCAGCCAGATTTTAAGTATTCTTTATAAGACACCTGCTGTAGTCTTTATCTTGGCCATCTTGGCACCTCTGGTTCCGGGTTATCTTTCCTATCGAACAACTGCCTTTTTTGTGACGGGAGATTACAGTCATGCCATTGCTAGTGCAACCTTGGTTGTTATGCTGGCTTTGGTTATTTCCATTGGAATGGCTAGTGGAACAGTGATTCTCAGACTTTATTCTCACTTACGAAAACAGCATAATGGTTAGAATAATAAGAGACTTGATTTGGTGAATCAAGTCTTTTTTCTATCTTTTACTGCTATTTGTGATAAAATAGTATAGAACGATTTTTTACAATGAATGATAAAACAGAGGTAAATATGACAATCGGTATTGATAAGATTGGTTTTGCGACCAGTCAATATGTCTTGAAATTACAAGACTTAGCAGAAGCGAGGGGAATTGACCCTGAAAAATTAAGCAAAGGACTCTTACTCAAGGAATTGAGTATTGCGCCTCTAACTGAGGATATCGTGACCTTGGCAGCCAGTGCAAGTGACTCTATTTTAACTGAGCAAGAAAGACAAGAAATTGATATGGTCATTGTGGCGACTGAGTCAGGAATTGACCAGAGTAAGGCTGCAGCCGTCTTTGTGCATGGTTTGCTGGGCATCCAGCCCTTTGCTCGTAGTTTCGAGATTAAAGAAGCCTGCTATGGAGCGACAGCTGCCCTCCATTATGCCAAATTGCATGTGGAAAATTCTCCAGAGTCAAAAGTCTTGGTTATTGCTAGTGACATTGCTAAGTACGGTATTGAAACTCCAGGAGAACCAACTCAGGGTGCTGGAAGTGTGGCTATGTTGATTACACAAAATCCACGCATTATGGCCTTTAATAATGACAATGTAGCTCAGACCCGTGACATCATGGATTTCTGGCGACCAAATTACTCGACAACTCCGTATGTAAATGGTGTCTATTCTACCCAACAATACTTGGATAGTTTGAAAACGACTTGGCTTGAATACCAAAAACGTTACCAGCTTACCTTAGATAATTTTGCGGCTGTTTGTTTCCATTTGCCTTACCCTAAATTAGCCTTAAAAGGCTTGAAAAAAATCATGGATAAGAGCCTGCCTCAAGAGAAAAAAGACCTCTTGCAAAAGCATTTTGACCAGTCTATTCTCTACAGTCAAAAGGTGGGGAATATCTATACAGGTTCCCTCTTCCTCGGACTCTTGTCTCTCTTAGAAAATACAGATAGCTTGAAGGCTGGGGATAAAATTGCCCTTTATAGTTACGGAAGTGGGGCTGTAGCTGAGTTCTTCAGTGGTGAATTGGTTGAAGGATATGAAGCTTATCTGGATAAAGACCGCTTGAACAAACTTGACCAACGAACTGCCCTATCCGTTGCAGACTATGAAAAGGTCTTCTTTGAGGAAGTAGACTTGGATGAAACAAACTCTGCCCAGTTTGCTGGCTATGAAAATCAAGATTTTGCCTTGGTTGAAATTGTCGACCACCAACGCCGTTATAGCAAGGTTGAAAAATAATGAAAATGAGTTGGAATGGATTTTCTAAAAAATCATACCAAGAGCGCCTCGAGCTGTTAAAAGCTCAGGCGCTCCTTAGTCCTGAGATACAAGAGAGTTTGGAGCAGGATGAACAGATGAGTGTGACTGTGGCAGACCAGCTGAGTGAGAATGTAGTGGGAACTTTTTCTCTGCCTTATTCGCTGGTTCCAGAGGTTCTTGTCAACGGTCAGGAATACACAGTTCCTTATGTGACAGAAGAGCCCTCTGTGGTTGCTGCGGCCAGCTATGCCAGCAAAATCATCAAGCGTGCAGGAGGTTTTACTGCACAAGTCCATAAGCGTCAGATGATCGGGCAGGTAGTCCTTTATCAAATTGCTAATTCTAAACTAGCGCAAGAGAAGATTGCTAGTAAGAAAGCGGAGCTCTTGGAGCTTGCCAATCAAGCCTATCCTTCTATCGTCAAACGAGGAGGTGGGGCGCGTGATTTGCATGTCGAGCAGATAAAAGGCGAAACAGACTTTCTCGTTGTTTATCTCCATGTCGATACCCAGGAAGCCATGGGAGCCAATATGCTCAACACCATGCTGGAAGCCTTGAAGCCAGTCTTAGAAGAACTCAGTCAGGGACAAAGTCTTATGGGGATTCTGTCCAACTACGCGACCGATTCTTTGGTGACGGCAAGCTGCCGCATCGCCTTTCGCTATTTGAGTCGTCAAAAGGAACAAGGACGAGAAATTGCGGAGAAAATTGCGTTGGCTAGTCAGTTTGCGCAGGCTGATCCTTATCGAGCAGCCACCCATAATAAAGGGATTTTTAACGGCATTGATGCCATTTTGATTGCTACTGGTAATGACTGGCGTGCCATTGAAGCAGGGGCCCATGTCTTTGCCAGTCAAGATGGAAGCTACCAAGGTCTTAGCCGATGGACGCTGGATCTTGAAAGAGAAGAATTGGTCGGTCAGATGACCTTACCCATGCCTGTAGCGACCAAGGGTGGTTCTATCGGCCTCAACCCTCGTGTAGCCCTCAGTCACGAGCTACTGGGAAATCCTTCTGCCAAAGAATTAGCCCAGCTTATCGTGTCTATGGGTCTTGCCCAAAACTTTGCGGCCCTGAAAGCCTTGGTGAGTACAGGGATTCAGCAAGGACACATGAAATTGCAGGCCAAATCCTTAGCACTTCTCGCAGGTGCTAGTGAATCTGAGGTAGCTCCTCTAGTTGAGCGCCTCATCGCAGAGAAAACCTTTAACCTAGAGATAGCCCAGCGTTATCTCGAAAATTTAAGATCATAAAAAACTCAGACGAATTCAGTCTGAGTTTTCTTATGCTTAAATACTTTTCCCTGGTAATAATGTGACTGGTAAAAAGTAACCTGTTGTCGCGACTTCCTTACCTTCAATCTTTTGCAAGAGAAGGTCAACAGTGAGGCAGGCAATCTCTTCCAGAGGTTGCTTGATAGTAGCCAATTGAGGGTAGTAATTCTCGATAAAGTAGGTTCCATCATAGCCGATGACTTTGAGCTCTTCTGGGACAGAAATGCCCAATTCTTGGGCGATTTTAATAACCAGAATGGCTGTCAAATCATCTGAAGCAAAGATGGCATCTGGCTTTTGTCGAGTTAAGATATTCTTGATTTCCATTTCTTTTCTGACAGGAGAAAAGTCACTGGAAACATTGATAATAGGAGCTTGGGGGAGTACGGATGCAAAGCCAGCGTGGCGTAGCCCAGTTGGCGAATTGGAATTGTCATTCCCTGTAATCATGATGATAGACTGGGCTCCTGTCTTAACCAAAGTATGGGCAGCAAGAACCCCACCAGCATAGTTGTCAGAGGAAACGACAGGAATATCTGGTGACAGATTTCGGTCAAAGGAAATAATCGGCGCTGTCACGCGATTGTAGTCTTCGATTCCCAAGTTGTGACTACCAGAAATGATGCCGTCTACCTGATTGGCTTCCAACATTTCGATGTATTCGCGTTCCTTCTCGGAATCGTGCTCGCTGTTGCAGATGATGGTCTTGTAACCTTTTTTGAAGAGTTGGTGTTCCAGCTTATCAATTAATTCTGCGTAGAAAACATTGGAAATATTGGGGAAAATCAAACCGATTAACTTAGCGGACTTTCCTTGTAGACTGCGAGCCAGGTTATTGGGTTTGTAGCCCAATTCTCGCATGGCTTCATTGACCTTTTGAATGGTTTTTTCTGATAAATAGCCTTTTTTATTGATAACCCGAGAAACGGTAGTAGGGCTGACGCCTGCAAGTTTTGCGACATCAGTTAGTTTTGCGACCA
>ERZ773263.1577-NODE-1577-length-13362-cov-9.984970_pt1 | contig 13362 bp, 14 predicted proteins | sample MGYA00511076_ERZ773263 | MGnify/ENA primary metagenome ERZ773263 (study PRJEB29015, sample SAMEA2738155) | human oral metagenome | biome: human oral; feature: human-associated habitat; material: saliva | place: China | collected 2195 ... | reverse complement strand
TAACCCTTATTTTATCACAATTTAAGGATTAATTCGAGGGAGAAGTGAAGACAAAAAAATCACCGATAGGACGGTGATTTCTCGACGATTGGTCAACAGCAGGCACTCCTGATCATTCCTCACTTGTTGCCTCTGTTTCTGAGCTGGGGCTTGGTGTCCGAAGCAGGTCCTTCATCTGAGACTGGACGGTTTCTCTCGAGCTTTGTTCTTGCTTTTGGATATTCTCCATAGCAGGCTGCAACTTCTGCTGGATTTCCACTTTCTCCTCTTGCTCTTTTTGCGTTTGGAGAGTCGGACGATACATGGCAAAGAAAGCTCCGATGACCACTAAAAAAGAGAACCAGGTGGTTCTCTCTATGTTGTAACTTTTCATCGACCTACTATAGTTGATAAAGAGCTGATAGTTTTTCAGTATATTCTATAAACTCATTGATTTACCGGATAGTATTGTATAAGTTCTACTTTCTATACTTTTGATCCTTCTGAAACTAAATCGTATGGGAAGTAAGGAACCCCTTCTAGCTGTTTATAATCCAATCCCTTAATTTTGCAGATAGCTCCTGATTCAAAGGACCAATAACCATAATAACTTTTATTGTTGGTTTTATGCAAATCATGCCACCCCGTATCTCTACTACCTTGGTACCATTTCTTTTCCAAATATTCTTTCAATAATTTTAGAGCTTGTTCAGAGTTCTCTTCCTCAATAATTTTCCGAGTAAAGCCATAAGGTCTAGGAAAGTTATAATTAATCCGAATCTTCCAATTCGGATAACGATATTGAATCAAGAAGTCAATCAAATAATCCTCTGGATCATCATTTTTGACTAAGTCAACTAACTGTTCAAAAATCTCTCCATCAATTTCTAATAAAATGCCAATAGACAACGCCCATACCATTTGTTCATATCCGGAATTACTTTGCCATGAAAATTCCATACTCTTTATATATTTAATATACTCAATTTTAAATTCTTCAATAGAATAGCCGGCAGTATAAGTGGCGATCATAATTTCTTTTTGATATCTATAAATCGATGATCTAATATTTGAAATTACTTTTTTGTTATCTAAAGCAAACTTTTGAACTCCGTTTTTCTCATCTTGCTCAATTTCATGAATTCTTATTTCAGAATCCTGAATTGCTTTCTTAAAAACATTGATAAGTCCATCTATATTTGTTTTATCTGAAAATGTATCTCTTAATTTCATTTTTCTTCTTTCTAAGGCCATATACCCTTTGGTTTGACTCCAGTGACATTACCTGTAGAATCCACAGTTTCAACAGCTCGATAAGTAGAAATATTCCCCATTTCGTCTACTTTACTAATGACAAAATCTACATCACCTGTTTCTAATGCCATCTCGAGAGAAATCTGTTCCATTGGATCTAAATTACCCAATCTTTCTCTTACCCAATTCTGTGACATCTGAGGTCCAGATTTTGTATGCTGGTTAATCTGAGAACTCCCCCACTTAGTTTCGTTAATAACATAAGATGGTGGTGGTGTTTGGTTTCTGTAGATTCCATCAATCCCTTTAACAATTGGATCATCAATCCCACCTGGTGCTGGTCTCCCAATACTCTCAAGCGTGTACGTGTTACCGTTAGCACCTACATTTTCTCTCACTATCCGCATGTTATCATCAGCCAGTATTTCTCCAGCATTTGATTTTTGAAGAGTACTAGCCACTTCTGGGTCGAAATCTTTGATCCTAGGATTCAGTTGTTCGAAGTGTTGTGTTACTTTTGGATTAGGAACACCTCCCCCTTGAAGAACACCATCTACATAAACTTTTTCAACACCAAGACTATCTTTATATTTCCAAACTTGAGTCCCGTCCGACATATGCTCAATTGTAAATTCATGATTAGGTTTATTCAACCACTCCCGCGGGTGAGAAGCACCGTCTGGTTTATTAGCCTGAACAAACTCAGTAACGGTCCGATAATGTTCCGCTTTCATTTGATCCCATGTAGTATAATGTTCAACATCTTCTACATGAACTTCTTTTTGTTTGCTTCCTTTCTTCATTTCAGATTTTGTTGGGCTTATTTCAGCTTCATGTACTTTTAGTACATCACCTGCTTCAGGAACATCCAAATCAACCTTCGGCTTAGCTGTTCCAATATGATCAACAGCTTCCCCTTTTATAGTAGATAAATCTTTTGGTTTTGTCAACACATCAATATCTGGTTTCTTGGATTTTGGAACTGCAGTTGCTGCTCCAGCCACTGCTTCAACTGGTTTAATTTTTGATGTTTCCACATCCACATGAGGTTTAGGAGTCGATGCCAAATCTGCTTTTACAGTTGGTTCTATTTTCAGATCTAATTTAGGATTTTTCTTCTGATGAACAACTGTTGGATCAATTTTAAGCTTTTTAGAATTTAATCCCGAACTATCGACTTCAATATGCTGTTTCGTAGAATTTGTTGGTATGTCAGGTACGTCAGGAGCATTCGTCTTACCAAATTTCCCGTTTAAGAGGCCTCCAGCTTTCTTTGCAGCGAAACCTTGTGCTTGTCCCATCACCAGATTTCCGATAGCTGCTTTGGGATCTTTATCAGTAGCAAATGCATAAACCACTTTAGATGCATCATTTACATCATCTGCATGCGAGGCAAGTTTTAATAGAGTAGATCCAGCTTTCCCAGCTTTTCTCAATTTCGTTAAATAGGATCCAGCTCCTGCTGACAAAACGACTGATGCTGCATCAATTCCGGCCCATACTCTCTCTTCAGTAGACAGCCGATCTCCTGTGATCATTGTATGACCTGTTACCGCTGAGTAGCCACTATCTATAGTAAGATAGGCCGTCGAGGCATAAGTAAGAGCCAAAGAGCTTCCACCAGTAAAAGGAGAGAGCACAACTCCTCCTACAGCTCCTACCCAGGCAAGTATCTTGATACCTGTATCAACTTTTTGCAGAGTTTCTCTATGCTCCTCATAATAACGACTTGCTTTTAGTTTTTGGTAGTCCGGAATTTCTTTCGGATACATTAGCTCAAGAACTTCCTCTGCACTCTTTCCTTTAATTTGCTTGAGTTGCTCATCTGTCATTTTATCCTTATGCTTCAGAGATTCTTTTACAGCTTCTAGACGTTTACTATAGACATCTTTTGCAGCCTTAATGGGAGAGGCTTTCCCATCAAGGATTTCTGATAAATTATATGGAACTTCTTTCTTATAATCATGGTACGTAGTAGGAGAGTACGCATTTACATAAACAGGCCTGTAATCATGTTCAGTCCTTGTTAAATTCTTTGTTTTATATTTTGAGTCTGATCCATTTATTTTGTTCAAACCTTCAAGTACTTTATCAATACCAAGTGTAAACTTACTATCAATATTCTGCATAATGTTTTGATGAATTTTCTGAGCACTTTTTAGTATCTTAGAGACCCGGGTCGTAGCTTTATCAAACTCATCACTATTTTTAGTAACATTTAACGCCGCCTCCCCAGTTTGTACATAAAGATCTGCCACGCCCTCACTGGTAACAGTTTTAGCAACTTCCTCGATATCGTTGATGAGCTGACTCATTGATTTGCTAGATCCACCACTAGGATAGCCACCACTGACATAATTGCTATATGCGTTAACACTGCTAGTAGATCCTCCACTACTAGATTGTAAATTCGAACCAGCTTCAGAAAAGTCGCTTTTATTTGAGTAATACTTGCTCATCTAATTCCCCTTTTCGCTTCCTTCTTTTTCCTGCTCTTTAATATTTTCTTGAATTTGTTGAACGGCTTCTTTCGGATTGCTATATATATAATCCCTATCTTCTGAAGAGGTATCTGGTGATTCTAACAGTAAGCCAGCTACATAAGTAGCCATAACCTTATCTACATCAACCATTCCATCATAGGTATTCTGAGCATGTTGCCACAACACTTCTGCTAATGTTCCAAACTCCTGTGCCTTTAAAACATAGTTTGCAAAACCATTATTTGCTGAGCGGTTTGCGACTAAATCATGAAACGCCCCTTGAGAAGATAACGATGAGATAGTTGAGCTAATATGACTCAATTTTGCAGTAATTTGACTTGAGTACTCCACTATTGTCATACAGTGATAAATTAATTGTTCCTGATCAGACAAGACTAACTTAATATCTACTCCCATAATTCTCCCTTCACTTTTAATTTCTGAATCAATTGTTTCTTAAACTGCTCACCACTAATAGATCTGCGAGTCTGGTTCTCCATATCATATTCATATAAATATTGGTCACTCCTGTAGTACAGTCTGTCTTGAACATTATGTGACGAATCATTAATTTGAATACGAAGTGCATCATCATTTGGATGATGAAGAACTAGTTTTAAATAAGCTTCTGCTTCCCATTCTGAATGCAGATAATCTTTTTTATTAGCGTCTACATTTTGTAGGATCGGATAAAGTGATATTAAAGAGGCTAAGAATATAGCTGTGCCCACGCGATCAATTAAAAACTCATTTTCATCATTTTGAATGATAATAATTGCCATCCTATCATACTCATCTACATTAGGAGAATAATAAAACAATTGATTGACATTGCAATGATAATTAGCTTGTGCATACTCATCTAGATAAGCACCGTATTGTATGCATTCTTCCGTAGGTGTACCATCTACAATCAACTCCATATTCGATAGGTCTTCAAAACCCTTTTCTACTATTCTCAATAAAGCTTCTTTTCTAGTTTCACCTTCTTTGGCAGGCAAAGGAAGAAAAGCAATATCATTTGAATGATCATTAAACATATGTAGCGCATATAAAGCTTCTAACGTAAACATCATGCTCCGTCAATCTCCTTTATTACTGTTGATGAAGGAATTGAAGAGAGAAGCCCCTCAAGACCGTAAATTGTTGTTTTAAAATCTTGGATATTGTTAAAAAAATCAGTACGGTAAGTTTCAAGAAATGTTCGCAATTCTACGTACTGGTCTTTTGCTTTTCCCTTCCACTCTTTTTCAAGTCCTTTTAATGAAGTAATCTCAGCATCTATCGAATTAAATAGGTTAGCAATCTCTATCAATTCATTTTCAATTGCTGCTATATTACTATCATCATACTCAACAGTAGAACTTTCATAGGTAGTGTCTATAGAGTTAATATTGGTATCCATCTTTTCTTCCTTTCATCACCAAATCCGTTCCCAAAAAGGTTTTCCCTTATTATATTTTGATTTATTACTACTGATTGAACTATCTAATGCAGCGATTTTGGCAGTCAAAGTACTATACAAATTTTTATATGAGGTATTTGCATCTCTCACAAAATCCGTGAATTCTTTGATCTTATCTTTATCATTTTGTAGTTTTGTTTTCATAGTTGAAAGATAATGATATCCCTCATTTCCATCAATCTTTTTAATTGCATCTTTACATTCATCAATATATTTCGTAAAGTGTTTTAGTGAAATATCCTTATCTAGCCCATGGTTACTAATCGCATTTTTTACTCTTATATATTTTTTTCTTTCCGCTATATCACTATCAATTTGTGCTTTCAAACTTGCATCACTCATTACTTACTCCTTCACTTTCAACCAATTTTGCTGTTTTGCTTTTTCTGCAATATCATGTGCTTTATTAATATCTAAGGATGATTTATCAGAGGTTGAATTTGACTCAATACTCCCTTTAATTTCTTGACCAGTCTTAAATTCTTCTTCATCTATAACTGAAGAAGGTGTTGTCGATTTCTCCTTAGGTTCCTCTGCGCTCTCATCTGTTACAGATTCTACATCCCTATTATTACTTATAACCTCTGAACCTATATCTGTTTTTGGGACAGGCCTATAAAACATGAAGAATCCAACAATGACTGTTAAAAGAGCAACAGCCGATATTATAATCCCCTTCTGCATATCTTCCACAGGTATTTCAACACCCTTAATAGATAATTCCTTCCACTCCGGATGTTCTTCCTCAGCTTCTTTCTTTACTTTAAAAGCAGGCGTAATCAACACCTGGTTCATTAAAGTAAGTGCTCCAAGCGTCATCAGTAAAAAAGGAATATGGCGTGATTTACTGATAATAACAAGGATCCCTCCTATAATAGCAATCAAGGCAATGATGATATTAATTGTAGTCCAAATTCGCAGTTGTTTTTTCATTTGTAAATAAATTTCTTTTGACATTTCTTTTTCCTCATTTCATAATCCTCAACTTCGTCTGAGAAGCTGGATAATATAGATATACTTGATCTACTGGTAGAACTAACTCTCGATCAATACTTGTCCGATTATAGATAGTCTGATCCGATACATTCAAAGGCATCAAAGATACAATGTTCAAATTCACTACCATTTTGTCATGCACACTTCCTTTGTTAAATATGCTTTAGAAGCGCAATTCCACATGAGATAGCTATTCATGACATATCCTTCAGAAAAATGACAATAGATCAATTAAGTACTACTATTATATCGAAAATTAGTTTGATGGTCAAAACAATCACTAGATGGAGATAGCTTAGAGAGTTAAAAAGAGAGAAATAGTCATTCTCTCTTAGTGTTAGTTTTTTACAATTTCTTATTGATTATGAAAAGACGCTTCTTGATTTTTTTATTACTCTGGCAATTCCACCTTCAAACTCATATCTGTATTCTGCAACACCTTCTGAACAGTAGCTAGGAAAGCTAGCCCATTATCAGATGGAGAATATTGGAAAGTCATATGAATGACCTTTTTGTCAAAATTATCTCCATATCGCTCTACATACTGTTTACTCTCGAGGAAGTAGATGTAGTTGTTGAGTTTTTCTTGGAGCATTTCCAGGTGAACTCCTTCTATTTCCTCCTGCCAGTCAAGAGGATCTACAAGAAGAAGTTCCAAATGATTGCCTACTGTTCCAATTGCATCCAGTTCCGTTGGTTTCAACTCCAAAGAGACAGCTTGTTTTACCAATGTACGAAATTCATCTACAGAGAATAATCGCTTACTGTGCTCAGGGTTTTTTAAAATTACAGATGGATTATTTTCAATGAAGAGCTTAGTAGATTCATCTTTTGTATATTGATTTTTAGATTTCCAGAAACCATAATGAGCATAATTCATCAACTCTTGACCTGTATGCTCACCTGCCAAATAACTATCAACCGCTTCTTTTGGAATCTCTTTAACGACTTCTGGCATAGTAATATTAAACGTAGGATAGCGCAAGAAATATTTATCTCCATCTTGACAAATTTCTAACACATCCTTCTCACTTACGTGAATTGTTTCCATTCTTATCTCCTTGATTTTTAAAAACGTCTTCTAGTTTTACCTTATCTTTTGGAACTGGATCAATAACTGCCTCAGGAACTCCTCCTGGGTATGTTTTTCCTCCTGGACGCCACAGTGGATTTTCGCGTGAACCACCTTCATTTCCGTCGGGAATTCTATAATTATGAACTTCTTGTGGCAACACCATTTTAGGAGAATCTCCTAGGCTGCCATGATCTAAACCTAACAAGTCTTCTAACTTTCTAGGATCACCATCAGCTTCTTTGATCATAGCTTCAGCTACATGTCTAGGAAAAACAAATGCTCCATCAGGTCTGCCAAAAGTTCCGAATTTTTCAATAAATTCATCACTCTTGACAAAGGCAGCTACTCCACCATCAAACAGTTGTTTATGTTGTTCTAAATACTCTTTTGAAAGATAAACTTCTGGTTTAGGTCGTAAGATTCCATTTTCCGGATCTGGTTTAATAGCAGTGATAGATTTTATTTGAGCGCTACTCAAATCCGCCTTCGGAAATTCGCTTAAGTAGGTCTGCCATTCAGGTGAGAACTGGGAACTACCATTGATTACATCAATTCGGGTTCCTTGCGGAATTTCAGTCCCTCCAGCAAATTTTCCTTTACCTGCACCAACAACTTCTCCACCATATTTCGATAAATTGTCAAGAATTTCTTGGCGTTCCTTCGATATACCATTTTTGGCAGTCGTATAATCTTGAATTCGAATATTTCCTGACTCATCAAATCCGACAGCCTTTAATTTAACACGTTGAATTTCACCATCCGCATTTCTAGTTTTAACAGTAATATTTGTTTCAACATCGTTATTGTTTATTTTAAATTCTTCGATTCTATTAGCTGAAAAGGCCTCATAGGTAGAGAAATTTTGCTTGGATATGTCACGTTTTTTGACCCACTCAGACATGGACAATGGTTCGCTTTCGCTATCTAACTTTTTAGCGACATAGTTTTTATACTCTAACTCAAGATCATTTATTTTCGACGGTGATAAGTCATTTGATTTTGTCAACACATCTATATTTGTATTGTTAGATCTTGATGTAGAAGTATTCGATAAGTTAGCTCCAGAATGTTGAGACGCTAGTGCTGCTCCTTTTCCAAAAGCAAAACTAAGTAATGAAAGAGATGGATTTTTGCCATTTACTACAGTATCATACCCAATATGTGACAAGGCTATTCCGTCATCTATTGCATTTGTTGTTTTATTTACAGCATTAATAATATCATCCGTGACTCCTGCTAGTTTAACAATTTTCCCTAAACCCAGTGTTGCTACTGAACCGACTGCTCCTGCAGCAGCCCACATCCTATCATCTGTACTAAGTTGAGTTCCAGAAATCAAAGAGTGGCCTGTTGCTGCTTCATATCCCTCCTCCGCAGCTCCTGCTACAGCTGCAGTTGTTGCTGCAACGCCAGCAGCTGCTGCCACTGTGGGAGAGGCTGCTCCCATTGAAACTGCAGTTGCAATTACTGTAACTGCCAGTAAAGCGATACCTAAATATGGTTCCAAAGGCTCCAACCATGCTTTATTATCCTCTTGCCACTGAAAATATTTAAGTCCGCTATAATTTCCAATCTGTTTATAATTAAAATAATGTGATATTATCTCGTCATCTGTCATGTATTTATAAGAATCAGGCCCACCTTTAACGTTTAACATTCCACCTTCATCCATATCAAAATTATGAAGATTAGAATTATTAAGACTATCGAGTTGCTCACGAAACTCATTCACTCGTTGTAGATAATAGTTCTGTGTTGCTTCTATTGGACTTTTTTTGTAATTTAGCAATTCTGCTAAAGTATAGAACTCAGTGGTTTCATATTCATAATAATAACCATTCTCAGCCGTTTGATGTGTCGCTGTATACGAAAGATGAGAAGTTTTATAAGGGTTATCACTCCCATTAACGCTATTCAAAGACTGTATGCTAGCGTCAACCCCCTTCGTAAATTTATTGTCGATTCTCTCCAAAACTTCCCTATGAATTCGTTTAGCTAAATCCAGCATTCTATCAACTGTATCGTAAGAACTAGTAAATGTACTTTCTGGCATTTCTTGTCCAAATTTCACGGTACCTTCTGGAACATATAAATAAGATAAGTGTTCATCTCGGATTACATTTGTTACTTTGTCAATGTTTGATAGAGCATCGACCACCTCAGATCTAGCACTATTATAACTCGTCGGAGTAATATATCCACCATTAGTCGAACCAGCTTCTACTGTTGAATTAAAATCGGGATTATTAGAATAGTATTTTGTCATATTTACCTCATTCTTGTTCCTCAGAAGGCTCCTCAGCTTTTATCGTAGACTTAATTTTATCAAAAGCTTCCTGCTGATTATTACGAATATAGTCTTTATAACTTGATAATTCTTCCTGCTGCTTAGGAGGAACATTGGAAGTAGCAGGTATATTAGAGTTCAATATCAAATTGGCAATTTGCATGGCTTGAATATTATCCATATCAACAAATTTCTCATAAGTTTCTAATGCATGCTCATGAAGAATACTTGCCAATGTTTCCATTTCTTGAGCTTTTACAACATACAAATTTAAATCCCCCTCATTTGCTATGTACTGTTTAAAAATACCTTGACTACTTATATCTGGTAGAGCGGCAATTGCGCTAGAAATAAATGAAGTAACGCTCTTACAGGCAATAACTATATTATAAGCTTTTAGAATCAACTCCGACTGTTCATTTAACTCTATTCCAATACCACCCTTACCCGTCTTAACTTCCTCTAAATTAGAATTTGCCATCTTAAACTCTCACTTTCATCCCTTTAATCAGTGTGTGTTTTAATACATCAACTGAGACTGATCGAATTCTTTCTCGCATTAAATCATATTCAAATAAACCACTGTCAGTATTAAAGAAGAGAGTATCGGCTGTAATCCTTCCCAATTCCTCTATCATCAACCGTATCATTTTTGAATTTTTATAATAAAATTGCAATTTCATATAAGCGTATGGTTCCCATTCTGCTTTTAAATAATTTTTTTTCTTTGCATCTAAATTATGTAAAATTTCATGGTTTTCTATAAGAATGCTTAGCAGAGCAATGGTGTTAAAATAATCAATTATAAATTCACCATCAGCAATTTTTTTAATAATCACTACCATTCGCTTCCCCTTATCAATACCAGGAGCGCAGTAATAATTACTGTCTATTTGAAAATGATACGAACTTTGGGCGTATAAGTCTAAAAAATATCCATAGGCTACGAATTCAGCTGTTGGTTGACCATCTTGAATAAGGCCTATATTCTCTAAATCTTTATACCCTTTATGTAAAACCATCTGTAGTTGAGATTTTCTGCTCTCATCTGAATTCAATTCTGGCAATGGAATAAAGGCTAAATCATTAGATTTATCATTCATCAAATGTAAGGTATATAATGCCTCTAATGTCAGTTTTTTCATGCGTTATCTATCTCCTTTATCACATTTGCTGAAGGGATTTCATTAATAAGGTTATCTAAACCTTCCACACATGTCGTTAAATTTTGGACACTTGCTTGATAATCATTACAATACTTTTGTAAAAGTGTTTTTAAATCTACATACGCATCTTTCGCGGTCCCTTCCCACTGACTATCAAATGATGCCATGTTTTCTATTTGCACTTTAACCTCTTCAAGATAGGAATTTGCCTGATCTAAATCTGATTTAATATTAGATATGTTACTACTTTCGTATTCTATTGTCTCAGTAACACCCCAAAAACCGCTACTGTCATTGATTGACGGATTTATTACTTCTGTCATACTAAATTCCTTTCATATGAACAATTAGAAAGAATAAAATTAATTAAAAGGCCAAATATGTCCTTGATTAAGTTCGTTCTTATCATTATTAATACTGATATTGAGCGAGTTAATCTTACTCTCCAGAGTCGCATGCATTTTTTTAAATGAATTTGCTGATTGTTGGATGAACTCACGATATTCTTCCAATGTTTTAATCTCCGTTGCCAGTTTTTCCCTAAAATTTGACAAATAGCCATAACCAGCGTTCCCATCTATTTTACTCAATGTATTTTTTGCACGATCTATAAAAGAAGTTATTTGGTCATACTGCTTTCCATAATGTAAATTATTAATTTCTATAGACTTCTTGACTCGCTCATATTTGTTTTTTTTTGCCGTATTTAGCTTTATATTCTGTTCAAGTTGCGTATCTCTAACCTTCGAATTAGACATTGTTTTTCACCTCTTTTATTAATTTTTTTCAATTAAATAGTAAAATTTGAACAAATGAACAGCCTCCTAATCTTTAAATATCGCATTTGGTGTATTGGTAGAAGTTCTAAACTCACTTTGAGGTTTGTAAAGAAAAGCAAAACTGACAATAATCACCAACAAACTAGAACCAAGTACAAATAACCTTTACAAATGCCAATCCCATGATAAAGGAATTTTAGCAGCAATACCAGATTGTCTAATCCAGTCTGGATGCTGTCTCATAATTTGATTGGTACCAAACATGGGACGTAAATAAGTGAATAACCCTAAATTTATAACAAATCCTATAACTCTAAAATGATATTTATTAGAATAAGCAACATGATTAACTTCCATAAGGATCATGCTTAGGATCACAATTATAATTAAGAACAATATACCAATTGATCTCCATAGACCTTCTCTACGATAGAGTTTAAGTTCATCAAAAGACATTTCTTCGAATTTTTAATCCATTTTGTTCTCATTTCGTAATCTTCAACTTCGTTTGAGATGCTTGGTAGTGTAAGTATACTTGATCTTCTGGTAGAGCTTCCTCACGACCAATGCTTGTCCGAGTATAGATAGTCTGATCCGACATCTTCATAGCAATCAAAGCTGTATCTAGTTGGGACTTCAAATATTTAGCAGTATCGTTGTAAGCTGAAATAAAGTTCTTTTGCATACTAAATACAAAGTGTAATCCTACCTTAAGCCCCTCTTCCATTAATAGAGCAATATCATTCGTTTCTACTCCACTTTCTGATACAAATTGTCCCATATCGGTGATAAAGATATAATGTTCAAATTCGCCACCATTTTGACGCGCATAATGAACTTGACTTTGTAATTGTTCAATAACAGATTTAAAATCAGATGTTGACGGAACATAGTTATTAACGCTCGCAACGAATGTTTTATATTCATCGGTTGGATCCAATATTGTGACCTTATGACCTGAAACAGTTTCAATAACTGTTCGAATCATATGTTTCGTAACCAATGACAATGAACTATCTTTATCAGAGAGCAACATCAAGTGTTTCAGTTTCTTCATTGAAAGTCCAATTGTTTTAACTTCTTCTAACTCAAGACCAACTGGTAATTGATGATCCTCGATTACTTTTCTAGTAGTTGGCATACTCATAAAGTTCTGAATTGTCAACTCATCTGGCACCATTGGGATACCTGCTGGGGTGTGGCCTGTCCACATCTCTTTGAGGCTTTGGACTTGATCACGGAGATTGTTGATGATTTGGATATCATTGTCTCCTGCGACTGGTAGGGCGAACTGGACGACATCGACTTCGTCACGCTTCATGAGCGCCCGTCCCTTGATGTCTTCCATCGTAGACGCTAGTGGGGTTGCTCCCACGATACCACGGACTTCAGAGATATCATTTTGTGGCAAGGTCAGCTGGTGCTTGAAGTTTGAATAGAGCTGAGCCCGTAGGTTGTTCTGACGGCTAGCTGTGATGATCAAGTGCACACCAATGCTGAGACCTTCACGGGAGATCCGCATGAAGAGCTTGAAGAGGTCTGTTTCATAAGGCTCGTCCTTCATAGACTCATAGCTGTCCATGAGGATAACCATGGTTGGCTCTTGCTTACCGGTCACTTCACGGTAGAGGGCGATGGTGCCGACACCATGCTCAGAGAGAAGTTTCTTGCGACGATCCAACTCGCGGTTGATGATCCGGATGAATTTCTGGATTTTTTCCGTCTGATCGAGCAGGAGACTATCTGCCACATGTGGCAATTGGCTCAATGGTGCTAAACCATTGGTTCCGAAATCCAGCAGGTACATGGTCAGATTTTCTGGACTCTGCTTGCGAGCCAGATCCATTGCGGCTGTCTGTAGGAAAGTGGTCTTTCCTG
>ERZ773263.1576-NODE-1576-length-13370-cov-5.152084_pt1 | contig 13370 bp, 8 predicted proteins | sample MGYA00511076_ERZ773263 | MGnify/ENA primary metagenome ERZ773263 (study PRJEB29015, sample SAMEA2738155) | human oral metagenome | biome: human oral; feature: human-associated habitat; material: saliva | place: China | collected 2195 ... | reverse complement strand
ATCATTCCTTATATCGTTAAAGACCGTACAAGTGCGGATACCGAACGTGGTGGTGCTCGTGATGCCAAACGTAACATTAAAAATATCGTTATTCAAAAAGTGGCAAGTTATTTAGCAACTGAACCCGATGAAGTTCCATGTATTTTGTTCGTGGCTGGTCAACCCCGTTTTAAACATAAGGAAGTTGTAGACCCTCTAAGTGGGTATATAGATATGGTGGAGTGTTATCCTTTTGACATTGTCAATCAGTGGTTGAATCAATTGTCACAAAAATTTGGTAGGAAATTAGAAGGTGAACAATTGTTTGTACCGAATACATGGGAACCTCAAGATTTTGTTACAAATATTGTTCGGTTGGTTCAGGCCGGTCATACAAAATTTACAACACATGTGGATGAAGAATTTATTAGTATAACCCCTGCGTAACTTTCAAAATACTGATAATTCTGATATAATAAAAATAGAAACAAAGAAGGGAATCGCATATGGGATTATTAGATTCGATGGCTGGAATGGCAAAATCAGCTGCGAAAGCGGGTGCGAATGCTGCGAATTCTGGCGCTAAGAAAGCTGTCAAGAGAAAAATAGAGAATACGAAGTTGGTTAAAAAACTTCGTGAAATGGAAGATAAGTTTCAAAAGCTTGTGAAAAATGGTAAAAGAGCTTATAAAGCAGCTGTTTGGATAGTTAAAATTCTTATTTTCTTAGCAACCAATCCAATTGGATGGGCAATTGATGTCATTATTTTACTTATTCTACTTGTTTTGGGTATGAACTCAGGAGGTGCTAAAACTGATAATGCTAATAACTTAGCAACAGGAGGTAAAGGTAATAGTAGTTTTGTGAAAAAAGCTTCCGATGATAAGTTGAAAGATGATGGTAAACTAGTTGTCTTATATGGGGATTGTAAACCAACAAACAAAAAGAGTAATAAATCAAGTGGTGGAACGGTGTCATCTGAAGGTGCTGGCGATTCAGATACCTTTAAAGAGGGTACGACGGCATATAAAAATGCCAAAGCGGCCTTTGATAAATGGACTTCAAATGGGGCTTCAGGTGAAGCTGCAGCTGCAATGATTGGTTGGACACAAAGTGAAGGTGGTTGGTATATCATAGGCCGTGCAGAAGGTCACTATTCAAATGTTATAGAAGAAGACTCTATCATGTATGGTGTCGTTCCAATTCCATCACAAAGTCACTATAGCGTTGGTGGCGGTGGGATTTTCCAGTTCACGCCGTATACTAAGTATGGTGAATTGAGTGAAAGTAAATGGGAAGATGCTTCTCAGATGAATGAGTATGTAATGGATATCATTTCTAAAGGGGATTGGAATCCTAAATATGATTTAACAGGTGGTAATCATAGCTTTAAGGATTTTGCGTCATCAGAAAACGCAGAAGAAGCTGTATTGATGTTTAACGCGTATGAACGTGGTAATGAAGCCTTACACTCAACACCAGAAATGCATGCGAAGAAAAAAGCGGATGCGAAACGAGCTAGTGAAGCATTTAACAAAGATAAAGTACCGTTCGATGAAGAAAAATTTAATAAACGATTTGGTTCTTCAGGTGGCGGTGGTTCCAGCTCTAGCTCAAGTAGTTCGGACAAAAAAGATAAGAAAAAATGTGCACCAGCTAAAGAGTCAGGTGGTTCTGGGTGGTCCGCACATAAATCGGGTAAAGCTGACCCGGCTCGTGGAGCTTGGAAATATGGTGAATTGCCAGATAGCTTGAAACCATATGCGTTAGACCCTGAATCTGTTGGACTTCATTTTAGCAATAGTGAAGGTTGGTCATGTCTTGCATGGATAGGTAATCAATGTACAGACCTTTCTGCATCACTTGCTTATGCACTTTGGGAGAAAGATGGGCACCATCCCACAATGAAGATGGGTAATGGTATTGAAGTTGCGAAAAACTGGGCAGCGACGTTTGGTGGGTCAACCACAAATGAGCCTCATGCTGGGTCTATCTTCTCACATCCGGTACCAGGAAATGCTTATGGACATACTGGTATTGTATCCCATGTATTCGAAGATGGTTCGATATTGACAGTTGAGCAAAACTGGACAGGTTACTCAGGTGAAGGTAATGGACAAATCTTTACATGGCACTATGTTGTTCATACTGCTGATGAGTTATCTTCTTGGGAATTTTATAATCCTGAAGATGCGGGTTATAAATTAGTGCCAGAAGCTAAAGCACTTGCGTAAGAGGCTCTAGGAGCCTCAACCCTTTTAGGGTCTTGCGCGGATTTAGAATATGTGATAGAATGTAGTTAGAAATAAAAATAGAAAGTGAATGATATGGTTAAAGTAAATACATCAGGTCGCGGTGGACGCGATAGAAACCCACGAAAGGGTTCAAGAACAAAACCACGTAAACGTCCACGTTATGAAGAAGAGGAATACGAGGATGACTACGAATCATATGACGATGAGTATGACGACGATGATTATGAAGATGATGATTACGACGATTACGACGACGATTATGATGATTACGACGATGATTATGATGAAGATGAGGACGACGATGATGACCAGCCGAGCGGGCAAAGCGTTAAACAAAAGGCTCTGATTATTGGTGGTGTGCTTGGTGTACTTGTGTTGTTAGCTATTGGTATTAGGGTAATGAATGGTGGTAGTAAAGACGCACCAAAACCAGAAGAACCTAAAGTCGAAGACGTTAAAAAGTCTGAGGAAAAATCTGAAGAAAAAAAGCCGGAAACATCGAAAGAGAAGGAAACCTCACCGTCCGTAAACTCGGCGGCTGAGTTAGAAAAAGCTGCGACAGCTGCTCTTGAAACTCCGGATGTTGTTGGTACAAATGAGGAAAGTAAAACAATTGCTGACCACATTGACGCCTCTATTAAAAAAATTGAAACTGATGGTAAAGACTTTAAAAATAATGAAGAGGGTGGATTATCAATTACTGGTTACTCTATGATGAGTAATCTGAAATTAGCTCTTCGAGAAGGTTATAAGGTCGACCCGGCATCGGTTAAAGCGTATAAATCGAATAGTGAAGGTATTCTACAATTTACATTGACTATGAAGAATGACAAAGGACAAGCTGTCGCTTTCGCAGGTAACTATGTTGCTTCTAATAAGCAAATGGAATTAGCAACAATGAAAGGTCGTATTGAATATCGCGACCAAGGTTCAGCAAGTAATACTGAGAAAGGTAGTAAACAAGTTTCTGATAATCAAGAAGAACGTAAAAATACCAGTGATAAACCTGTTAATCCTGCAGGTGTGACAGAAAATGGCAAACCAGTAAACTAATAGGAAGTGTATATGGACTATAACAAAGAACGACATGAACGTATTAGTCGCTCGTTAGGTATTACTGTTCCAGAAAAAGAACGAGTTACAATTGATAAAATAGAAAGTTGGTCAGGGACTGTCATCTATACGGCAGTCGTTTTGACCATTGTAGCTTTATTTCACTTTTTCTTTGCGATTATTCGAGTGGATGGGCCATCGATGAACAATACATTACATGATGGTCAAATTACTTTATTAGCGCGGAGAAGTTCAGTAAAACGTTCAGACATTGTTGTACTGAAGGAACGTCTAACCGACGGGGGAGAAACGAAAAACATCATTAAACGTGTTATTGGTATGCCAGGTGACCGTGTAACAGCTAGTGATGGTAAACTTTATATTAATAACGAAGAACTGGCAGAACCATATTTGAGTGAAGAAAATATTAAAGATTTTAAACGAGTAAACTGGGATATTAGAGTCCCAGAAGACCACTACTTTGTATTGGGTGATAACCGTGATGTTTCTAAGGATTCACGTGCAGTTGGGTCTTTTGAGAAATCAGCAGTAGTTGGTGTTAAAATCTGGTAAGGAAGGACGAAAGCGTGAAACTAAATTTTGATGAACACGAAGTTGAAGAATTGAAGACAAATGATACTGAAACAGAGAGTTTTCCACCCCGACAAGTAGAGGATGAGGATGATGAAAAACTACTTAGTTTAGGTGAGTTTTTAAATCAAATTAAAAACGGATTTGTGTCACTTTTTAAGAAAAAAGATGAAGAAGATGTTAGCACCTTATCCTTTGAGGATAAATATCGAAAAGAAAAGAAAAAGAAACGAAATCGAATTATAGCAGGTGTGTTAATCGGCTTAACTGTTATTCCGGTTGGATTTGCGGCGATTGGCCCACTGCTTAATCATAAAGATACTGAAAAAGCTAAAACAACTAAACAAAGTGAGCCGTTAAAAGATACGAAATTACAAAAAGCGTTAGATGATAAAGACGCTGAAACTAAAAAAGCAGAAGAGGCAAAAGCTCAAGAAGAAGCTAAAAAGGCTGAAGAAGCTAAAAAGGCTGAAGAAGCTAAAAAGGCTGAAGAAGACGCTAAAAAGGATGCCGAAACATCATCTAGTTCTGTAGATGCACAAGTAAAAGAACGTGTACAAGCAGGTCTTGAAAGTGCTACTCGTTCGGTTGTAGATGAATATAATAAGAAACTTGAAGATGCCGCTAAAGACGTGGCAGAGGCCAGTCGTAAGGCCCGAGAAGCTGAGGAAGAAGCGGCTCGCTTGCGTGAAGCTTCTCGCACACAACCAACGGCTCCAAGTGCTCCACAGGAAGCACCAAAACCGGTTGAACGATTGGAAATTCCATCTGACCGACTTGAAATCCCTGAAAATTAAGAAAGGATGGCCCGCATGCGGGCTTTCGTTTTAGTATGACAGCTATAGAACAAATTAAATTAGTTGACCCTTCCGTACCAGGAGCTTTATATCGATTATTACAGCGCGAAGAGACGGTCTCTTATTTGAGAGAAGATGATGGTATTTATGGGTTTGAAGTGAATCATGATTCCCGTGATTTATCAGGATTTTCTATCATTGCTATTAAAAAACATACATTATTAGCATATAAAAGCGATTTAGGAATGAAACCTAGACTTATTTTATTCCCAAGCATGTCTGTTCTATTTGATGACGCATTTGAACTCTTAGATTTGGATTGTAAAAAAATTCATATTACCAATGAGAGCTTTAAAGGGAAAGTTGTTAAAGAAGGTCGCCTACAAGATTTGGTGCGAGATTTAACTCCACCGATGAAACAAGCACCTGATATCAGTGATGATTTATCGGAGCAAATTTTGCGAGTGATGACTGCGGGATATAATGATGTGGAAATTCAAGATAAAGTAGCAGCGAAACCAAAATTTCAAGGACATGTTCCGCAACAGAAGATTAAGCATGCTCATGAAACTATACGAACAGAAACACCAAAACCGGTTATTGAAGTGCGATTGCACCCTGTTGATGCATTAAAAGAACAAACGTTCACTAGTATTGACCAAGTAATTCAATTTTGTGTGGTTAATTATGAGGCTGATGAAGGTGTATTGCGGAAATTAGAATCAGCGATTATGGCTAAGTCATCAGAATTAGGTCCGGCAATTGTTGATGGGTTTGTGAGTTTAACGATTAAATGTTTTGAACAAAGAAAGATTGCGTGGCGTGAGTAATGATACCAAATAGAAATCGAAATATTGTGATTAAATCGCAATTCAATATCGGAGGTTCAAGAGGGCGCTCCGTTAAGCCATTTATTTCTGAATATGTGTCTCGAGAATCAGCATGTGACCCTAGTACAGGTTATTTAGCTGACCCTAATAAACAACCGGTTGTAGGTGATGGTGTCGCATTTACAATGGATGCAAGCGCTATTGATAGAGATGAAGTGTTGAGACTTGCTGACCATGTAGAAGAACACTTTAAAGATGGTAATCGGGCAATTCAACAAATGGTTATTTCTTTTGACCCTGATTACTTGATTGAAAGTGGTATAGTTGATGACGATATTCGTATAGTTTCAAGAGGTGACTACCGCGGACAATATGACGATGTACGATTACGACATGCTGTTCGTGAAGGTATGCAATCGTTAATAGATGCTGAGGGTTATAGAGATGCCCAAATGGTAGCAGCTATTCAATATGATACAACTCATTTACATGTTCATGCGGTTTTGTATGAAGATTATCCAAAACTTGCAAGAATGCGTGGAAAAGAAGAAAAAGGAGTCATTAAAGAGTCGAGTTTTCATCAGATGGCTTATGATATGGAGCGAAGTTTAGAGCGAACACGAGGTGTTTGTGTGAGCGAAAAAAAATTACTACCTAAACGTTCGGAAAAAATTGAAGAGGAATCTATTAGTATTAATGAACAGACTAGTGAGATGTGGAATCAATATGTAGCGCTTTTATACCAACGCATGAAAGAACGTGAAGAGGTACTAGCCAAATTGCAAGCTGAGTTAGATGCATTTGAAGACGTAGATGATGACGAGGATGAATATGACCATTCACAAGGTCTTGCATCTTCTCAGGGTTCATGATAGAATAGAATTAGGAAAAAATTCCAATAAAGAAAGTGAGTAAATGATACATGGTTCAAATTAAGAAAAAAGTTATTCTTGCTGGTGGTCTTAGCCTTGGTGCTGCTTTAATTAGCCAGGCGAATGCGGATGAGGTAAAACCTGAAAATAAACCAGTTGAGAAAAACCGTACGACTGGACACTTAGATGTGTCGGTTGACCATACTAGATTAGATAATGCTATTAGTCGCGCACAATCTATCGGTATTAATATTGTCCGTGGTGAAACCCAAGTCTTAATTGGGGATGCGAACCAAACCGCGGCTAATATTGCGAAGGCAAAACAATACTATGCTACGAAAGTTGGAGAAATTGAAGCAAAAGTGGCTGAGTATAAAGCACAAAAAGAAGCGTATGAGCAAGCTCTTGGGGGAAAAACGAAAGGACTTGAAGAGGCAAATGGTGTAATGGCTTCCTTGCGTGCAAATTTGTCAGCTAATGGACAAACTGTGAGACATGAAACTCGTGAATATAACGAGAATGATTTTCAGTCTACAAAAGCGAAATTAGAGGAAGCTATTGCGAAAGGTAAAGCTGTTAAAGATTTGCGAACAGAAGTAGATGACTTTGCACGTTCACAAGCAAGTTATGCTGATTTTCAAGCTCAAAATTTAGCTCGTACTATTAAATTGAAATATGAAACAGTTCGTGTTTCGAAAGTTGGGGATACGAAGCAATACTTAGATAAAGTTAAAGAAAGTAATCAAAAATTAGCTGATTATATTAAAGGTTTGGGTGATAATACTAAAGCAATCCCAGAAGCGCAACGTCCTACTTTTACTCTTTATAATGTATTGTTAGATGAAAAAACAGTAGCAGAAGCTGAAGTGGCGTCAGTTGTTCCTACTTATGTCGCTCCAGAAGTTGATGACGCTTTGAAACCGACTGTACCTACTGTTGATTATTTCTTCTATGATATTCGGTCACAACCTGTATCTGATAACCAACCTGTAAATAAGGATAACGATGTTATTACAACAAAAGAGACTCGTAGTGATGGTACACGTGTGTATCAAGCTATTAAGGGACAAACCGTTGGTATTACAGGTATGAATGAACCTCTACCTGATGGTCGTTTTGATAAGATTCATAACATTATTAATGAATTAGTGATTCCTGAGGGTCTGGAATTGGATATGACACGTAACGTATCGGACGATTATTGGAAATTTAGCTATGATAAAGAAACACGTACTGCACGTTGGGAAGCTACAAGTAAATACTTGATTCAAGTGAATAATAAGCAAAACAAACGTGAGGGAACATTAGCGGGTACTATTTCGGGAGAATGGTTCTATACCACACCAGGTGTATTCCTAAAAGTTGCTGAAGATAATAAGGAATATCGATTCTCATCAACAACGTTACTTAATGATGAGTATATGACAAAATCAAAAGATATTGCAATTCAAACTAATGAAGCTGCGCCTGAAAAACACAATAAAGATGATAAGGGTGTACAAATTGACGGGAAAACTGTTTGGTTTGGTACAACAAATAATTATCATATAAAATGGGACTTCGACCAATATCGCGGTGTGAAGTTAGACCGTGATATGAAAGAACAAGGTACAAGCATCATTGATTATGCTCCATTTGATTTATTAGAAATGGCTGGAAACCCGTCTATTAAATATAAAGGTTCAACAATTGCAACCGGTCGTAACGATGGAACATTTGTGGATACTGAGGGCAAAGTCATTGAAGGTCTTACATGGAAACAAGTTGATTCTGTAGAAGATATTGACCGTAAAGGTCCAGCTATTGTCGCTGAATTAAAAGGCGCAAATAATCCGTTATTTAATTACGTGGAAAAAGGTGAAAACTTAGAGTTTGTACTTCCAATGCGTACAAAGGTTCATGATAATACTCCAAATGAAATTGGCGGCACATACGGTGGAAATACATTTGCCAATATTGCGTACCAAAAAGATTTTGGTAATATCTATATCTCAAATGAAGTTGTGAATCATACACCTGTTATTGACCCACGTAAAGATGCTGTTTTATCAATTAGTAACTTGACATCCCTTGATTTGAAGAACAATCCAATGGCAACGATTGAAAAAGGTAGCACTTTCCAATATCGTGCGAAATCCTCAATCATTGATGTTAATACTGTTCATGACTTTACGTTGAATAGTTACAAAATTCGTGACACCTTCCACGAAGCTGACCAATATGATGGTAAATACTTCGTTGAAACCGGGGCACCAATTGCATTTAAAGAAGGTACCGTTCTTTATAATCGTTATAAAGCCTCAGGTGGTGTGATGCCGGCGAATAGTGACATTACTAAATATACGACACAAAGTATTTTACGTAATGTATCTGTAGAAGATAACACGGCACCTGGTGTGACAAAAAATGCGGATACGAAGATTACATTGGTAGATGTGAATTTTGATGAAGACTTTATGAGTCAAATTGATTTCACTAAGAATAAATGGACTGTTGATATGTTCTTTGAAACAAAACGCGTGCAAAATGTAAACGAAGTGACAAATACAGTCGAGGAAGTTATTAACGGTAAACCATTCACATCCAATGAAACACGTACAAATACACGTGTTAATGCGGTTGAAAAATTACGTGAAGATGTCGATAATCTAACAGAGGATTACAATCGTAATAAAGAAACTCAAGATAAATTCAATGAAACAGTTTCTGAAAACTTAACGGTTATTCGTAAACAAATTGCGGATAATAAGGCTAAACAAGATAAGAAAGATGTTGAGCAAGATGCTCAAATTCGTGAAAATACACTAATTGTTCGTACAATTGACCGTCGATTCAAAGAGGTACATACACGTATTGACAAGGCTGAAGAAGTTCTTGCTGACCACACATCACAATTATCTGTTATTCGTAAACAAGTCGATAAGCATGAGGAACGTTTGAACGAAATTGATAAGAAATTGGATGAAGGATTCTCAACTTTGACAATTTATGTGCCAGAAGTGACAACAGATACACAAGCATTTGAATATGCGATTAATCGTGGTATTGCTCCGCGTTCAATTAAGAGCATTGACTTGAATGAACAAAATCAATACGTTGTGACGTATAACACTAGTGAAACTGGTATTACTGGTTCTCGACAAGCCTTCTTACGTGAGAAAAATATTGAAGCCTTCCGTGAAGGCCACAAACCAAAAGAAGAGCCGAATATTGGTGAGATTACGTTCTATAACAAAAATTCGGAAGATGAAGTGCGTTCAGAATTACGTCGCTATGGTTATGCTGGTGAACGTATTGTAGATATTAGTCTTCGTGGTAAGGAATATGTGGCAAAAGTCGACCTAGGTAAAGCCGGTGAACGAGTGACAATTCCAACGGTTGGGGAAACTACTAAGGTTGATGAACCATCTAAGGTTGATAAACCATCTAATGCTGGTGAAAAAGTAGATGTACCTGCGAAAGAAGCGGATGGTGCGGGGACACGTGTTACACTTCCAGCATCTGAAAACGGAGAAGCAGGTAGCAAAGTAGAGTTACCCAATTCAAATTCGGCAGAAGAGGTCAATAAATTAGATTTGCCGAGTGTATAAGAAAAATCCCTTCGGGGATTTTTTTGTGGTCTTGTGTTCTCTTGTAAATCATGATATAATGAATCTAGAATAAAGATATGAGAAAGGAATCTTTCATGAAACTTAAACGAAATATGGGGGTTAAAATATTAGCAGGATTGCAAGGGCTTTCGACATTGTTGCCTCTTGTTGCAAATGCTGATACTCTCTCTGATACTATTGCTGATGGTAAAAAATCTGGTTTACAGATTAATGTTAAGGAAAAGACAGAAAAAATATATGATAAGTCGTTACTGGCGAAGAAAGAAGCTGAACAGAGGACTCGTGATGCTGAGTCTGAACAGTTGATTAAAGATGCGTTAAAAGACTTGGCAGAAAATAATGCTAATCATGCGAATTATCAAAAAGAGTTGGATAAGACAAAAGTTATTAATGATTTAATTGATGCTCAAAATAGAAAAGCTGAAGAAGATGCTGAAGCTAAATATCAGGATGCAATTGCAGAATTAGAAGTTAAAAATAAAGCAATCCGTGAGCGTAATGCAGAAAAGAAAAAGAATTATGAAGAAGCTCTTGCCAAACGTGATAAGGATGGGGCGGCGATGTCAGAAAGCGATGCTGCGTTGACTGCTAAATATCAAAAAGAGTTAGCTGATTATGAAGCTAAGTTGGCTGAAATTCAAGCACGTAGAAAGCAAATGATGGCTGATTATACTCGCCGTATTCGTGCGAATCAAAATTTATCTGATGAGGCAAAACAACGGATTGCGAATGAGAATGCTGCTAAAGAGGCCGCTTATCAGGCAGCGTTAGAGCGTTATGCTCGTGAGAAAACACAAGTAGAGAGTGAAAATGACCGCGCTCGTGCCGTATACGAAGCATCAATGCGTCGATATCAAAAAGAGTTGGCATTGTATAAATCGTTACAATCAGGGCAAGACGGCGACTCTGAAAATTATGAAAAAGAAATTGATAAATTAAATGCGGATTTGAATCGTGACTATTTAGAGAAAAAACGTCAATATGATGAAGAAAAAGCATCAGCAATGGATAAATACCAAAAATTGGTAGATAGTATTAAAGCTGAGAATGAAAAGTCTCGTTTGGCGTATGAAGCTGACCAAGAACGTTATAAAAAAGAGGCTGAAGAAAATCAAAAAGAATATGATGAAGCTTATAAGAAATGGTCTAATGGTAAAGATATCACTGAAAAAACGGTTTTGACACAAGTTTTAGAAGAAACATATGAAGACTTATTAGCAAACTGGAAAGATGTCAATCGAGATGTGACTCAAGAACCGGCTGTGGAAGTGACCATTAAAGCTGATGATAAGAAGACGTTAAATGATGCTCGTATTGAATATAATCGCTTACTATCTGAACAACATGATACTATTGATAACGCGTTACGCTCATACTGGAGTCAAGAATCTATCATGTCCTCATTAAGAAATGTGGTTCGTGCAACGGAATATCAAGCAGAAGCTTTGACGGGTAATTTGAAATTCAAATGGGTTGACGAAGAAAAGACCTATGATAATATTGCGGACTCTTTGCGTGCCATGGAAAAACAAAAAGAGCGTGTTGCGAAATTAGTTGCTTTACAATCTGCGTTAACTGCCGTTAATGACGAGATGGGTAAATTGCATACTGAAGATTGGTGGAAGACTCAAGTAGAAGAGGCTCAGAAAGACCAAGTAAACGTTACTATTCCTGATTTCACAACAGATATTGAGGCATTTAACGCTCTTGCTAATAAATTAGATTTGAGTGATGCCGATATTACAACGTGGAAGGATGCGTTGATTCAAAAGATTCAAAACGCAGAGTTAGAAAATAAAAAGGCTGTAGAGGCTCTTAAAGGTTCAACCGTTGATAATACAGTGAAGGATGGGTCTGTTGGAACTCTTCAAACGGGTGACGTGGATGTTAACTTTACAAAAGCAACACTTCCGGCACCTAAGTTGGTGGTATCGATTCATCCAATTAAAGTGACGTATGAATATTATGGTTCTTATACAGAAGATGCTCCGAAATTAAAAGAAACTCGCCCTGCAATGGCAAAACCAACAGAAAAACCGATTCCGTCAGCTCCTGTATTCGGTGATGAACCATTGAAGCCCTCAGAACACTCTCGAACAAAACCTGTTGGTGTGAATTTAGTTGCGCCAGTAGCACCTAAAGCTCCGGTGTTACGTGAATTACCAAAGGAACCTGAGACGCCCAAATTAGCAGAAATTACAGGAGAATCGAATAAGATTGCTCCAATTGAATTACCTGCGTTGCCGGTTAAACCAAAGAAACCTATTCTTAAAGGTGATGGTACCATGAAGCCAATTGTCGAACCGGTGTATGAGGCTGAGATTCCAAACACAATCATCAAGGATAAAGTTGTATTGAAAGACCATGTTTTACCACCGGTGAATACCGGAAGTAAGGTTTCAGAATTATACATCGAACGGGTTAAGTATGAATTTGTACCAAAAGTGTATTTTGAAACGGTTGATGGTCGAGAATTAAAAACGCCCGTTTTGGGCCAAACTGATGCGTCTGAAATTGATGGTTATGTGTTTGATAAGACTGTAGAGGGTGATGATGGTTCCATCCATCATATTTATACTGTGAAATCGAATGGATTTAATTTAGCCGATAGTTTGAAAGGTTTGGGTGAAGAACCAATTAAACCTACGGAAGAAAAACCAGTTGATGTTAAACCAGTTGATGTTAAACCAACTGAAGAAAAACCAGTTGATGATAAACCAACTGAACCGGTTAAACCTACTGAACCAGTTAAACCAACGGAACCTGTTAAACCTACAGAAGAAAAACCAGTAGATGTTAAACCAACTGAACCTGTTAAACCTACGGAAGAAAAACCAGTAGATGTTAAACCAACTGAACCTGTTAAGCCTACGGAAGAAAAACCAGTTGATGTTAAACCAACGGAACCAACGGTTACGAGTAAACCGACTGATGAAAAATCTGGAGAGGTGAAACAGAAAGAACAATCTTCGACGACGAAGAAATCATTACCAGAAACCGGAGATGTGAGTCTGTTAGGTATGGGTCTTGTATCATTATATGGTGCGGTAAAAATGAAGAAAAAAAATCGTAAAAAATAAAAGAAGTGAGTTAGTGCTCGCTTCTTGTTTTTGTCTTAGAGTTGTGATATAATATAAATATCAAGATAGGAAAAGGTGAATTATGAAAGTATTAAAAAAAATGGTGAGTCTTTCGACTCTCGGATTACCTGCTATTGTTGGTATGACAAATAATGCTTTTGCGGAAGAGACGACTGTTGAAAATAACAGTATTGAAAATTCATATAAATTGAATGAATCAACTGTTGTGAGTAAAACAGAAATCCCACGTAATAAATATAAGATTACAGCGAAAGTTGATAAAAATAATGAATTGGGGGGGG
>ERZ773263.1571-NODE-1571-length-13395-cov-3.863418_pt1 | contig 13395 bp, 12 predicted proteins | sample MGYA00511076_ERZ773263 | MGnify/ENA primary metagenome ERZ773263 (study PRJEB29015, sample SAMEA2738155) | human oral metagenome | biome: human oral; feature: human-associated habitat; material: saliva | place: China | collected 2195 ... | reverse complement strand
GCGGCCACGGCCGTCGCAATGTTCCCCCCTACGGGGATGAGCCCATGTAGTGCATCAGGAGGACGTTTTCCCCGCGAAAGCGGGGATTTTCTTTGCTGTGTCCCGCTTCCAGCGGCCGTTCGCGACGGTAATTTGAAACATGTATTGTATAAGAGTGAATTGAATGTTATGGTTAACCCATCAACCCCGATGGGTCGGCGGCGATTCCGTCGGGGTTGTCGAGCTCAACATTTTCTGAGTAACCGGTTTCGTTCATGTTAGCGCGATTTGGCTCCTTCGAAGATGGTTTTGATTCAAGGAGGAAAAATGGCCAGAAAACCCAAGGGTGGTCCAGTACCCGCGTTGCGGGTGGTCGCGGATCTCCCCGATTTTCCCGATGTCCAGCCAGAAATGGATGCGTCGCAGCTATCCGAGTTGGCCAGGAGCTTTTGGGCCAAGAGCGGCAATGATCAGACCTGGCTCTCGGTCGCTCAGCATCTGATGGACGCCGCAGACGTCGCGGGATACCTGTTCGACGAATACCTGAGCGATCATCATCGTCAGCTCATGGCGTCCGTGTGGAACGGGGATCAGGAAAAGGCTCGGACGGCCTTCGTCTTCCTTGCCGGTAGTCACGACGCAGGAAAAGTCAGTCCCCAATTCGCATGCCAGCGCTCCGACCTGGCGGATCTCGTCCGAGACCAGGGACTCACCGTCATGCGCAAAAGCGACTATCCCGAGCGCGCCTACCTGCCTCACGGCCTCGTCAGCCAGTTTGCCCTCCAAGACGAGATCGCTCGCGGGGGCGCCAATGCGAGACGTGCCCGACAGTGGGCGATCCTCTTGGGGATCCACCACGGCCGATACCCCGACTCAGTTGCCGTGCGAGTCGCACACCAACAGTACGACTATCAGGAAGGATCCGCGAAAGATGACGAACGCTGGGCGCAGGCGCGTGCGGAAATTCTGAGCTGGATGGCTCGCCGCAGCGGCTTCCCCCTCAACGCTCCCGGCACCGCCCTGCCCGAACTCCCTATCGCGGTCGCATCGGCCTACGCCTCGGCCCTCGTCATCGCCGACTGGCTGGCCTCCAACGAGGACTACTTCCCACTGCGTCCCCGCCCCGACAAGAAGCATGGCAAGCTATCGATTCACGGCTACCCAGAACTGAGCGCCGACCAACAACGAGAGCGCGCCGAACGCGGCTGGAAGAGAGCCGCCTTCCCAGGGCCTCTGCGGGTCCCCACGATGCTCCCCCAATCGATCGGGGATTTCTACCGGCACCGCTTCGGGTGGCCGGCCTCGTACCAGCCGACGAACGCCCAGCGGGCAGCCATCGAGATCGCCGCCGCCGAGGATCCGGACCTGATGATCGTCGAAGCCCCACCGGGCTCCGGGAAGACCGAACTGGCCCTGGCCGCCACCGAAGTACTCATGCGCGCTCGCGGGCTGCAAGGAGTTTTCATCGCGCTGCCAACGCAGGCCACAACGAATGCAATGTTCGAGCGCGTCGTCGGCTGGCTCACCAGCATCCTCGGCGACGAGCCTCAAAGGCTCGGCATCCAGCTCGCCCACGGCAAGAACAGCCTGAACGACTCGTTCATGAAACTACTCGACAAAGGCACCAGCCCCCTCGAAGTGCACGACGACGAAGAGGACATGGGTCTGCATGCGAGCCGATGGATGGGGCAGAGATGGCGTTCGACCCTGTCGCCCGTCGTGGTGGGCACGATCGACCAGGTGCTTCTGGCCGCCCTCAGATCCCGCCACGTGCTGGTGCGCCACCTCGGCCTCATGGGAAAGGTCGTCGTCATCGACGAGGTGCACGCAGCCGACGAGTACATGGAGACCTACCTGGAAGCCGCGCTCATGTGGCTCGGCATGTACGGGATCCCGGTCGTCCTGCTCTCGGCCACCCTGCCGCCCGCGCGCCGACGGGCACTCCTTGAGGCCTATCGACGCGGTCGCGGTTCCGCGTCCGACACCGCAGGGTTGGCGGATGACGTGATTGGGTACCCCGTGATCTCGACGGTGTCTTCGGGTGGCGTACGCGTTCACGAGATTGAGGGCGAGCCGGAGGCGACTAAGCGGATCATCCCGACTCGGGTGCAAACCCCCGAGGAGATCGCCGAGCTGCTTGAGCTTGAGCTGGGTGACGGAGGGTGCGCGGTCGTCATACGCAACACCGTCCGTGAAGCCCAGGAAACATACGACGCCGTCAAGAAGGTTTTCGGTCGCGACCAGACGACGCTTCTTCACTCGCGCTTCCTAGCCGCCGAACGTGCGGCGCGCGATCGACGGATGCTCGAGCTCTTCGGGAAGGACGGCGGGCGGGGGCCCGCCCGCCACATCGTCGTCGCCACACAAGTCATCGAACAGAGCCTCGATGTCGACTTCGACCTCATGCTCACCGATCCCGCTCCCATGGACCTCGTGCTACAGCGCATCGGGCGACTCCACCGCCACGATCGGGGCAACCGCCCCGCGGGGCTGCGCGAGGCCCGGTGCCTCGTCCTCGTAGAGGACCTGGCCGCCACTCCCTGGTCGTACTCCAGCGGGACCGACTACGTCTACTCGCGCCACTCGGTACTGCGGATGCTCGGAATACTCGCCGATCAAGGACAGATCACGGTCAGCGAACCCATCGACTACGCGCGGCTCACGGCGTTGGCCTACCAGGACACGGAAACCGTCGGACCCCCGCAGTGGGCGAGCGCCCTCGAAGAAGCACTGGCAGCAAGAGACCAGAAAAACGCACAGTCACGGATGAAAGCGAGCATCTGGTGCCTTGACGGGGCTAACATCCCCCGGTGGAAAGCACCCAAACTCGAGGAGAAATTCCAGGGTAACGCCGCCACCGGAGACGACAAATACGGGCCCGCCTTGGCACGAGCCGCAATCCGAGACGGCGAAGACCAGATACCCGTCCTCGTCGTCGCCCTCGACCCCGAGCTGGGTAACGCGCCGGTGCCGCCCCCGCTTAGTGGAACCACGCCGCAAGACCAGCATCTGGAAGTCGGCGAGTACAACGCGCGCGGACGCATCCCCGAGATGTGCTCGTGGAGCGTATCCCTGCCACCGTGGGCCTTCCGCGCTCGCGGGCAGAGCGTCGACCAGACGGTGGATGAAGTGGCACAAGCCATCTGGGAAGACCCCATCCCCCGGGGGTGGGCGTGCAGCGAGCACCCACTCCTGGCAGGAGAACTAATTCTCGCAATGTATCGAAGCCCCGACGGGACGCGTCTGAGACGCGACCTGTGCGGACGCACCCTGACCTACTCCCCAGAAAAAGGAATGGAGATCTGGACCAATGAACAGCCCTGAGTACAACCTGCTCGACGATCCGTGGATACCCGTCCGGCTCCTCGACGGGGCCATCATCGAAGTCGGGCTGCTCGACCTGGTGCGTCGAGCGACTGACATCGCTGACCTGGCGTGCGAGCTACCCACGCAAAGCATTGCGATCCAACGCCTGATCCTCGCGGTCGCGTACCGGGTCGCCGCCCCCTGCGACGAGGAGGAATGGCTTGAGCAGTTTGCGGAGGGAGCCCCCACCGAGGAGATGATCGACTACCTCGAGAAGTGGCGGGACCGCTTCTACCTCTTTGGGGGGCGCTATCCCTTCATGCAGGTAGCCGATCTGCGCACGGCGAAAGACTCAGTATCCGGGTTGGAGAAGCTAATAGCTGACGTTCCCAACGGGGAACAGTTCTTCACCACCCGGCAGGGGAAAGCCATAGCGTGCATCTCTGCGGCGGAAGCGGCTCGCTGGCTCGTGCACGCCCAGGCGTACGACCCCTCAGGTATCCGGTCCGGCGCAGTCGGCGACACGCAGGTCAAAGGTGGGAAAGGATATCCGATCGGCCCCGCGTGGTGCGGCCACTTGGGCATCGTCTGGATCAAGGGAAGGAACCTTGGCGAAACCCTGCTTCTCAACCTCATTCCCGAGGATACGGGCGAGCTGCGGGGAGTTGAGAGTACCTCCCAGTGGGAGGCATGCAGCTGGGAGTCAAGCGAACCCGAAAGCGCGGTGCGGGGGGATTACTCGCTCCTCGACCCGGCGGGAACCCCCAGGGAGCTGAGCATTCCCCGCCTCTTGACGTGGCATTCTCGCAGAATCAGGCTGGTCGGCGACCGCGCCGGGGTGACGGGAGTCGTCCTTGCCCAGGGAGACAAGCTGGCTCCCCAGCAAATGCATCGTTACGAGCCGCAGAGCTTGTGGCGCTACTCGCTTCCCCAGTCCAAGAAGTTCAAGCAGGACGTCTACATGCCTCGTAAGTTCGAGGCGGGACGAGCCCTGTGGCGCAACCTGCCCGGCACTCTGCCCACCGTCGCCGAGGTGCCGGGGCACGACAAACAGCCGAAGCCGGAATTCATGCAGTGCGCGACCCTGAGTTTTCATTCTCAACTCAAGGAAGCAATGCTGGAGTCGAGCTACCCGACACACATGAGGATTCAGGCCGTCGGCGTCACATACGGTCCTCAGGAAGCGACCTTTGAGGACATCTACTCCGACGAACTCACGCTGTCTGTCGCGGCCATGCGCGCCGAACAAGAAAGACTGTCGACCTTGATTGACCAACAGGTGCGGCTCACCGAGGAAGTCGCAAGAGCCATCGGGACGCTCGCGGCGAATCTCGCCCGCGCCGCGGGGGAGAGCGGCGAAGGCGCGGGTGACGGTGCGAGAGATCGAGCGAAAGCCCGGTTCTTCTCCGTTGTCGACGACCCTTTCAGAAGCTGGGTCACGCAGGTAGACGGCCACCGAGACGCGGAAGAAGTTGGACGGAACTGGAAGCGGACTCTACGTCAGTGCGGCAAAGACCTGTCTCAGGAACTCGTCGCTTCCGCGTCCTCATCGGCGATTATCGGACGGGATACCGGTAGGGGATACCTCAACGTCGGCATCGCCGAAAACTACTTCAAGTCGGCACTGGAAAGGATCGTGCCGAACCCGGATAGCAAACAGGAAGGAACGAAATGACCAGCATTGTTGCTGATCCGGAGACTCCTCCGGATCAAGAAACTCGGGGACTGGCCTCCGACACGTCCGTTTACGGTCGTGTCAATGGCCTGATCGTCCACAGGCTGTCGAAGGATAGTCCAGCGGCTCGTGCGCAACGCGCACAGCTGCGCGGAGCACTCGGTAGGGAAGTCGGGACGGTCCCGGAGATATGGGACCTGACACTTGACGACCGCTCGGGTTATTTGGGCGACGCACCCACGCGGGGGGAAAACGCCGTCCACGGTGCGCTCACCCTATGGGCGCTGCACCAGGGATCAAACTCGAGGCCCATGCACGACAGCTCCCCGCACCCTCGAAGTTTTGCTTCGGCTATCCGCGTCGTCGCGGAGGGACAGCGAGGGGAGCGGCGCGCAGAGGAAACACCGGTCTACCGACGCTTCGCCGCGGCGGTTCAGGCCCCGACGTTCGCGGGGCTGCTGATCCACCTGCGCTCGCTCGTCTCCCAGCTCGAGGCCGCGGAGATTCCCTGCAGTTACGCGGGCCTCGCCGCCGACCTCTTCACCTGGCAGGACCCGAGCCGTCGCGCCTCCGTCATGCGCGACTGGGGCCGCCAATTCGCCCGAACCTCTCAACCGATCCAATCCGAAACAGCGTCTGATAAGTGACATCGGACGCGGCAACACGATCACAAACAGCAAGTGAAAGGAAAGACAATGTCTGTCTTCGTTGATATCCACGTTCTCCAGACCCTCCCCCCCTCGAACCCGAACAGGGACGACACCGGCGCGCCCAAGAGCGCGACCTTTGGAGGCGTGAGTCGCATGCGTATCTCCTCGCAGGCAATTAAGCGCGCGACCCGCCAGGACTTTGAGGGGAAGATTTCGGACGGCAACTACGGGGTGCGCACCAAGAAGATCGTCGAGCTGGTCGCCCGCACGATCGGGGAGAAGCGTCCGGACCTGGAACCTCGGGCAGTTGAACTCGCTGAGATGGGTCTGAAGGCGATCGGTTTCAAGCTCACCGAGCCGCGCGGTAAGAAGACCGAACAGGAGCTGAAGGAAGCTGGGTTCCTCGTCTTCCTGTCGGCCAAGCAGATCGAGCACGTCGCTGACGCGCTGATCTCGGTCGCTGAGCAGTCCGATCCCGCGGCGGCCTTCAAAGAACTCAAGCCTCGCGGCTTGGTTGATACAAACCACTCCATCGACATCGCACTGTTTGGGCGCATGGTCGCAGAACCGAACGCCCTCAACGTCGACGCCGCCTGCCAGGTCGCCCACGCGATCGGCGTTGGGGCGGTCGAGCGCGAGTACGACTACTACACGGCCGTGGACGACGAGAAGAAGCGCAGCGACGAGGCCGATGAGGGAGCGGGAATGATCGGTACGATCGAGTTCGCCTCGGCCACGGTGTACCGCTACGCGACGATCAACGTGGACCTGCTGCGCGAGAATCTCGGGGATGATGCCGTCGCCGACCGCGCGATCGAACTCTTCGTGGATAGCTTCGTGCGCTCCATGCCGACCGGCAAGATCACCACTTTCGGGAACCGCACCCTGCCCGACGCGGTCCTCGTCCAGGTGCGCGCCGACCAGCCGATCAACATGAGCGGGGCCTTTGAGGAACCCATCGTTTCGGACCGAAGCGGCTTTGCTGGCCCGGCGGTTGAGCGTTTCGTCGAGTTCGAGTCCCAGCTTCGTGACCTCACCGGCCTTGACGCCGTCAGATCTCTCGTTTCGTGGACCACGCCTCGTGGAGCGGACTTCGGAGCGCTGGGCAGCCAGGTAAAGCTTGTCGACCTCGGCGGGGCAACCGTGGAAGCGGTGCGGGGAACGCGATGAGCGCGGTACTCGTCTTGCGACTGGCTGGCCCCATGCAGTCGTGGGGGGCCACCAGTCGGTTCACGCGCAGGTCGACGGAGGCTTTTCCCACGAAAAGTGCGCTGGTCGGTCTGCTCGCAGCGGCGCAGGGCCGGAGGCGCAGCGATCCGATTGAGGACCTGGCCAAGCTTCGCGTCGCGGTGCGGGTCGACCAGCCGGGGCACTTGCTCCGCGACTTCCACACGGCCCACAGGGGGGACACGCCGATGCCGTTGTCCGAGCGCTTCTACTGGGCGGATGCTACATTCGGCGCATTCATCGAGGGACCCGGGGAACTGATCGACGGGCTTGCCCGGGCGATCACGCGCCCCGCGTTCCCCCTCTATCTCGGGCGACGCTCGTGTCCTCCGACATTGCCGCTTCGTCTCGCCGTCCGCGAGAGCAGTGCGTGGGATGCCGTCCGCGAAACACCTTGGTTGGCTTCCAAGTACTACCAGAAGAAGCTGAGCCACGAGCGGTGCGTTCCGATTCGTGTCGTCGCAGATCAAGGAATCATCCCGACCGAGGTGGGTGCCTCCTCCGAACACACTCTTCAGGATGTGCCGGTCAGCTTCGATTCGGAGCACCGCAGGTACACGCTGAGGACCGTCGAGGAGACGAGAGTCGACCTGGAGAACCCCGAGTACGTGCCTGCAACCCCTCAGGGCGACCCCGGCCTCGTCCACGACCCGATGGAGGTGCTCTGATGTTCCTGACACGCATCTACCTCAACCCGCATCGCAGGGGAGCGAGGCGGCTCCTTCGGAGCCGTCAGATCCTGCACGCGGCCGTCTTAAACTGTTTCCCTCCAGGGGCCGTCGACGCGAGCGAGGCACCCCGGGTGCTCTGGCGCCTGGACCGCCCCGCCGACGTACGGGGGGGGAGCCGTGAAGGCAGTCCTCAAGTGGGAAGTCCGTCGTACGCGCTTTTCGTCTCGAGCCCGGTTCCTCCCGACCCCTCGCACATTGTCGAGGAGGCCGGTTACGCAACCGATGGGGGAGTCGTCGTCCGCGAGCTGGATGGCTTCCTCGACCGGCTTGAGGCCGGTCAACGCTGGGGTTTCCGCCTGTGCGTCAACCCCACATTCAGGGAAGCCGGCCAGGTCAACGGGCGCGGCCAGAAGAAGGTTCTCGCGCACGTTACCCAGGACCAGCAGACGCAGTGGGTCCTGGACCGTGCGGGGCGTTGCGGCTTCCGGGTGGTTTCCTCCGCCGAGTACGGGGGAGACCTGCCCGTCCTGGAGGACTCGGTCGGTCAGCGCGTCGACGGAGCGAACCTGCTGATCAACGGGGTGGAGCGGAGTACCGCCGAGTTTAGCCGCGGTGGGAAGCGCGTGACCCTGGCGCTCGCAACCTTCGAAGGCGTCCTCGAAGTGACGGAGCCCGAGGCGCTGCGCCGCCACCTCGTCCATGGGATCGGCAGAGGAAAAGCCTACGGATGCGGCCTCATGACCCTCGCCCGGCCATGAGACCCATCCCCGGGGTGAGGCCACCAGACCCGAAAGACCTGGTGCGCGTCCGCGACCGCCTGACGTTCCTGTACGTCGAGCGGTGCACGATCAACCGCGACTCGAACGCGATCACCGTGGCCGACGGGCATGGCATCGCCCACGTCCCAGCGGCGGCGCTGTCCGTGCTGCTGCTGGGGCCGGGGGTCCGGATCACGCACTCGGCGGTGTCGGTCCTCTCCGAGAGCGGCTCAACCATCGTGTGGGTCGGCGAGAACGGGGTGCGCTACTACGCGCACGGCACGCCGCCCTCGCGTTCCTCTCGTCTTCTGGAGGCGCAGGCGCGTGCGGTCAGCGACCCCGCGATGAGGCTCTCAGTCGCCCGCAACATGTACCTGATGCGTTTTTCGGGCGAGGACGTGTCCAAGCTGAGCCTGCAGCAGCTGAGGGGACGAGAGGGTGCGCGGGTGCGTCGGCTGTACCGGCAGCATTCACAGCGCACCGGGGTTCCCTGGGACCGGCGTGAGTACGACCCCGAACACTTCGAGGACGGCTCGGTCGTCAACCAGGCGCTGTCGGCGGCCAACTCGGCGATCTACGGGGTCGTTCACGCGGTGATCGTCGCGCTGGGCTGCAGCCCGGGCCTGGGGTTCGTGCACAACGGCACGTATAGGTCTTTCGTGTATGACATCGCAGACCTGTACAAGGCAGACCTGACCATCCCGATCGCCTTCGACGTGGCCGCGTCGCCGACAGACGAGGCCGTGGGTACCTCCGCTCGCAAAGCCGTCCGTGATGCTATCCGAGAGTTCCGGCTCCTGGAACGATGCGTCTCAGACATTAGGGGACTGCTCTCCGTGTCCGGTGCCTTGGAGGCGCAAGACGAGGAGGATCTAATCGTCGACGACCTGCGATTGTGGGACGACCGGGAGGGCACGGTGGCTGCGGGCGTCTCCTACGAGGAGAGTGACTCCTGGTGATCGTGCTCGTCCTTTCGGCCGTCCCCGAGGGTTTGCGCGGGCACGTCACCCGGTGGCTCATGGAGATATCGCCAGGAGTGTTCGTAGGCACCCTCAGTGCTCGAGTGCGTGAACGCCTGTGGGCTATCGTCACCGAAAACATGAAGACCGGCCGTGCCGTCATGGTCTTTCGCGCGCGTAACGAACAGGGACTCGCGTTCCTGACATGGGGCGACCCGTGGAAGCCCGCCGACTTCGACGGCATCACCCTCATGATGCGTCCCTACTACTCGGAAGGACGCGGACAATACTCCGAACCTGATCCAGCGGCGCGGCAGTTGCGTAAGCGTCACTCAATGAGTAACTTTCAAAAGAGGCGCAAAGCTCAAGGCTTTCCAAGATCTGACCGATCTGTGCGATAAAAGTGCAGGTCAGAAAGTGTTTTCCCCGCGTGAGCGGGGATGAGCCGAGACTGCACCTCGGCCGCCGAAGCAGACACACGTTTTCCCCGCGTGAGCGGGGATGAGCCGCGAATCGACGCGCTCGACCATGCCAGGTGAAGGTTTTCCCCGCGTGAGCGGGGATGAGCCGCCCTGGATGAGCGACCGACCGGCTCCGATCAGGTTTTCCCCGCGTGAGCGGGGATGAGCCGGCTCCGTGCGCGTCGGCGGTCTGCTCCATAATGTTTTCCCCGCGTGAGCGGGGATGAGCCTCATCGGCCCACAGACCATCACCGCCCTGCAGGGTTTTCCCCGCGTGAGCGGGGATGAGCCGCCTGCCCCGGCGGCGAAGCCGAAGCCGGCCGCGTTTTCCCCGCGTGAGCGGGGATGAGCCGTGAATCCGGCTCGCATGGTTCCTGACTGGGAGGTTTTCCCCGCGTGAGCGGGGATGAGCCTGGCACATGCGTCGCAAAGGCCCACGCAATGAGGTTTTCCCCGCGTGAGCGGGGATGAGCCCCAATGTCGTACCGCAGCTCCAGGCCGCGTGGGGTTTTCCCCGCGTGAGCGGGGATGAGCCCGCTGAACTGCTTGGAGAGGTTCACGATGTTCTGTTTTCCCCGCGTGAGCGGGGATGAGCCTGGGCGCCCAGGTGCGCTTCAACCAGGGATTCTGTTTTCCCCGCGTGAGCGGGGATGAGCCCGCGTTGACCGGCATGGTGCCGGACAGCACGGGGTTTTCCCCGCGTGAGCGGGGATGAGCCCTCACCTACACCCTAGACGCCCGCGACGTGCGCGTTTTCCCCGCGTGAGCGGGGATGAGCCCCTCGGGTCCACCCTATGGAACGCCGGTAAGTCGTTTTCCCCGCGTGAGCGGGGATGAGCCGTCGCCCGCCAGGGCGCCTCGGAAACCCTCATGGTTTTCCCCGCGTGAGCGGGGATGAGCCCCAACCCCGGTAACCATACCAAGAAAGGAGGTTGTTTTCCCCGCGTGAGCGGGGATGAGCCGCGCACAGGGTCAACGCTCAGCCCGTTCGCGCCGTTTTCCCCGCGTGAGCGGGGATGAGCCTGGACCGCGTCAGACTCGATCGCCCACGTGACCGTTTTCCCCGCGTGAGCGGGGATGAGCCCGCCGCTGTCGTCGCGGCGGCGGACATGAGCACGTTTTCCCCGCGTGAGCGGGGATGAGCCCCAGCGGGGCTTCGCGTCTACGACGGAGGCGAAGTTTTCCCCGCGTGAGCGGGGATGAGCCCGCACGATCATCGGCCAGGGTCGTCGCGGCGGCGTTTTCCCCGCGTGAGCGGGGATGAGCCCGTCCATTGGCGCGGCGAAGACGCCACATCCCTGTTTTCCCCGCGTGAGCGGGGATGAGCCGCTGGAGGAGGCATTCGGGGAGGGCTACAGGATGTTTTCCCCGCGTGAGCGGGGATGAGCCCGCGCCGTCGTCAACTTCCCATGCAACAGCTAGGTTTTCCCCGCGTGAGCGGGGATGAGCCGTGAACCCGGCTCGCATGGTCCCTGACTGGGAGGTTTTCCCCGCGTGAGCGGGGATGAGCCTTCCGCGAGATGCGGCGCCGCCTCCTGCAGATGGTTTTCCCCGCGTGAGCGGGGATGAGTCCCCCTCGCTGCAGCTCGATACGGTCCGCGTGCCCGTTTTCCCCGCGTGAGCGGGGATGAGCCGCTTCCGGCATCCGAGCCGGGAATACAGGAAAGGTTTTCCCCGCGTGAGCGGGGATGAGCCCATGAACATGTGTCAAACTCTCGACGCGCTCTAGTTTTCCCCGCGTGAGCGGGGATGAGCCGGCTGGTTTCCCAGACGGTCGGCGGCACGGTCTGTTTTCCCCGCGTGAGCGGGGATGAGCCCTGCACGCCGTCATCGAGGACCAGATTCACCTGGTTTTCCCCGCGTGAGCGGGGATGAGCCCCGGGAGGGATAGCGCGCCCGCCATCTCCTGCGGTTTTCCCCGCGTGAGCGGGGATGAGCCCACCCTAAGAAGGGCCTGGCCGACAGCGGCTATGTTTTCCCCGCGTGAGCGGGGATGAGCCGTACCCGGCGGCGCGGGCCTGCTCCTCTGTCATGTTTTCCCCGCGTGAGCGGGGATGAGCCTGTCACGCGTGACATGGGGCGTGACATGGGGCGGTTTTCCCCGCGTGAGCGGGGATGAGCCGGCGACGCTGGGAATGTGCAGGTCGTCGTCGTCGTTTTCCCCGCGTGAGCGGGGATGAGCCGCATCTTCGTGTTTCCGCTCTGGCTGCGTGTAAGTTTTCCCCGCGTGAGCGGGGATGAGCCCGCCTCGTTCGGGATCGGTCCCGAACAGCTCGCGTTTTCCCCGCGTGAGCGGGGATGAGCCGATCGGCGAACTCCTCTCCCCCGGATCCCCGCCGTTTTCCCCGCGTGAGCGGGGATGAGCCGCAAATGCGCGGGTGACAGTGAAGTCACCCTCAGTTTTCCCCGCGTGAGCGGGGATGAGCCGGTTACCACGTCGGAGTCAATCACGTTGAGTGCGTTTTCCCCGCGTGAGCGGGGATGAGCCGATGGCGACCGCCGACCCGTCGCCTTCCGGGGTGTTTTCCCCGCGTGAGCGGGGATGAGCCGCCCGAACAGGCCGTGAAGTACTCCTGATTGTCGTTTTCCCCGCGTGAGCGGGGATGAGCCTCCCCCGAAGAGTGGGGCGATCAGGCGTCCGTCGTTTTCCCCGCGTGAGCGGGGATGAGCCTCGACAGGTGCTGGCTCCTCACCAAGGACCCGTGTTTTCCCCGCGTGAGCGGGGATGAGCCCAACCATGGGCTGCTTGATGCTCTCAAGAACCTGTTTTCCCCGCGTGAGCGGGGATGAGCCGGTTCTGTAGCGCGGTCATTGGCGCCGACTCGCGTTTTCCCCGCGTGAGCGGGGATGAGCCCCTGCCCATGGCGCACCTGCTGGCGCTGGCCAAGTTTTCCCCGCGTGAGCGGGGATGAGCCCCAGCACACCGACCCGTACCGGCTGAGCACCTGGTTTTCCCCGCGTGAGCGGGGATGAGCCCCAGCACACCGACCCGTACCGGCCGAGCACCTGGTTTTCCCCGCGTGAGCGGGGATGAGCCTGACGGTGAAGTTCGACTATCGCCGAAAGACGAGTTTTCCCCGCGTGAGCGGGGATGAGCCCCCCGACCCGCCTCACGCTCGCTCCATGCCATAGTTTTCCCCGCGTGAGCGGGGATGAGCCCGCCTGGCCGATCTGCGTGGCGATCGGTGTGATGTTTTCCCCGCGTGAGCGGGGATGAGCCGGGGCATTGTGGTCTGTGTGGTGCTCATGACCCGTTTTCCCCGCGTGAGCGGGGATGAGCCGACGCACCCGGCGACAGCGGAAGCAATCAAGACGTTTTCCCCGCGTGAGCGGGGATGAGCCTTATCGCCGTCGGCCCAGACGCCGAGCTGTGGTGTTTTCCCCGCGTGAGCGGGGATGAGCCCGTGTGAGTATCCGCCGGGCCATCGGCGCCGTCGTTTTCCCCGCGTGAGCGGGGATGAGCCGACACACCCGGCGACAGCCGAAGCAATCAAGACGTTTTCCCCGCGTGAGCGGGGATGAGCCGGATGCTCCAGACAGGATTGACCACATTCTCGAGTTTTCCCCGCGTGAGCGGGGATGAGCCGCCCGAGACACGCAAGAGCGTGCGCGGCGCACTGTTTTCCCCGCGTGAGCGGGGATGAGCCCGTGCTCAAAACGGGGGTAGTTGGGGTGCTCAGGTTTTCCCCGCGTGAGCGGGGATGAGCCG
>ERZ773263.1563-NODE-1563-length-13462-cov-8.074812_pt1 | contig 13462 bp, 16 predicted proteins | sample MGYA00511076_ERZ773263 | MGnify/ENA primary metagenome ERZ773263 (study PRJEB29015, sample SAMEA2738155) | human oral metagenome | biome: human oral; feature: human-associated habitat; material: saliva | place: China | collected 2195 ... | reverse complement strand
CTTCAAAGTCTTGATTACAATAGCACATAATTCGCAAACTCGCAACGAGCCAACCACCTGTTTCATGCGAAAATCACAATGTGTTTTACTTTCTGTTAATTCTCTTCATCACGATGATTGACAAATTTCAGAATTACAACGCAACATTATTTTAATAATCACTTCATATAGACTATCGTAGTCATTTTTAGTATCTGCAATCTCTAAAGCATCGAGATATTCTTTTTTCTCTTTAACCTTTATATACAAAGGTGACAAACCCTTTCTTACTAATTGAACATTCATAAACGCTCTTGTAGTTCTCCCATTCCCATCCGAAAAAGGATGAATCTTTGTTATCATATGATGCATTCTAACTACATGTTTAATATATTCACTGATTTTAATTTTATCTTTTTTCTTATATATATTTTGAATCTCTATTTCTAGTTTATCTAATTCCTTACAAATATACCTAAAATCAACCACTTCAAATTTTGCACCTTTTATAACCGGATTCTCATCTCGTATTTTCCCGCCAAATTCTGGGAACGGATAATACTGATATAAATATTTATTTAAATCCACAATATTGTATATAGATACATCAGTTTTTACTGGCGTTTCTAATATATGTTGATACATTAAATAATGCCCAGCTATAGACATATAAACTTCATTTTTTTCTGAGCAGTATCTACTGTTTTGCATATTCATTCTTAAATCCGTTACTATTTCTGATGCTTGCTCTAGTGTGACGTTTAATCCTTCCATTCGGCTATCATTATAAATATATTGGTTCATAAATATTAGTCGGGCATGATCATCAGGGATAAATTGCATTTCCTCTTCAAAGCTATCAATTAAGTCACAATATAAATTTGCATATGTTAAACCCAATTTCTTTCTTCTCATATTTGGGAAAAATGATTTTATCCGTTTTTTTAGTTCCGTCCGTTCTACATAGTCTTTAAGTTTTTTGCATTGTATATGCAATCCTATATACACAGGCCTCAAAACTTACACCAAAGTAATTCGCAATATACAGTACACCGTCAAAATCCACTTTCCCTGTTTCATCTGCATATTCGTCAATTTTACGTTTAAGTTCTGCATATGGCATTAAAATCGCAGACGCAAAAGAATCCGCAAAATATTCTATACTATCTTTTTTCCCAATTGGACATACTACCTGCTTATCTTTGTCCCTAAGGTGATGACATAATTCGTGGGCTGCCGTAAATCTTTGCCTTGTTATAGGCCGATTGATATTAATACCTACTACCGGCAAATCCATCTTATTTTCAGGCGGTATATATAGCCCTTCTAAATTTTTGAAATTACGAAATGAAAAAAGAACATTCATATCCTTCAGCATTTGGAATGGATTAATAGGATAAGTTATCTGACCATCCTTAAAATACACAGCCAGGAAATTAGCTGCCATTTTTTCTGGCTTCCTATATTTCTTCCCTTCAAAAGATAAATAGTCAATCATTTCTTCCTCTGTGCTTTCATTTGCTCTTTAAACCGTATTAGGTTCATAATTTCTGCTTGATCATCTTTGTCAAGATTATCAAAACTACGCGCGAACATTATTGTTGGCTCACATACCATATTTTCATTTAATAAATTGTCTGCAGATACGCCAAAAAGCTGGCTGAGTTTTGATAAATCATCCGCCGTTATTTTTCTATTGCCGTTCTCCATTTGAGTGTATGTCGCTCTATTCATATTCAAATAATTTGATACATACTCCTGGGATAGATTTAGTTGCTTTCTATACTGCTTAATCCTCTGGTTAATATTTTTCATAGTTGGTCTCCTCCCAAATCTGTCAGATTATTATAGACCCCATGTGTTAGAAAGCGCAACATATAAATGTAACATTTTCTAACATTTTTTTCTCTATTAAATACATTATAATATGAGTATCAATATGAGAAGACTACTCCGTTTTCTACATGTTATTTTAACCTGTATCATTAGTTTCCTAATTTTCTATTATGGTACTAGTGAATTTTTAAATTCTCACTTCCAAGGACTATTTACAATCCAGGCCCCTTTATATCTTTTGATTTTATTTGGTCAAACACTCATATTTTATGGCGGCAGCTATTTATTATTGAATCCATCTCATCGTATTCCAACATTTGTATTACGACTACTTTGGATAATTTATTTTCTTGTGATGATTTTATTGCTGTTTTTCAGAGTCTATCAGGATAACAACATCAACTTAAACATTTTCGAACTATTTAACTTTGAAACAACAAATCTTTCTCAAACTATATTAAATTTGCTCTTATTTATTCCTATCGGATACTGGCTCAAACATTTAAAGATTAGTTCCCGACACTCAAGAGCGATCGTAAGGATAACACTAAAGTACGTGGCGAAGAACAGGCAAATGACAATAACGGCTTCTTCACTCCTAACAACAAGATCGATTTCAGCAATGTAACTGTAGAGCCTCTCTTTGAGGATGCAGTAGATTTCGATACTTTCAGCAAGAGTGATTTCAGAGCAGTTAAGGTTAAGGCTTGTGAGGCCGTTGCAAAGTCCAAGAAGCTTCTTCAGTTCACACTGGATGATGGAACAGGCACAGACAGAACTATCCTTTCTGGTATTCACGCTTATTATGAGCCTGAAGAACTGGTTGGAAAGACTCTGATCGCAATCACAAACCTTCCACCTAGAGCAATGATGGGTATTGAGTCCTGTGGTATGCTGCTTTCTGCAGTAAACAATAAGAAGGACAGCGATGAGGAAGAACTTCACCTTCTCATGGTTGATAATCACATCCCTGCAGGTGCTAAGCTGTACTAAAACGTACTTGATTTGTGTAACAAGTTGCAGACATAGATAAAGTCTTGGACAGGAATTACAACGAAATTGTAACGAATCCGCATTTTTAGATGAAAACGGATAAGTCCAGATAAGTTACATAACGAATATTTCATGAATGCCAAGAGGCACTTTCTTAGAAGAAATTCTAGGAAGGTGCCTCTTTTTTGTTTGTTTTGAATCCATGGCAACAGATATCACAAATCTAACGTAAAGGAGAACAGCAATGAGTAAAATCAAAATAGGCGAAGAGCAGATGTCAGATGAATATTATGACCTAGAGCGCAGAACCGAGATCAAGGCTGCATCGAACCGGCTAAAGAAACAGTTCCTGACCTGGAGAGAATGCGAGATTGTTTACAGCCTTCAGCATCGAAAGTTACTAAAGCTTGCAGATGAAGCAGGAGCAATCTATCGATTTGACGGAGTAGTCCTTATTAACAGAGAAATCTTTGAGGCATACCTGGAGCAATTCAGGCAGGAGCTACTGGCATTAAAGGAAATGCTGGAAGAGTATAGGCTTTCTCTTAATGGATAGATAGGGACTATATATATAGTATTGTGAACCAATAATTTGATTTATAATGAGATAAAGTAACTTATGAGTTTCGTGCCACCTCAGCATACGGCACCAATCCACATGCTACTGCGAATATGTACCTGTATTTTGCTATGATTTTTAACAGGATTGCTTAATGAATGTTAACTCCTCTTGGTAGACTGAGAGGAGTAATTATTTATATAATGGTGTTAAGAATAATGGCAAAGGTGGTATTATTATGAGAAAGACATACCTTGATAATATACGGTGGATCACAATATTAATCGTTGTAATATATCATGTTATTTATATGTTTAATGGTGTAACTACATATGGCGTAATTGGACCATTCAGCGAAAAGCAACCTCAGGATATTTTTCAATATATTGTATACCCATGGTTTATGTTTCTGCTATTTGTCGTCTCGGGAATGGCTGCTCGTTTTGAATTAGATGCTAAGGGTGAAAGTGGATTTATTCGCAATAGAACTAGAAAATATCTCGTGCCTTCCACAATAGGTCTTTTTGTGTTTTGGTGGATCCTAGGCTATTTTAATATGCTTATCGGTAGAGCATTTGAGACAATGGGAACTGTGCCCAAGCCTATTTTATTCTTGATAATGTGTATCAGCGGTATAGGGCCTCTGTGGTATATCCAGATGCTGTGGTTATTTAGTGTTATTTTGATCTGGATTAGAAAAATAGAAAAAGACAGATTATATAATCTAGGTAAAAAGACTAATGTTTTTATAATTGTATTACTTGGAATTGCTGTATATGGTGCGGCGCAGGTATTGAATACCCCCATTATTGTTGTATATAGATTTGGAATATATGGATTGGGATTTTTACTGGGATATTTTATCTTTTCACACGAAGAGGTAATGGAAAAATTAGAAAAATACTGGATAATTTTTAGTTTACTGGCTGTTGCTTTCTGTATTTTGTTTGTAGTATTTAACCTGGGAAAACCATATCCGGATCATGAAGTGCTCGATACATTTCTTTGTAATATGTATGCCTGGTTTGGGACAATTGGTGTTCTTGCTTTTATGAAAAAATGGGGCAATTCGGAAAATGACTTTTCAAAATGGATGTGTAGAAAATCCTGGGGAATGTATATTTTTCACTATTTGGGAATTGCTATCAGTAGCTGGTACATTAAAATGTATCTACCTCAGATGCCGGTGTTTTTAGTATATCTGTTGGTGTTGGTATCAGGAATTACAGGAGCATTACTTTTATATGAGATTATAAGTCGTATTCCTGTTTTACGATGGTGTGTTTTAGGGATAAAACAAAATAAAATCAAGGAGTGAATAATAAAAATGAGCTTTGCAGATAATTTGATAGAACTTAGAAAATATCATGATCTTTCCCAGGAAGAGCTGGCAGAGAAAATTGGAGTTTCTAGACAAACGTTGTCTAAATATGAGACCGGCGAATCTCTTCCGGATATTGAAAAAAGCAAGTTACTGGCAGATGCATTCGGGGTTAGTATAGATGATCTAATTTCTTATGATAAGAACAAAGAAGATAATCTAGGGCTTGGAGTACCACCAAAGGGAAAACATATTTTTGGAATGGTTAAGGTAGGTGATAAAGGACAGATTGTAATTCCAGCTAAGGCTCGTAAGATATTTGATATTAATACAGGTGATAATCTTATTGTTTTAGGCGATGAGGGTCAGGGACTTGCCATTATCAAGGAAAAGGGACTACTTAGCTTGTTAAACAATGCGAGGAAGAAATAAGAGTATAAAAATACCGAGATATTGGTACGTTAAGTTAACTCGCAATTCAATATAAATGATATGTTTTTTATGTACCATGTTCTAATATTAAAATGAACATCGATGGTGATGTCTATTTTGGTAGAATAGGAGGAACGCTATGGTTACACGTGAAGAGATAAACATAATCATTCAGAAGATGTCTGTATACTTGGACAATGTTCAGATGATTAAGCTACAAGAGATTTTGGCTGGAGTATCGGATAATACTGATATAGAGGATGTAAAATCGTCTGAAGAATTATTGGAATTATTTATAGCAGTAAAGCGATTGGAAGGTAGATCTGAGCTCACTCTTGGACTGTATAAACATAATATTGAGAAACTATTAGCATCGGTAGATAAGAATGTGTGTCTGTTAAATACTGATGATATAAGAGCTTTTCTCTCTGACTATAGGAGGGAAAAGGGAATAAGCAAGGTTACGTTGGATAATATGAGACGTAACCTTCTTTGTTTTTATAACTGGCTGGAGGATAAAAGTTATATTTTTCAAAATCCACTAAGGAGGATTCATAAAATCAAGGCACCTATTCAAGTTAAGGAAACATATTCAGATGAAGAACTCGAAAAGATGCGCGATGCTTGTAAAAATACAAGAGATTTAGCAATTGTAGATTTTCTTAATTCAACTGGTGTAAGGGTAAGCGAACTGGTAAATTTAGATATTTCGGATATTGATTTTGAGGAACGTGAGTGTGTTGTGCTTGGAAAAGGTGATAAAGAGAGGGTCGCATATTTTGATGCACGAACAAAACTTCACCTAGAAGAGTATATAAGTAGGTGAAAAGATGACAACTCTGCACTTTGGGTTTCTAACAAGGTTCCATATGAGAGAATACATGCCAGTGGTGTAGAGAGGATGCTAAGGAAACTTGGAAAGCGTTGTGGAATAGCAAAAGTTTATCCACATAAATTTAGGCGAACAATGGCAACTGTAGCAATAGATAAAGGAATGGCGATTGAACAGGTCCAACAACTATTAGGTCATGAGAAAATAGATACAACATTGAGATATGCGCAGGTTAAGCAGAATAACGTAAAAATGTCGCATAAAAAGTATTTCGGATAGTAGGGGTGCGTGATATACTTTGAATTATAAACCGACAAAAAAATGTCGGTATAAATCATAAGATGTCGGTAGAGGTGTTTATGGAATATATTGAGTCTGAGACATTAGAATTAAAAGAAAAATATACAGATGTAATTTGCAAGGAAATCGTATCCTTCTTAAATACTGAGGGAGGAACCTTGGTAATTGGTGTTAAAGACGATGGTACAGTGATTGGAGTAGAAAAGGTCGATGAAACCTTGAAAAAAATATCTGATGTAATCACTATGCAGATTGAACCTAATCCCCAGGATGAAATCCGTTCAGAATTGAAATTTGAGGATGGAAATACACTTATTTATATCCACGTAAACCAAGGCAGTAAAAACATATATTGTCAAAAAAAGTATGGCTTTTCATCTAGTGGATGTTCTGTTCGAATAGGTACTACTTGCCGAGAAATGACACCTGAACAGATTCGAATTAGATATGAGAGAAACTTTACCGATTTGGAATATATGCTTAAAAAGAAGTCTGGATTTGCAGACCTATCTTTCCGCGAATTGAAGATTTACTATGAAGAAAAAGGATTTCATACCGATCGAGGTGATTTTGAATCAAATCTAAGCCTGAAGAATGATAATGGTGACTATAATTTATTGGCTGAATTATTGTCAGATAAAAACAATATTCCTTTTATTTTTGTAAAGTTTCAAGGTGATAACAAGGCAGCTATTTCTGAAAGGAATGATTATGGCTGTGGATGTTTGTTAACCACTTATAACAAAATAAAAACGCGTTTACTTGCTGAAAACATATGTATATCGGATACTACGGTGCGACCAAGGGTAGATAAGTATTTGTTTGATTATGATTCTGTTAATGAAGCTGTAATTAATGCACTTGTGCATAATGATTGGACTATTACAGAACCTCAGATTTCCATGTACTCTGATCGTATTGAAATAGTTTCTCATGGAGGGCTTACAAAAGGATTAACGGAGAAACAATTTTTTGAAGGTGTCAGTAAGCCAAGGAACGCAACTTTGATGAGAATCTTTTTAGCGATGAGATTGACTGAACATACCGGACATGGTGTTCCTACAATAGTAGAGAGATATGGAACAAATGTATTTGAAATCGAAGAAAATTTAATTCGATGTACAATTCCTTTTGATAGCAAGGTGTTGGAACTTTCAAAGAAAAATGTCGGTTTGAATGTCGGTTTGAATGTCGGTTTAAATAAAACAGAAAAAGCGACAATTGGCATACTTCTGGAAGACGCTTACGTTACAGCAGACGATATAGCTCAAAAGTTGGAAGTGACAAAGAGAACTGCTGAGAGGGCATTGTCTGGGTTACAAAAGAAAGGATATATCGAACGTATAGGTTCTAAACGAGATGGTTCTTGGAGAGTGGTGAAGCAATAACTTATGAGATTGTTGATCATCGGGCTAAGAAATAAGTTATAAGGAGAGTGGAAGATGATATTGATAATTGAATGCGTCATAGGTATCATATTGTTCACACTTATTGCGGTCCCGATGACTGCAAAGAATCCTTTGGAAATGATAGATGATTATCCGCCTGCAATCCATCAAAAATGCGTGGAACTAGGAATTGTAGAGAATGCTAAAAGACGTCTTAAGGTAAAAGATGTTATTCGCAAATTATTGACCATATTAGTTCTTATCAGCGTCACGGTAGTTGTGATGATATTTATTAACCAAGCTAAGTCATTCTCCGAAGGATTTTGGGATACATTTGCAATCTGGTGTTCAATTACATGGTTTGATGCTCTGTTTATTGACTACATTTGGTTTTGCCATTCAAAGAAAATCCAGATTCCCGGTACGGAAGGAATGAAAGAATATAAGGATTATCTTTTTCATAACAAGCAGAGCTGTATTGGAACGCTGTTAGGCATACCTGCTAGTGCTGTTGTGGGATTCTTTGTTACTATGCTAAACTTGAAAGGATAAGATTGAGAAGGGACCCAATGAGCAGGTAATCGATAGATATTCAGGATTTATTTTCCAGAACCGTTACGGCAAGATCCCGAATCCGCAGACAGTCAATGCTTCGATCAAGCGTATAGTGGCAAGTTACAATGATGAAGAGATGCTTAATTCTAAAAAGGAAGGAAGAGAACCATTACTTCTTCCAGATTTCTCTTGTCACCACTTGAGACACACATTTGCTACCAGGCTTTGTGAAGCTGAGAGTAACCTGAAGGTGATTCAGTCCATCATAGGCCACAAGAACATTGAAACGACGATGGACATTTATGCAGAAGCCACAGATCGTAAGAAGGAGGAGACTTTTGAACGTCTGGCTGGCAAGTTGGATAACTTATTCTAAGGAAGACATGACTTAGGATGTTGTGTAACAAATTATCCAGTTTGCAACAAAATTACAACATATGCCCGTAGATAGATAAAAGCAGATATCGAACTGATAAAATCTATTACAAAACCGAAGATACGGGCGGTTAACTTACGATAAATAAAGATGAAGTTCTTGGGATATAAATCTGTACTACTTATATCCTTATTACTGATAACTTCTATTGAATTATTACAATTCGTTAGTCATCGAGGAATCTTTGATGTTGTAGATATTTTGATCAATACAATTGGAATTATGATTGGATATATCATATTCAAAACAGTTCATATCAAACTACATTAGTATCTACAGATTACTTATTGATAATTAAATCATGGGGGGTATTATGCGTAACTTTAGAAAGTTAATTTATGCTTTAGTATCATCAACACTATTACTTGGATGTAAACCTACACCAGAAAGTCAAACATCTAATACTACAGAGATATTAAACTTAGAGTATGTTGATCAAAAAGATTCTGATTTAAAAGAGTATTCACTATTGACTGATGATAATCCTGCATTTAAGGAAATCACATTTGAAAGCTCAATCAAGTTCTTTACAGAAGGATATTCAGGAATTCTATACTATGGTAAAGTTGGTTGCCCATGGTGTGAACGAGCCGTACCTATTTTGAATGACGTCGCAAAAGATAATAACATTTCAATTTATTATATTGATGCAAACAAAGGTATGGGAGAAACAAAGAGAGAAGAGAAGAAAACTATAAGAATCTTTCAAAATATATTTCTGATAGTTTCCAAGAAGACGACAATGGTAAAAAAGGAATGTTCGTCCCAGATGTAATTGCAGTAAAGAATGGAAAAATGGTAGCCTACCACGTATCTTTAGTGGATGATTATGATATTCACAAAGATGACCAACTATCCGAAAATCAAAAAGAGAAACTGTATAACATTTACCAACAAATGGTAGATAAAATAAAATAACATTTGTATAAAAAAGGTGGGCTATGAACCCACCTTCATTTCTGCATTCTTTAATAATAAGGAAACGATATTTCCATCCTTTTGATAACTAAAGGTTCCCACGACTGTGATTGTCGTTCCTAAATCTGGATAATCATCTGGATATTTATGATTTCCTTCCCATTGGAATTGAATACCCTGTTGGCAACAGCCCAACGCATCTTTGATAATACAACCATACATCGTATTACCATTCTTATCTTTGCCTAACGCAAAAACTCCTGAGATTTTAAATGTTTTATCCACATATTCTTCTGGATTTGTCATCATCGCATATACTTGCGAATACACAACATTTCCACTTAGCACGGATAAGTCATAATCCACTTCGGTTTCTTTACTCTGTTCTGGTTTTACTGCATTTGGTTGATGTGTATATAGAAAAGCTAATGTAATGATCCCCACACTTAGAAAGATTAGAATAAACTTTTTGATATGTTTCATAATTACTTACGCTTTCATTGCACGAATCAACCAACAGATAATAAACGCAATAATATCCACTGTAACAATCGTAGCACCTACAGGTGTACTGCAAAGAATTGCCACAAGCATACCTGTAACCGTACAGATTTCTGATAGAATCGCCGCACCAATCAATACAGCTTTAAAGCTCTTAAACAGCTGCATTACCGATAGTGCCGGAAAGATTACTAGTGCAGAAATCAATAAGGAGCCTACAAGATTCATCGCTAGAACAACGATAACCGCAATGATAACTGCCAAGATTAAATTAATTTGGTCAGCCTTTAGGCCAGTTGCCTTGGAGAAGTTTTCATCAAACGTTACTGCGAAGATCTTTGGATACAACATCACAAATATAATTAGAACGGTGATAGATGCGATAACACATAACCAAACCTCCGCTTTAGAGAGTGTAAGGATTGATGTAGAACCAAAGAGCGTACTACATACATCACCACTGATATTGGCGGTTGGTGGAAATAGATTCATTGCCAGATACCCAAGTGCGAGTGCACCGGTAGAAACCATACCAACGATCGCATCTCCTTGGACTCTTTTATTTTGTCCCGATTTTAGAATTAGGATAGCAGCTACTGTTGTAATCGGAAAGACAAGATACATCTTCTGTTGAATCATCCCAAGTACGAGTGCAATTGACATTGCGCCAAAGGCAACGTGGGACAATCCATCACCGATATAGGAATATCTCTTTAATACAAGAATAACACCCACAAGTGCAGAACATAAGGATATTAACATCGCCGCAACGATGGCATATCTTACGAAGGGATATTCTAGATAGCGTAATAATTCAGTTAGCATTTCTCCACCGCCTTTCGATATTCATCTGTGGAGACTTCTTTCACCGTTCCATCCACAAAGCGAACGATGCGATTTGCATATTGCACAACTGCAGGCACATCATGTGTAATCATCACGATTGTCATGCCTTCTTTGTTTAGTTTAGAAATTAAATCATACATATACTGCATCGCTTCTGGATCAAGTCCTGCCGCAGGTTCATCTAATAGAATCATCTTATCTGCAGCGCAGAGTGCTCTTGCGAGTAATGTACGCTGTTGTTGCCCGCCGGATAAATCACGATAACAATGTTTCGCAAGTTTATCGACACCCGTCTTTGCCATGTACTCCTTCGCGAGTTCTTTTTCTTTCTTGTTATAGAACCAGCGATGACCTAGATGACCAACAAAACCGGATAAAACAACTTCTTCAACTGAAGACGGGAAATCTTTTTGGACTTGGGTCTGTTGCGCAAGATAACCAATTTCTTTTGCGTTGAAGGAATCATCATGTTCAATGCTTCCTTCAATGGGAGTGATTAAGCCTAAGATGGTTTTCATGAATGTGGATTTACCAGATCCATTCTCGCCGATTACACATAAATAATCCCCACTGTTGATTTCCAAGCTAAAAGGTCCCGCAACTTTATTGCGTTCATGTCCAACGGATAGATTTTTACATGTAATCAAATGCGTCATCTTATTTAACCTCCGTGTTAAAGCTTTGTGCTAGTACCTTTAAATTCTCTTCCATTGCGCCATAGTATGTTAAGCCTTTGTCAATATCTGATTGACTAACGGACTGTAGCGAATTCAATGTTAGTATATCTTGATTCTTAGTTGTTGTGTTTTCAATGACTGCTTTTGCAAGTTTCTTATCAGAGCCTTCAATTGTCATAATATGTTTGATGCCTAATTCATCTGCGTATTTTGCTAGACTGACGATAGTCGCAAAACTAGCATTTGTCTCTGTTGAACAACCATTAAATGCCGCATATGTCGTAATACCATAATCCTTTGCTAAATAGTGGAATGGCATACGATCCGCAAAGATCCATGTCTTATTTTCAACTGTATCGACTGTAGATTGATAAGATTTATCTAAAGCAGCTAACTTAGCGATATATGCTTCCGCATTTGCCTGGTACTTCTTGGCATTTGTTGGATCTAGTTCTACCAATTCATCTGCAATTGCTTTTACGATTTTCTGTGCACGTTTGAGTGATAACCAAACATGTTCATCATATTCAATTTCTTCATGGTCATGGTCATGATCTTTATCATCATGATTGTGATCATGGTCTTCACTTTCTTTTTCTAAGCCTTCCTCTTCTTCATCGATGTCATCGCCTAGTGTCTGCATCATGTTAACAACCTTCATATCTTTGTTGGTCTTTTCTTTTAATGCATCATCCACCCATTCATCAGACTCACCACCAACGTATACGAATAGATTTGCATCAGAGATATTTGCGATATCACCTGCCGTCGGTTGATAACTATGCAAGTCTCCACCATTCTTCATCAATAATTGTAAGTCCACATTTTTATTATCTTTCCCGATAATCTCACGAATCCAATCATACTGTGGGAATGTTGTAGCTACGATTTTCAACTTTGTAGTGTTTTGCTGTTGTTTTGGAGCGCAACCTGCAAGCATGAATGCCGCAAGCGCAAATGTCATTAACTTTTTAAATTTCATACTTTTCCTCCTTCGTCTAATGACGCTGAAACATTATTCAATAACCGCACATTTGAGCGAATATTCAAATCTTCCATAAAATGACAAAATGCATGCCATCGACATTCATCGCTGACATGCATTTAATATATCTGTTTCAGTTTCCTCTATTATCATACACTATCTGTCAAGTTTTCTTATTGATTATGATAGATATAATCTTTAATCTTGGCTCGAACTCGTTGTAATCTTCCATCATAGGCTTTTACAGTACAGTTCTGATTGCGGGCTGCCTCTTCATAGCAATCCCCGTTATACCAAGATTGCATGACATCTATCTCTCGCTGTGATAATGACATGATGCCTTGTGTCATTTGTTTAAATGCATCGACGTACTGATAGTAATATTCTGGATTAAACATCTTATTTGGTTGTTCCACAATATCGTAGAATGTTTCATCCTCATTCATCATCGCATCTAACGCCAGTACATCAGCACCTTCATTTCGTCCAATCGTTGAAAGTTGTCGCAGAACATTCCAAACTCTTCTCTTTGCGATGATACACAAGAAGGTTTTAAAGCTGGCTTGATTATCTTCTCGATAACAATGTATCGCAACAAGTAAACCAAGACGTGCTTCCTGTAATAAATCATCTTTATAGTTCTTCACTGGTGGATATACTTGTATTGTTTGATTTACCAGCGATGTGAGTAAACCTTCATACTGGGCAAATAAGCGATATTGTGCGTGCACATCACCCATTCTACACATATATAATAGTTCACTCGGATTGTCCTTCTCCATACAACACTCCCCCTATAGTGGGAAACGCAGGTTGTAAATAGAATACATTAGAATACCAGCAGATACCGCCGCATTCAACGATTCAATCTTTCCTCTCATCGGTAGTGATACCACAAAGTCAC
>ERZ773263.1559-NODE-1559-length-13495-cov-15.055580_pt1 | contig 13495 bp, 8 predicted proteins | sample MGYA00511076_ERZ773263 | MGnify/ENA primary metagenome ERZ773263 (study PRJEB29015, sample SAMEA2738155) | human oral metagenome | biome: human oral; feature: human-associated habitat; material: saliva | place: China | collected 2195 ... | reverse complement strand
CTACTGTTAATTCTTTCATGATAACCTCTTTCTATCTCGATAGGCGGTGCCTATCCATACGTTCTAATAGATATATTGTATCAATATCAAGCATTTCAATTCAAGTATATTACATCGTATTTGCTATGTAATGATCCTATTTAACCAAAATAGAATTATAATAAACCTTTTTCAGCTAATACAGATTTAGCGTATTCTGTAATTTCTTCTGCTGTGTCCATAGTAAGTGCTTTATTTGCCACCTCTTCACATTCTGTTTTGGAAACAGAACGCAAAATATTTTTAATAAGAGGAATCGAAGACGCCGTCATGGAGAATTCGTCGAGACCAAGGCCCAACAGAATCATGGTCGCCACAGGGTCGCTAGCAAGCTCGCCACACATACCGGTAAATTTACCTTGTTCATGACTGGCATCAATGACGTGTTTAATAAGACGTAACACCCCTGGATGCAATGGTTGATACAAGCTACCAATTGCTTCGTTCATACGGTCTACTGCCAATGTGTATTGGCAAAGATCATTCGTACCGATACTAAAGAAGTCAACATATTTAGCAAGGATTGGAGATATAACAGCTGCCGCTGGTACTTCGATCATGATACCAACCTTGATATCCTTGTTAAAATCTTTACTCTCAGCCGCCAGCTCCTCTTTACATTCATCAAGCATAGCATTCGCTTGTTTCACTTCCTCAACGGAAGCAATCATAGGATACATGATGTGAATATCACCAAACGCACTAGCTCGTAATAAGGCACGCAATTGTACCTTAAAGATGTCTGGACGATTTAAGGATATACGAATAGCGCGATATCCTAGGAATGGATTCATTTCACTTGGTAAATCAAGGCATTTCAATTCCTTGTCTCCACCGATGTCCATGGTACGGATAATAACAGGCTGCCCCTTCATATCTTGGGCTACCTTTTTATACTCTTCGAATTGTATTTCTTCTGCAGGCAATTCGTCATTTTCCATGTAAAGGAATTCTGTACGATACAAACCAATACCTTGTGCGCCCATAGTGAGCGCATGTTTAGCATCCTTCGCCTTACCAATGTTGCCGAATAGTTCTACATGATGACCATCAATGGTAGTAGCTTCAAGATTAGCGGATTCGCGTAACCGTTTTAACTCTTCTTGGAACGCCAACGCTTGATTTGTATACTCCGTCCAATCCGCATCAGATGGATTGATTTCCACGATACCATCCGTACCAAGAACGACTGCCTTATCGCCATCTGCAAAGCTTTCAATATCACCAACGCCCATAACTGCAGGAATCTCTAAGGTGCGAGCCATAATAGCCGCATGAGATGTAGGGCCACCTGCGGCCGTAACGATACCTTTTACTACCGCTTTATCAAGGGATGCCGTATCAGATGGTGCCAAATCATGAGCCACCAAGATAACCTCGCCAGAAATATGTGATAAACCGCGAGGGTTCATGCCTAACATATTACGCATCAAACGATCACCGATATCCTTAATATCTGCGCCTCGTTCACGCATATAGGCGTCTTCCATGCCGAGAAAGATATTTGCAAAGGTTTCAATTGTTTGAGCCGTAGCCGCTACCACATTCATATGGCTAGACTCAACAAGGGATTTAATTCCGTCAGATAAGGATGGGTCTTGAGCAATTTGCATATGCGCTTCAAAAATAGCCGCCTCTTCTGGCCCCATTTCATCCAACGCTTTTTTACGAATAGTATCCAATTGTTTTAAGGTAGATGCCATAGCAGTTGCAAACTTGCCAATTTCTTCTTCTACCTTGTCTTCCGTTACATTGTAATCAGGAATGACAATTTCCTCTTGAATATATCTATATACATTGCCTACTGCAACGCCACGAGATCCAGAAATCCCTTGAATTCGCATATGTGTTCCTCTTTCTATTACGATTAACTACATTACTCTTTATTTTATCATTTCTCTGTTAAACAATAAAGTAATCCAAATGCCTATACTCCCTTAAATAACCGTCCCATATGGGGCATTTTTTGTTTTACTATAACTCTCAATAAACGTTGTAAGCTTTCCTTATTTTCCCTTTATTTTGCTATAAATTTATACGATTCCATGCCATGCTTAGGACCTATTTATGATATAATATTATAATATAGAATATATAATAATAAACATATGAGACTTTCACGGGCTTCATGGTGAAAGTCTTACTTATTGATAGGAGACTTTATGAAATTAACGAAAATGCATGGTCTCGGCAATGACTTCATCCTCTTTGCCGACCCACAAGGGACGTCTAAAGACTACACAGACCTCGCCATCCGCCTTTGCGATCGTCGCACGGGTATTGGTGCTGATGGTCTTGCTATCCTAGTTCCTTCCGAAACCTGTGATGTGCGCATGCGCATCATCAACTCCGATGGTAGTGAAGCAGAAATGTGCGGTAATGCCATCCGTTGCTTTGCCAAATACGCTTATGAACACGGTGAAACAACGAAGGAGACTTTCACCATTGAAACCTTAGCTGGCGTAATGAAGCCTACATTGACTATCGAAAACGGTATAGTCACACAAGTTACTGTAGACATGGGCAAACCATTTTTTAAGGCCCAAGACATTCCTATGAATGTAAACATGGATAAGGTTATCGACGTAGACCTCGATGTAAACGGTGAAACCGTAACAGTGAGTTCTGTATTGCTCGGTGTGCCTCATACGGAGGTATTCATCGACGACATTACAAAAGCCCCTGTTACAACACAAGGCCCTATCCTTGAAAAGCACGATGCCTTCCCTGCCAACACCAATGTAAACTACATTGAAGTGGTAAACGACAAACACATCAAGGTGCGCACATGGGAACGCGGCGCTGGCGCTACCTTAGCTTGTGGAACAGGATCTTGTGCCTCTGCCGTTATGTCCTTTGAAAAGGGCTTAACAGGCCGCGAAGTAGATGTGGAACTCTATTTAGGAACATTGCATATTTCATACTTGGAGGATGGCACGGTGCTCATGACAGGCCCGGCTGAGGAAGTCTTCGAAACAGAACTTCCTATCGATTAAAATGAAGTGGTTACAACTTATATTAAATGCGTTCCTAAGGTACCAACAGGGCCGCACACTCATGCCACGGAATATAGAGCCCCTTTTGGGACTACTTGCATCCATTCTCGTCATCCTCATCGCCGTAGCCAATAGCATCGCTATTGGTTATGCCTTGATTGTCGTATGGAGCATCATGGCCTACGTGTTCTACCGCAAAGGATATGCACTAAAAGAATTATTAAACCTATCTTGGACAGGTGCGAAAACATCCATCGTAGTGATGCAAATCTTCCTCCTCATCGGTTGGCTCATCGCCATGTGGCAAGCAGCAGGCGTTATTCCTATGATTATCGCCACAGGTATCGATTTAATTGATCCATCCATCTTTATCGTCTGTGCCTTTTTAATAACAGCTATAGTGAGTATGCTGTTAGGTACTGCACTAGGCACTGTAGGAACGATAGGCATCGTACTCATCATCATGGCAAGAGCTGGGAGTATTCCAGAAAATATTGTGGCCGGTGCTATTATTGCAGGCGCTTACTTTGGTGATCGAAACGGTCCACTATCCTCTAGTGCATCTCTTGTAGCAGCCTTGACCCATACAAAGGTATCGACGAATATTCCCATCATGTTTAAAGATGGTATTCCAGCACTCATCATCTCTACAGTGCTGTATCTATTACTATCTCAGTGGTACCCACTCAATTACGAAAATAGTTTACTATCCGATACAATTCACTTTATTTTTAATATCGATTGGACTTTATGGATTCCAGTCATCATCGTCATTGGCCTATTGCCTTTGAAAGTATCTATCCGTTGGCCTATCGGACTCAGTGCATTAGCGGCGGCCATTCTAGCCTATACCAATCAGGATGCGAGCCTCTCAGAGTTGGGATGGTATACCTTAACAGGCTTTGAACTACCGCACTATAATCCACTAGCTAATATCATTCATGGCGGCGGTCTACAAACGATGTTTATCCCTACCCTTTCAATTTTTATGGCTACTGCCATTTCAGGCATGCTCGAAGGGGTTGGCTTCTGGAACGATATACGACAACTGTTAGAGCGAGCTAAAACACGGAGCGATGTATTTGCTGCCAATGTAGGTCTTGCTTTCTTAATAGGTGCGGTTGGATGCAGCCAAGCTATTGCGGTAGTTATGACGCACTCTATTATGCGTATTACCTACGCACAGCGAGGTATTCAAGACGAAGATGTAATGCTAGACTTTGAAAATAGTGGCATTCTCATCGCTCCATTACAACCATGGAATATCGCTGCCTACGTGCCCATTGTCATGATGGGGACAAGTTCAGCAGGTTACGTGCCATTTGCCTTCTTTCTGTATCTAGTACCACTGATCTATTGGATACGACTACGGAAGCAAGATCAACCAATCATACGCTAATTAGTATTATCTTAAAGGGGAATTTGTATGATTTATACCATTACCTTTAATCCAGCTCTCGATTATATCGTGCGCCTTGATTACCTCAAGACGGGTACTATTAATCGCACCATCCAAGAATACGTTCTCGGTGGCGGCAAAGGTATCAACGTATCTATCGTGCTCAACAATCTTGGCATGGATACGACAGCACTCGGCTTCATCGCAGGGTTTACAGGCGAAGAAATCGTAACACAACTCAAGAAATTCGGCGTGAAAGAAGATTTCATCCGGCTTCGCGAAGGATTAACCCGCATCAATGTTAAGGTAAAAGCCTCTAATGAGGAAACAGAGATTAACGGCCGCGGCCCAATCATTGCTACCGACGAATTAGAAGCTCTATACAAACAGCTTGATGCGTTGACTGAAAAGGACACCTTAATCCTTGCTGGCAGCATTCCTTCTAGCCTACCAACCGATATGTACGAACTCATTATGGAGCGCTTACAACATAAAAATATTCGCATCGTAGTCGATGCTACAAAAGATCTACTCACAAAAGTCTTGCCTTATAAACCATTTTTAATTAAGCCAAATAATCACGAGCTTAGTGAAATCTTTGGGTGTACCTTATCTACAAAAGATCAGCTTGTAGAAGCAGCAAAAGCATTGCAAAAGAAAGGCGCACAACACGTGCTCATCTCCATGGCTGGTGATGGTGCTATTTTGGTGTCCGCTGACGGCACTGTATATACCAGTCCTGCCCCTAAAGGAACTCTCGTGAATTCCGTGGGTGCTGGCGACTCCATGGTAGCCGGCTTTATTACGGGCTATGAAAAGACGGGTGACTTACAAGAGGCGCTCTATTGGGGTATCTCCAGTGGCTCTGCCTCCGCTTACTCTGAAAACCTCGCAACCCTTGAAGAAGTAGAAACACTGCTTTCACAAGTACGAGTTAAATAGTTTTATATTTTATGTGCATCAAGGAGTACACATATGAAAATCACTGATCTATTAAAACCTCAATCTATCCTACTGAATGCAGATCCTGTCACAAAAGCTGACGCCATTTACACCTTAGGTGAATTGATGGACAAAGGAGGCTATTTGACAGACAAGGCAGAATATTTAAAAGCTGTCTTCGCTCGTGAAGAGTCTGGTTCTACAGGCCTTGGCGACGGTATTGCCACACCACATGCTAAATCTGCAGGAGTAAAAGAACCAGGCCTCGCCGCTATGGTTGTACCTAATGGGGTAGACTTTGAAGCTTTAGATGGTCAACCTTCTCGCCTATTCTTCATGATTGCGGCTCCAGAAGGCGCCGCTGACACTCATGTTGAGGTATTGAGCAAACTAGCAACTATGGTGATTGACCCAGACTTCAAAGAAGCCCTAATTCAAGCGGCTACTGTTGATCGATTCTTAGAGCTCATTACAGCTAAAGAAGAAGGAAACTTTGACCCATCCGTAGAAGGATATATCAAACCAGCAGAGGATCAAAAAGCAACCAGCATTACCGATGCTATCGAAGCAAAGGCTACAGAAGCAATTGAAAAGGTAGCACCTAAGATTTCTGTAGATAACCCGCATTATGATGTACTTGCTGTTACTGGCTGCCCTACAGGCATTGCACATACCTATATGGCGGCTGAATCTTTAGAACGCAAAGCTAAAGAAATGGGTGTTTCTTTAAAAGTAGAAAAGAATGGTGCATCTGGTGTTAAAGACGCTCTTACAGCAGAAGAAATCGAGCACGCTAAATGCATTATCGTAGCTTCTGACCGTCAAGTAGAGATGGCACGCTTTGATGGCAAACCTATGATTCAAACTAAGGTTGCGAACGGCATCAATAAAGCGGAAGAGTTATTGCGTGAAGCTATGGCTGGTACAGCACCTGTATACCATGCTTCCCCATCTGACAAAAATGGTGCAGTGGCTGCATTCGATGCGGCAGATAACTTTGGTCGTCAAATCTACAAACATTTGATGAATGGTGTCTCCCACATGTTGCCATTCGTTATCGGTGGCGGTATCTTAATTGCCCTTGCCTTTTTATTCGATGTATTCGACCCAGCAAATCCTAAAAACTTTGGTTCCGGTACACCTCTTGCAGCTTTCTTAATGCAAATCGGTGGCGCTTCCTTTGGCTTCATGTTACCCGTATTAGCGGGTTACATCGCTATGAGTATTGCGGACCGTCCAGGTCTTGTAGCTGGTTTTGTTGGAGGCTTATTAGCTAACCAAGGTGGCTCTGGTTTCCTAGGTGCATTGATTGCCGGTTTCGCAGCAGGTTATTTGGTATTATTAGTTAAGAAATTAGTATCTGGTTTACCTCAAGCCTTAGAAGGTACAAAACCGGTTCTCTTCTACCCTGTGCTTGGCGTATTATTCATTGGTATCGCCATTACCTTTATCATCAATCCTCCTGTATCCGCACTTAACCACTGGTTGATGGACTCCTTGCAATCCATGGGCACAACGAGCCGCGTATTGTTAGGTCTTATCTTTGGTGCTATGATGTCCGTTGACATGGGCGGCCCTGTAAACAAAGCGGCTTATGTTATCGGTACTGGTGCTCTTGCAACTGGCGAATACGGTATTATGGCGGCTGTCATGGCAGGCGGTATGGTTCCTCCATTGGCAATCGCTCTTTGTACTACATTCTTCCCTAGCCGCTTTACAGAGGCTGAACGTAAATCTGGTATCACAAACTACATCATGGGCCTTTCCTTCATCACAGAAGGTGCCATCCCATTTGCAGCAGCCGATCCAGTTCGCGTATTACCAGCTTGTATTATCGGTGCTGGTACAGCCGGTGCGTTATCCATGTTCTTCGAATGCACACTACGCGCTCCACACGGCGGCATTTTTGTAGTACCAACAATTGGTAATCCACTACTATACCTTGCGTCCATCGCAATCGGTTCCGTTGTGGCTTGCTTTATCTTAGCACTTGTAAAGCCAAGCTTAAAAAATAGTATCACAAAATAAATCATTAAAATTAACCATCAATTATAGCTTATATATGATTGATTGATGGCTGATAATTGTTGATTGTTTATGATGAGTTTCGACGATTAGCAGTTAGTAACTAATAGTTAACATTTAGCGACTAATTGATTAATGACTCTTATCGATGGTGAAAGCTGGTGTCACACCAGTAGATATAGTAAAAGGACTAGAATATACGTATTCTGAACTGACCTAAAATTGGACACAATTTTGGAACAACAATTCAGAAGTATACGTGATCTAGTCCTTTTCTGATATTCAAAAATAATTAATATTATTTTATATTTTATAATCTAGACTACTTTCAAAAGTGGAAGCAAGTCCTCAAAATTGTACAATCACATCGATTTATGTTAAACTATATAAATATTAATAAACTTTAAAATTATAAACTATTATTAGAAATCTAGTTCGGAGAGCTAATTCATGAAATCATCCAAAAATTGTAAGGTCACTGCTGCATTTCTTGCTGCAGCTGCATTGGGTGGTGTTGCCCATGCAGAGCCTACACTTAACATGAATGATTTAGTAGGTACGAGTACCAGTGCTGAATCAACGACACAGAGTCCTACAAGTGTAGCAACTCCAGTCGTGAAACCAATGGCAACTCAGCCAGTCTTACCAGCTACACCACAACCGGCCACCGTTGTACAACAACAAACACCACCGATGGCACAACCTCAACCATCCTACGTGATGCAACCAGCAACGGTTAGCCCTGTACAAACTCAACAAGTTACACCATTGCAATCAGTACCGCAACAAGTAGTACCAATGCAATCTCAACAACAGGTTCAAACTCAACCTCAGTATGTTGTCAATAAAGATACAAAAACTGTCATGGAGCCTACATTAGCAATGCACAGTTTGATAAATGTACAACGAAAAACTGAACCTGTTACTGTAGAGAAACCAGTGGATGGTAAGCAACAAGTACAAACTACACAAGTAGAGCGTACGCCTGTTGTTATTCAACAAGAATCCATAGCTCCATTAACTGTATCAAATACTACAGTAACAAAAGCCGTAGTAGCAAAACAGAGGCTTACGATTCGAGATATTCAACGAGCTGAGCGTGAGCGTCTAGCTCAACTAGCCGCTGAAGAAGCATCCCAACAAGAAAATTTATCACAAGCTGATCAACAACAACTTGCTCAAAAGCAAGCTGAAGCACAACGGCAAGCCGCACTACAATCACAACAACAAGCAGAAGCCCAACGGCAAGCAGCTTTGCAGGCGGAACAAGAACGTGTGGTAGCTCAACAAGCAGAGGCTCAACGCCAAGCGGCTTTACGTGCTGAGCAGGAACGTATTGCGGCCCAACAAGCTGAGCAAGCGCGTATTGCAGAAGAACGCCGTCAAGCGGCAGAGCAAGAACGCATTCGTATCCAAGAGGAACAACGCCGCATTGCTGAGCAACAGGCGGAACAAGAGCGTATCGCTGCTCAACAAGCTGAAGCTCAACGTCAAGCGGCTATTAGAGCGGAACAAGAACGTATCGCCGCTCAACAAGCCGAAGCGCAACGTCAAGCCGCTATTAGAGCGGAACAAGAACGTCTTGCCGCTCAACAAGCCGAAGCGCAACGCCAAGCAGCTATTAAAGCTGAACAAGAACGTATCGCCGCTCAACAAGCAGAAGCGCAACGGCAAGCCGCTATTAAAGCTGAACAAGAACGTATCGCCGCTCAACAAGCTGAGGCGCAACGGCAAGCCGCTATTAAAGCAGAACAAGAACGTATCGCCGCTCAGCAAGCCGAAGCGCAACGCCAAGCAGCTATTAAAGCTGAACAAGAGCGTATTGCCGCTCAACGGGCTGAAGCTCAACGCCAAGCAGCTTTAAAAGCTGAACGTGAGCGTATCCTCGCTCAACAGGCTGAAGAAGAACGCTTAGCGGCTGAAGAAGCAGCTCGCCAACGTGCTGAAGCCGCCGCTAAAGCTGAAGCCGAACGACAAGCAGTTATTAGAGCAGAACAAGAACGTATGGCAGCTCAACAGGCTGAATCTCAACGGCAAGCAGCTTTAAAAGCTGAACAAGAGCGTATCGCGGCCGAGAAAGCTAAAGCTGAACGCGAAGCCGCTATAAAAGCGGAGCAAGAACGTATTGCTGCTAAACAAGCGGAACTTGCAAGACAAGCTGTGATCCAAGAAGAACAAGAACGTTTAGCTGCTGAACAACTAGCAAAAGAAGAAGCGGCAGCTGCAGCTAAAGCTCAGGCTGAAGCAGAGGCAAAAGCTAAAGCAGAAGCAGACGCTGCAGCTAAAGCTCGGGCTGAAGCAGAGGCAAAAGCTAAAGCAGAAGCAGACGCTGCTGCTAAAGCGCAAGCTGAAGCAGAGGCAAAAGCTAAAGCAGAAGTAGATGCTGCTACTAAAGCTCAGGCTGAAGCCGAGGCTAAGGCTAAAGCTCAATCTGAAGCCGAAGCAAAAGCTAAATCTGACGCAGAGACTAAACAGGTTCAAGAAAGTAAATTACCGCAATCTTATGTAAACGCTCGTAATGAAGCTTCCACAAAGGGCTCTACTGTTACAGAAGAGAAAAATATTCTCTCCCAACCAATTGAACCCCCATTGCAAGCTGATGCGTCTGCAAAGATTAGTCTTGCTTTCGACGCGAAAAATTATGAATCCATGTCTACCACAGTAGATAATAAGGAAATTAAATATCGCGCCTTCGAGTATATCCCTTACGTGGCTAATCCAATCGACATAGATCAGCAATACATGAACATTTATGTACCAGAGGAATATTTCAACAACGGTACAATCAATGGTTACAATACCCAAACAGCCCCTATCTTCATGCCAAATGCAGTAGGTGGTTACATGCCGAGCCAAGCTATGACGCCTAAGGTGGAAAATGGAAAAACTAACAGTGTTCTTTACGCATTATCCCGTGGTTATGTAGTAGCTTCCCCATCTACTCGTGGTCGTACCAATAAAGCTTCCGATGGCAACTTCATCGGTAAGGCCCCGGCAGTAATCGTTGACTTACAAGCGGCTACAGCCTACTTACACGCTAACGATTCCGCTATGCCAGGTAATGCAAACCGCATTATCACAAATGGTACAAGTGCAGGCGGTGGTGTATCCTTGTTACAAGGTGCAACTGGTAACAGTTCCGACTTCCAACCATATTTACAAGCATTAGGTGCAGCTACAGCGGCAACTAATGTATACGCAGTATCTGCGTATGCCCCTATCACTAACCTTGATGCGGCTGATATGGCTTACGAATGGAGCTATAATGGTATCACATCCTTTAACAAAGTAACTATGGGCCAAGGCGAATTACCACAAGCTAATGTAGGTGGCAACTCTGCTCCACCACAACGCACGATGCAACGTGTAAACTTGAATGCAGACGATCTATCATACTCTAAAATGCTCAGCGAACACTTCCCTGATTACGTAAATAACTTACAATTACGTGACTCTCTAGGTCGTGTACTAAAACTTGACAAGAACGGTAACGGTACTTTCAAAAATTATGTAAAAGAATTTATTGTTGCTGCCGCTAATAAAGCAGCAGCTAAAGGTACTGATTTATCCAAGCATACATACCTTGTACGAGATAATAAAACAGGAACTATCAAAGACATAAACTGGGAAGCATATAACCACTTTGTAAGTCGCTCAAAAGCGCCTGGTGCCTTTGACTCTCGTGCTAATGATACAGGTGAAAACAATCTATTTGGTACAAGTACTACAGATAATAATCACTTTACCATTACTGCTGCATTACACGATTCAACAGCTAACCAAGATGTATACGTAGAAAATGCTAAGATCGTTACTATGATGAACCCAATGAACTATCTTGGTTCTCCTGCTGCGACAAATGCACGATTCTATCGTATTCGTTATGGCACAGCCGACAGTAATACATCTGTTGCAATTCCTTTAATCGTAGGTACACGTGCTCAAAACCTTGGGTACAGAGTAGATATGGCAACACCATTTAATGTAGATCACTCTGGTGACTACGATTTAGAAGAATTATTCAACTGGATGGATAATATCGTTAAAAACGGTAGATAATCACAATTAAATACATACCAAAATACTAAAGGAGCTACCTAGTAGTTCCTTTTTCATATACAATTATAAATTTTCTTGTGTATTCAATTATAAATGTTATTGTGAAAGTCCCTCTCCGACTATGAATAATCTGCACCATTATTTAATCAGTACATCACCCTATTATAATAATAAAAGAATTCAATCAAAAAAGGATGCCCCCTGTAAAATACAGGGGGCATCTATGTGTTTGAGCCAGGTAAAAGCAATTATTATGCTTTCACCATGATAGGCGATTAAACTTCAGGGAACAATGCTGTAGATAAGTAGCGTTCGCCTGTATCAGGGAGAATTACTACAATATTTTTGCCTTTATTTTCAGGGCGTTTTGCCAATTCTTGAGCCGCCCAAAGCGCAGCACCAGAGGAAATACCTACCAATACGCCTTCTGTGTGACCGAAAGCTTGAGATGTAGCAAAAGCATCCTCGTTAGAAACTTGGATTACTTCATCGTAAATGTTAGTATCCAATGTATCTGGAATGAAGCCAGCACCTAAGCCTTGGATTTTATGAGGGCCTGGTTTACCATTAGACAATACAGGAGAATCTGCTGGTTCTACGGCAACCACATGTACATCAGGGTTTTGTTCTTTCAAGTAGCGACCTGCACCTGTCAACGTACCGCCTGTACCAACACCAGACACGTAGATATCTACAGTACCATCAGTATCTTGCCAGATTTCAGGTCCAGTTGTTCTGTAATGAATTGCTGGATTAGCTTGATTTACGAATTGACCTGCTTCAATAGCACCGGCTGTAGCCGTTACGATTTCCTTAGCTTTTGCAATAGCGCCTTTCATGCCAAGAGAACCGTCAGTCAATACGAGTTGCGCGCCATAACCAAGCATTAATTTACGGCGTTCAATGGACATCGTTTCAGGCATTACGATTACAACTTTATAACCAAGCGCAGCACCTACAGCAGACAAGCCAATACCAGTATTACCAGATGTAGCTTCTACGATTGTGCCGCCTGGTTGTAATTCACCAGATTCAACTGCAGCTTGAATGATTGCTGCTGCGATACGGTCTTTTACGGAACCGCCTGGGTTGAAGTATTCCAATTTTGCGAAAATATTAGCGTTTGCACCATATTTTTTACCAAAACGTGTAGCAGCTAATAATGGTGTTTTACCGATTAATTCAACAAAAGATTTTGCAATTTTAGACATAGTGGTCACTCCTTATTAAATAGAACCATCCCAATTATCATATTTTGTATCAAGTTTAGCATAGGTCCCATCGATTACATCTTGAAGGGTTACGTTTTCTAAATAATCATGAATATAGTTTTGTAATCCTGCCCAGAAACCAACAGTCCGTTCGTTGATCACTGTATCAGTACTCACCCCTTCATCAAGGGTAGAGATGATAGCCATAGATTCCTCTGTAGCAAGCAAAATTTCAATAATTGTATATTCTTTAGGACTTTTAGATAAGCGATAGCCGCCATACTTACCGCGGATACTATCCACTAGTTTTGCAGCGCCTAAACGAGCTACGATACCTTCTAGGTATTTTTCAGATATGCCTTGTCGTTCTGCCACAGATCGCAAGGAGACAGGTTTATCTTGACCTTGCTCTGCCAAATCGATGAGGACCATCAATGCATACCGACCTTTTGTGGAAATCCTCATATATTTTGCCTTTCTTTGTAAACGTTAGTGTTAAACACACCCCATATTATAAAGTACTTATATTATATTTATAAAACCTTTCATATTAATAGGAATTAATTTCATTATAGACCACTCACTATAAAAATGCAAGAACTTATTTCCTACTTTTATAAAGGGATATTTACTCATTCTATATTTATTGAGTTTATCCTATATTTTAACTTAATAACTTGCCTCGTAGAAAGCTCAAGTTATAATACTTTTGTTAATTCGCAACACAACGAAGTAAGGATAATCTTATAACACAAAAGGACCAGCCCGAAGGCCAGTCCTTTTGCGTATAGTTTGTAGTTTGTTATATGAGGTTTACCATGATG
>ERZ773263.1558-NODE-1558-length-13501-cov-4.764019_pt1 | contig 13501 bp, 14 predicted proteins | sample MGYA00511076_ERZ773263 | MGnify/ENA primary metagenome ERZ773263 (study PRJEB29015, sample SAMEA2738155) | human oral metagenome | biome: human oral; feature: human-associated habitat; material: saliva | place: China | collected 2195 ... | reverse complement strand
CCCGGCAAATACCGCCGATGTGGTCAGCCGGGAGGAGCCTGGGCAGGAGGACGATGCAGACTCCCCGGCTGCCAGGACGGTCGCAGAGAAGCATGAACAAGATGAAGACCTAGGTGCTCTACCAAGCTCTGCCACTATGGCTGGCATAGAAACGTCTGGGCAGAATGGAGAGCTAGGCACGCCAGCAGAAGCCACCACGGCAACGCAGCAGGCCGCAGGTTCAACGACGCCCACCTCTCATCAGCCAGACAACGGCTCAGCAGTGCGGACACCCGCGCTAGTTACCACGTCTCCCACCACTCCACCACGGCGGATCAACCGCTACCTGCGTGCGCAGCTGGTGGAAGAGATGGTGGCGCTGCACCAGGCGGGGCAGACGGTGGCGCAGATTGCCGCACGCTTCGGCTTCCACCGCACCACGGTGGCGCGGCACCTCAAGCAGGCAGGGGAAACGCTGCGCACCGACCCAGCCGACCCTGCCTTCCAAGAGCGGGTGCGGCAGGCCTACGCCGAACTCGGAACGGTCAAACACACCGCCCAAAAGTTGGGCGTCAGCAAGGATGCGGTGCGGAAGGTGGTGCGGGGTGAGTGAGTTAAAGCCAAGAGTAAATCTCTACAACCAACACAATCGCGCCTCACAACATAGCCCGTCACCTTTTTCGCCCCATATCCTTGTACCGGCAGTATATCGCAGCTAGTATCAGTGCCATGACAGCAAAGAATAGGAAGATATGTACTGCAACGTTTGGCACTTTACCAGACAGGCCATCACCGAAGGCGGTGTTGATGGAATGGTAGATCAAGAGCAGTGCCGCGAGCAGGCATAAATTGTAGAAGATTTTGTGTTTGTACTCCATAAAATTAGTAAGTTAACACCACGCACTTGGCGTAACTTCTATTATATCCTATCGACAGCGCCAACCATAGGGATTGGAGGGGTCGTTGTTTACGAGGTATGGGCGAGAGTGAACTCCATGCTGCTGCATACATGCGTTACGCATGTCAACATCAAGGTCATTATAAAAGATGTGCCACCATACCCGACAGCGCCAACCATAAGCGTCGTTCGACACCAGAACCGCCGAAGGCCTACCTCCACCATAATTTGTTGAGCAATAGTCTTGGATGTCAATATCGTACGTTGCCGCCATTGTGGGGGGAGCGATTACTGCAGCCCCAACCGATAGAATAAATGCTCCGCCCAGAGAGGTATTAGGTTGGTGTTCCCGTACGTTGGCCGGAAGTAGCTTCGATAAGTTTGAAGGTGATCATTTCTTTCTATTCAACAACGCTAAAGCAGCTGACTCAATAAGAACTCACTTGTTTTCTTTCCTCACTCAACATCCTTAGGAGAAATCACATGAATGACTCAGACCAGCTTGCACGAAGGAAGCAGCGCGCCGCGATCCTGTTCGAGGAGATTATTACTAACAACCGCCTCGAACTTGCGGACGAGGTGTTTGCTCCTAACTTCTATTGGCCACAGTTTGACCTAACGGGCCCAGAGGGCGTACGTGAGTGGGTGCGTGCGTTCCGTACCGCGTTTCCTGACATGGATGATCGTGTCCAAGAGCAGATTGCTGAAGGAGATGTCGTGGTGACACGTGTGCGTTGCATTGGTACCCAAGACGGGCCGTTCCGCGGACTACCTCCTAGTGGCAAACGTGCAGACTTTACTGCGATCGGCATCGATCGCTTCGAAGGAGACTACATCGTCGAACGTTCTGCCCACTTCGATATTGCAGACCTCATGCGGCAACTCGGACACACAGTTCTTCATGTCCCTGAGGTTGATCGGCCGTAGGCGCCCGTAGCACTCGAAGGCGCGTGGCCTGACTATCACGTTACAGGTCCCTCGGCTTCTGGTGCAGCCAGGCGGCGAGCAGCTTGAATGACAGCTGCTCGCCGCCTGGTGTGCTCTTCCTCGGATAGTGGCCCACAAAGCATGCGCGCGACTTGGGGGACAGTCGACCACCAGCCTGCAATCGAGAGTATGAACAGCATCAGTTGTGCAGGATCAATGTCTTTGATGATTACTCCCGCCTTCTGACCTTCAAGAACAGCAGCAGTTTTATCGCGGTAGAACGTCCTGCGCAGATCTTCGTCTGGTACTTCGTCATCAAATACCAACGCCTCCCAGTGGAGAAGGCGGATGAGTTCGGGGCGCTCACGATGGTAGTCATAGACGCGCCCGGCGTAATCGCCGATGTCCTCTGTCGCAAATGAGGTAACTGGAACTGCCTGAGCAACCGTCGCCAGTTCGTCACGAAGGATGGTCGCGAATAGCGTGCGTTTGCCGCCGAAGTAGTTGTAAACGCGTTCTTTGTTGACGCCAGCTGTTTTCGCAATGTGCTCGACTGTGGTGCCATCAAGGCCGTACTGCGCAAACTCAGCCGTCGCGGCTTCCTTGATCTTACGTTTAGTGCCTTCTGTATCCCAAACCATCGGACTCCTCACTTTCATCTCCAACGTTGTGGTTGCATCTTCCGCTTTATTATACTACACTGGTTCCAACGATAACGTTGGAAAGGAGCGTCAGCATGACCGAGCAGCAACATCATTATGGAAACCACATTGCGGTGGCTCAGCAGGGAAGCGGTGGTTCTCCAGCAGCAATCTATCCGGGTAATGGAGGTGCTGTCTCCGTCCTGGTTATCGCCGCACTATTTGTCTTGACTCAGTTGTATGCGGCTATTCCGTTACTTGGCCCAGTCGGAGCCTCGATGGGGGCTGATGCAACCTTCGCATTATCGACATGCTTTAGTGTGACCTATGCTGTTGGGTTCCTGGTGTGGGGACCTATTTCGGACCGCTATGGACGCAAGAAGGTGATGACGGCGTCAATTGGCGTGCTTGCGGTGGCAACACTCCTTTGCTCAGCAGCTTCGTCGCTGCCGATGCTCGCTGGGCTGCGGGCGCTCCAAGGTGCAGCTGCGTCTGGATTTGCGCCGGTGGCATTAGCATATTTGACTGAGGCTGTTGCTCCTCAGCGGCGGGCACGAGCAATCGGGGCGATGTCAGCCGCATTCTTGGTGGCGGGAATTTTTGGGCAAGTGCTGGCATCAACAATCGCCCTACGCGCAAGTTGGTTGTGGTTCTTCGTTGCATGCGGCGTCGTTCTAGCGATTATCTTTACGATCATCCTTTTTTCTGTCGCAGAAGTTCCCAACCACAGTCCATCAATGACGTTGCTGCAGCAGTTTGGCAACCTCGTCGTGCTTCTGTTTCGGCCGGCCATCGTATTGCTTGGCATCGCCCATATTACGCTGCTGTTATCGTTTGTGGCGTTATACACCGGCATTGGTCACCATCTCGAAGATCTTCACGTTGCCGCGTCAAACATCATTCTCATTCGTCTAGCTGCACTTCCGGCGATGTTTATTAGCCTCGGAGCAGGCGCTTTGGCCAAGCGCATCGGTGCAATTCGGGTTGCACAGGTGGGCTTTGGCTTAGCTGCAGTCGGCATGTTGGGAGAGACGTTCACAGCTCAGACGATTTCTGGCGTTGTCGCGTCCAGTATTGTCTACGTCTCGGGTGTTGCGCTGTCTATTCCCTCAATGATCATGCTGTACGGTGAGACTGCAGCACCGCACCGAGGAAGCGGTATGGCGATCAATGGTTTTGTTCTGTTCATCGGTGCAAGCATCGGCGCATTGGTTGGTAAGGCAATCGGAGGGTTTGGCACTCTGACGCTCACATTAGTTGCCCTGCTGGTCATCGCAGCAACTTCGCTTCTCAAGCTTGGAGCCATCCTACGAAAGGGCTCGTCATCATGAAAACTATTCTTGTTCTTGGGGCTACGGGGCGGACTGGCCGCCTTGTCTGTAAGCATCGGCCAGATAACGCAACAGTGTACGCCGGATTGCGTCAGGCAAGTTATGTCGAAGGACAACGATCATTGCCTGATGGCGCTGATGCCCTTCGGGTTGTCGATATCGACGACCACACAAGCTTGTCGACCGCACTAGAGGGCGTTCACGTGGTAGTCAATGCGATTCGCCTCCGAGAGGATATTGCTGCATCGGCACTCGTCGAGCTCCATCAGTCTATTGTTGCCGCGCGCGATACAAGCCGAGAACTCTTTGTCGTCCATGTTGGTGGTGCAGGAGCTCTGCATATGGACGATGGGCGACGGTTCTGGGAAACGCCAGGCTTCCCAGCCGTCACCTTACCACGGGGAATCGGTCACGCGCATTTGCGTGATTATCTAGAACAGCATGAGCAGTCGTGCCAATGGGCATACCTTATCCCGCCACCTCGGTATGCACCAGATGGCCCGTACCAAGGACGATACAGCAGACTACCTGCAGGCGACCGCGAGCAGGCCTTCTTAACTGATGGCATTAGTTATGAAGATTTTGCCGCTGCGCTGGTTGATGCGGTGCGTGAGGAGTGGCACGGGGTGTGGCTGATCGGAGGGTAGAGAAGCGTCGTCATTATTCCTGCTAATCTACAAGTGACCGCTAGAGGCAGCGGGGCGCAATCAATGTAACTTTGTGTGATAAGTCACCGAGTTGCATTGATTGTTTTATGGTGGTTAGGTAATGCATCGACATCAATTTATGTAGTGTGGTGTCACTCTTGTTCCGACGGAACTAGTCTTTTATGTTGCGAGCAGATTTTTTGATCCTTCGGACTTGTGTTGATCTCATTCATTCGAGAAAATTCCATCAATCTGAATGCTACGCTGGTTCGCTCCTCGCTGTCGCGTTGGGCTGCCCAATAAACGAAGAGAGCTATGAGGGCCGTTATGGCTATGACTGCATTTGTCATGATTTGAATGGTGGTGCTCGCAATAATTGATTGATCTGGTTTCAAGAGAACCGCAAGATATGCTCCAACAAATGCCGCCATAAGCGCGCCAACTGGTGTGACAAACTTAAAAGTGTCGGCGCGACTGAGAAGGTTTGCTAAGTCTATACTAAGGTCTTGGCATACGGGGCAGTTTCGATTGTCATCCCTGTCAGAATTTTGCTGATACCACTGTTTGGCTGCAATCAGATCTTTCGAGTCAAATCGTTTGCTTATCCACGATTCTGGGTTGCAAAATTCAAAAAAATCTTTGGGATCGTCGTGTGTCGCAGTATTTTTAGTACGTGATTCCTGCTTGCTGGATTCAGTTTTGCTGTCTTTTTTCTTTTTGTACATAAAGGCTCCTTGGAGTGTTTGCGAGTTTTGCGCGAGCGGCATGAAGCCTATCACCTTGCGCGCTCGAAATGAAGTGTCTTCCACAAGCGGGAATACCATTGTGACGTTTTCGTTAACTTGGTGTATTTGCTTGACGTCGTGAGTGAGGGGCTAGGGTAGATCGTTTGCGCGCGGCTACATTCACTTATGCCTTCTATCTAAGCCTCAATCTCGGCCCCGGTATTCATTTTCAGCCCCGCATGCAATCCTGGCACCACCTTCCTGACGCTGCTGGTGTCGTCGCGCCAGACGAGGCTGACCTCGGCAGCGCGTTGGCGGAACGTCTGGAGGCGCACCAGGTAGTGCGGGTCGACCACCCAGCCGGTGAGCTGCCAGACCGGCCAGACAGGCATGTCCCACAGCACCCGCACCGCCAGGCAGGGCAGGTACGGCCCGGGTGCCGTCTGGACAGGCAGGCCATCCAGGACAGCCCGGGCGCGGTACTGCGGCTGCCCATCAACGCCTGGCTCGCGGTGGCCAACGAAGGGTGGTAGTTGCGCTGCCTCACCATTGATGCTGACCACCGGCTCACGCACGGATTGCGCTTCCATGACGCAGTCCAGCACCACCGTGGCGCTACCCGCCGACTGAAACAGCCAGATCAGGGCAAAGGGACGCCGCTCGGCTTCATCACGCAGGGCAGCTGCCAGCATGGCAATGCCGCGATCACTGCGCCGTAGTGCCGTGCGCTCATTGCAGTGAAAGGCCTCGGCATAGCGGGCCAGCCGCTGCTCGAGCGACACTTCCGGCTCGGCGATGCCGACGTCTCCTAGCCAGAAGAAGGCTCCCACATCGCTGAGCGGGTCTGTGCCCAGCTCGTGGCGCAGCTGCTCTAGCCGCGCCACCGCCCGCTCCACCAGGCCCAGCCCTGCGGCATCGACCAGCCAGACCAGCGGTGCCACTCGCACGGCCCACGCCCCCTGGCCACGGCGCAGCACCCGCAGCTCGGCCACGAGCCGCTGACGCAGCGGATCGTGCAGTCCACCGTCCTTGGTCATAGGGCCCAGGGTGCCGGTTTTCTGTCAGTGACACCACCACCTAGCCAGCGCCAGGCTGGAAGCACCAAGGCCGCAGCACCGCATCCGCCGCGAGAAACGGCACCAGGACGCGACAAACCAGACCTGACCGAACCGCGCTGACCGTGGCCGCACTCCGCTGGCGGCGCTGGCCGCCACCCTTTACGAAAGGACACCCCCTCATGCCCACGACCGACCACTCCGACCACCTCACTGGCCCTCAGCCCGCTGCACCCGTCCTGCCGATCGCCGAGCTGTTCGCCGCCGATCTGCTCCCACCCCGGACGCCGCAGTCGCGCAGCCTGGCCCGCACCGCCCAGCGCCGTCTGGACGAGCTGGCCGCCGACAGCCAATTGGCCCACGCCGCCGACCAAGCCCGCGCCTTCCTAGCCGCCAGCGCCATGGGCAACGTCGCCACCCTGTCCGCTCTGGCTGAGTCCTGCTACCAGACCGCTCCCGCCGGAGCGACCTACTACCACGCCATCCTGCGCGCCTACGGCATCAAGGCCGCCCGGGGCATCGCGCAGTTCTGAGCCGATGGCGCCATACCGAGACGCCCCAGCACGACCGAGCAACCACGCACACCACCAGAAAGGACACACCCCTCATGAGCTGGATCATCAACGGCCTGGCCTTCGTCGGCTGCCTGACCCTCATCGCCATCGCCCTGCTGGCCTGGGCAGTCTGGCACGACGACACTTCGCCCACCACAACCACCCGTGCCCAGGCCGACGCCTGGCAGCAGGCCATCGCCACCAAACAGGCCCACGACCTCGCCGCCTTCCATAGCGCCGTAGCGATGACGAGGCGGGCGCAGGAGGCGGCTGCGGAGCCTGAAGAGGCCGCCAACGGCAAGGACGAGCCAGGCGGTGCGAACAGCTCGTGCTGACAGACGCCCAGCTGATTCGCGCTCCACATTGCCATGTGCGGGCCGATCTGGCTGCCTGTTGCAATAACTACAGCATCTATTTTCGCCGCCACTATTTGGCCTTCGTGTCCATTTTGTTCTCTATGGTGCCACCACAGAGCGGCGCATCGCTGGTGGCGTGTCGCGTCGGTGGGAGTTGTGGCTGGCGAGAGGGTTCACAAATCGAGCAAATCGGTTCGTAATGGGGAGTGTGAGCGCGTTTTGTACGCGCACACAAATAGCAGATAAGCAAGCAAAGGAGGGATCGTAATGAGCAATCTGACAAATCACGCGCTGGCGAGCCAATCGCACGCCGCGCATAACCAGGCAGACGGGGCGCCGCAGCGTGGGACGTTCCGAGCGGTGCTGGCCGATCCGCCATGGTGCAGCCAGCAGACGGGGCGTCACGGGGCGGCGCAGCACTACCGTCTGATGCCGCTGCCGCGGCTGCGTGCCATGGGTGAGGCAGTGCGGGAGATAACGGCGCCGCGCTCGTTCTGCTTCGTCTGGGTGACCACGGCGACGGTGCCGCAGGGGATCGAGCTGCTGGAGGCCTGGGGCTTCCGCTACACCAGCTTCTACTTCTGGGCCAAGCCGCGCTTTTCCATGGGGCACACCTTCCGTAACGCCGGCGAGCTGTTGTTGCTGGGCGTGCGAGGACAGGGTACCCGGGTGGCCTTTCGGGCCCAGCCCAACTGGGGCTTCCACCCGTTGCAAGAGCACTCGCACAAGCCGGAGGAGATCCACCAAATCGTCGAACGGCTAGTGGGCGCCGGGCCTTTTGTGGAGCTGTTCGCCCGCCGGGCGGCACCATCACACCAGCACTGGGACATCTGGGGCGACGAGTGCGCCTCGACCATCTCGCTGGCCCGCTGGGGCTATCGCGTGCCGAGCGATCGGCAGTGGCCGCAGGCGGCGCTGGCTCCGGCTGACGATGAAGCAGCAACAGACGCTATGGATGCCGCTGGCGAGGAGGGCACGTCATGAGAGCGATGAGAGGACTGACTGATGCGAGATGGAATCGGCCCGGGATCGCTGGCAGCGCGCTTCTTCCGCAGCTGCGTGTACGTCTTTGGCGGCGTGGTGCTGCTGATCTGGGCGGTCGAGCTGCTCTGCCGCTACTGGTGGGTACTGGCGCTGGCCAGTGTGGTGGCGCTGCTGGTCGCCGTGGGGCGTTGGTATCGCCAGCGCTGGTAATGGATCGGAGGCGGCTATGACCTGCCGCAAGCGACGAGACGAGGGGCGGCCGCACTACCGCGCCGTGCCGTCCTGGCGCAGCGAGCTGGACGCCGATGCGCTGGCGCGGGTCTTGCTGCTGCTCATGCTGCAACGGCTGGAGCAACAGCGGGATGAGAAAACCACGCTACCGGATGACGATGAGGCTGATGACGCGGCTAATGACTCCGCACCTAACAGGGCAGATGGAGGGGCGTCATGACCGGGCAGTGGCAGTGGCAGGAGCTGGCCTGGGCCAGCCCAATCAGCCCAGCACTGGCCACTACGGCATTGGAACGCCTGACGACGGCGACGGAGTTGGGGCCACTGGTACTGGAGCTGCGCGCCGACGCCAGTGGTGCGCACTGGGTGGTGGGCACGCAAACCGGCCGGCCCGGCCTGGCGGCACTGCTGAGCAATCACCTGCCGGCACGCTTGCACCGACCCGAGCAGCCGCGCCTGCCCATGACGCGGGCGGTGCGCGTGATAGTGCGAGGGCGGCAGGTCAGTCGCCTGCCCGAGCGCGTTACTGCGGCGGTGCGTGCCCTCTATGCTGCCCTTTCTGGCCTGACGGGTTCACAGCAGGTAGTGCTGCAACTGCTGGTGGGGCGCCGACTCAGTCCAGCCTCTTTGGCGGAGACGCCGCCACCCTCGCTCTGGCGGCAGTTGCTGGTCGGCTACGACGCGGCACAGTCGTCCGCCCGCGCCAGCAAACCAGCCGATGAGCAGCACGGCGCCGCCGTCTGCCTCCGGCTCGGCTATCGCGGGCCGAGTGCTGAGGCACACCAGCGTTTTGCTCAGCTGCTTGGGGCGCTGCGCCTGGTGGAGACCGCGCAGTCGTCCGTCCGGCTGGCGGCTGAGTCGGCAGACAAGATCGATGAGGCCCGTCGCCCCTGGTGCTGGCCCCTGCGCCTGCGCTCTGGTCGGCTGGCCGCCCTGACTGGTTGGCCGATCGGTGAGGCGCCACTGCCGCTGCTGAGCAGCCTGCATCCGCGCCGTTTGCCGCCGTCGACACCACTGCTGGAGCGGCGTCGCGTGGTGGGTATGACCAGCGCGCCTGGCCAGGTGCAGCCAGTGGGGATCGCCATCGCCGATGCCGCCTACCACACGCACCTGCTGGGGCCGACTGGAGCTGGTAAGTCCACCGTCATGCTGACCTTGGCTCTGGCCGACGCCGCGCAGGGCCGGGGTTTGCTCCTGATCGACCCCAAGGGTGACCTGGCGACGGACTTTCTCGCCCGCCTGCCTGAGCAGCGCCAGCGCGACGTGGTGGTGATCGACCCAAGCAACCCAGCACCGGTTGGTCTCAATCCGCTGGCCGGGACGCCTCAGTTGGCACCCGTCACGGCAGAGGCAATGCTGAGCACCTTCAAGGCGCTGTTCCGCGAGCACTGGGGCATTCGCACCGCTGATGTCCTATCTGCCGCGCTGCTGACCTTGGCCCGCCTACCGCAGGCGACGCTGCTGTGGCTGCCGCCCTTGCTGACGGATCCGGCCTTTCGCCGGTGGGTGCTGGCTCAGGTGCCGGACGATCCACTGGGCACCGGCGCCTTCTGGGCGGCCTACAACGCCAAGAAACCGGAGGCGCAAGCAACGGAGATCGCGCCAGTGCTCAACAAACTGCGCCAGCTCATCCTGCGTCCCTATCTGCGCGCCGTACTGGGTCAAGCGCAGCCACGCTTCGACCTGGCAGAGCTCTTTACTCGGCGGCGCATCGTCGTCGTCAATCTCAACCGTGGCCTGCTCGGGGCGGGTGCGGCCCAGCTGCTGGGCACCTTGCTGGTGTCGCGGCTGTGGACACTCCTCCTGGCCCGCCAATCTCTGCCGCCAGAGCAGCGCCACATCGTTAGCATCTTCATCGACGAGGCGCATGAGTTCATCGGCGGCCTGCCGCATGACCTGTCCGATGCGCTGGCCCAGGCTCGCTCGCTGGGCGGCGCCTTCCACCTGGCGCACCAGTACCGCGCGCAACTGTCGCCCGCGATGGTGCAGGCGATCGAGAGCAATGCGCGCAATAAGCTATACTTCGGCCTCTCAGGCACCGACGCCGCGGCGGCCGCCCGTCTGGCACCGGAGCTGGAGGCGGTCGACTTCCAGCTGCTGCCCGCCTTCCATGCATACGCCCAGCTGATGCAGCGCGGCCAGCGCAGCGACTGGTTCTCGCTCACCACCCAGCCGGCAGCCGCACGGCGGCGTGACCCAGCTACCCTCTATGCCGCCAGCCACGCGTGCTACGGCGTACCGGCAGAGCAGACCGAGCAGGCGCTGCTCACCCTCACCTCATCGACGTCTACCAGCGCACCTACATCAGCGACGGATAACGACAGCCCGATCGGCCGGAGGCAGCGATGATGCCGCTGCTTCGCACCTCCTTCGCGGGGCACCTGACACGACGGTTCGGCAGACGGATCGCTGGCCTGAGCCGAGCCACCAATGCCCGCCATAGTGCGCAATACGGCCAAGCAGTGGCGGTGACTGACCCCATGTTCTGGCGTCACCACTGGCCCGTGGGGGAGAGGGACGAACCATGGAGGAGGACGCCATGAGACAGCATCTTCCCCACGCCTGCGACCACCCCGCGGCGCATCGGCTCCTGGCGCTGCTGGCCACCTACCGCTTCGCGACGACGACACAACTGGCCCGCCTGACGGCTGAAGCTTATGGCTCGCTGTCCTCTGCCATCCGGCAGACGCTGCGCCACCTAGCGCGGCTGCAGGAGCACGACCTGGTCACCCGTCTGGAGCGACGGGTTGGCGGCTGGCAGGGCGGCTCCACCGTCTCCATCTGGACGCTCACGACTCGTGGGCGCCGCGTGCAAACCGGCAGCCGTAGCCGGCAGCGCCCGTGCAGCCTGTCCACCAGCTTCTTGGCACATCTGCTGGCGATCACCGAGACCAGTGTGCAGATCACCGAGACCACTCGCTCTATGACGGACGCCAGCGCCACCATCACCACCGAGCCAGGCTGCTGGCGCTCCTACCTGGGGCCGGCTGGGCAGCAGCTCACCCTGCGGCCCGACCTGCACGCCGTCGTCGCCAGCCCGCGCTACGACGACCATTACTTCATCGAGGTCGACCGCGACACCGAAAACCCGGCCCGGGTTATCGCCGCCTGTCACCGCTACCAGGCCTACTACGCCACTGGTGCCGAGCAGCGGCAGACCGGCGTCTTTCCCATAACCCTGTGGGTGGTGCCCCATGACGTGCGCCGCGAGCAGTTGTGGTACTGCATCACGGAACAGCCGGATCTGGATTCGCGCCTGTTTGCGGTGATCACTGCTCAGCAGATCGCCGAGACCATTACTGGTGGGCCACCGAGCAATGAATATGTGAGAGGAGGTGCCGTATGACGCAGTATCCCGACGACATTGACGCTCCGCAGTCGCCGCAGCGGCATCCGGCTGCCGGGCTCGATGGATCTCCTGCGGCTGAATCGGGTGACGCCCTGGACAATTCGGCCGAGGAGAGTGTCAATGGAAGTATGAAATCTCAATCGTTGTCTGCAGCGGCAGCAGAGCCGATCGGGCTCCTGGCCCGCGAGCTCATGCCCAAGCGCGCCGTGTCCTACCTGCGGGTATCGACCCGCGAGCAGGCTGAGCGTGGTGGGAGGGAGGAGGGCTTCTCCATCCCCGTCCAACGGGCCGCCAACAAGCGCAAGGCCCAGACGATCGGGGCGGTCATCACCAAAGAGTTCGTCGAGCGCGGCGTCTCGGGCACCTCGACCCGGCGCCCAGCCCTCCAGGCGATGCTGCGCTACCTCGAGGACGCCAGCGCTGACGGCGAGACCATCGACTACGTCATCGTCCACAAACTGGACCGCCTGGCGAGAAACCGCGCCGACGACGTCGTCCTCAACCAGCGCTTCGATGACCTCGGCATCCGCCTGATCTCCACCAGCGAGAACATCGACCAGACACCAGGCGGCATGCTGCTGCACGGCATCATGAGCTCCATCGCTGAGTTCTACTCGCTCAACCTGTCCAACGAAGTCAAGAAGGGCATGGGTGAGAAGGCTCGGAACGGTGGCTGTATCGGTCGCGCACCCCTGGGCTACCGCAACACCACCATTGACACTGGCGGCGGCCCAGCCCACGTCGCCGCCCTCGACGCGGCGCGAGCCGACCTGGTCGCCTGGGCGTTCACCGCCTACGCCACCGGCGACTACACCCTCAAGTCGCTGGCGGCCGAGCTGAATAGCCGAGGGCTGACCGTCCCGGCCACGGCCCGCCTGCCGGAGCGGCCGATCTCGATCCAGTCGCTCCACCGGGTGCTATCCAACCCGTTCTACACCGGCCAGGTCACCTATCGGGGAGCGCTCTACCCAGGGACCCACCAGCCCCTGACTGACACCCGGACCTTCCAGCGTGTCCAGGCCGTCCTGAGCAGCAAGGTCAACGGTGAGCGGACCATCCGCCACCCGCACTACCTGAAGTCCACCGTCTACTGCGGCATCTGTGGCTCGAGACTGATCATCACGGAGGCGACACCGAAGCAGATCACTTACCAGTACTTCGTCTGCCTGGGCAGGCACGCCAAGAAGCACCCTGAGTGCACCTTCCGCGCCACCCTGACTGACCTCATCGAGGATGAGGTCGAAGGGCTGTACCAGCAGATCCAGCTCCCACCAGAGCGCCGTCAGGCCCTAGAGCAGGCACTGCGCCACCAGCTGGCCGTCATGGTCCAGGACACTGCCCAGCAGCTCCGTCAGCTCACCGCCACCCGCCGCAAGCTGGAGCACCAGCAGTCCAAGCTCCTCCAGGCTCACTACGAAGACGCCATCTCCCTCGATGTGCTGAAGCGGGAGCAGCACCGCATCACCCGCAGTCTGAACACCACCACCCAGCACATCGAGGCCCTAGAGCACGACCTGGAAGACAAAGAGGCGCTCATCACCCAAGCGCTTGACCTCGCTCAGCACACGGCCACTGCCTACCACCAGGCACCAGACCACATCAGGCGGATGCTCAACCAGCTCTTCTTCGACCACGTCTACCTCGTGCCCGACCACGACACAGGCCAGCTCACCACCACCGCCACTTGCCTCCCACCCTTCGACAGCATCCTGAGGTGGCGAGAGACCGCTGACGTGGAGAGCACGGAGGGAGAGACGAAGGTCATAGGAGGCGCCGAACGCGCTGGGCCAGAGCCCACCACCGACGACGAAGTCGAAAGGGGCG
>ERZ773263.1554-NODE-1554-length-13514-cov-10.586745_pt1 | contig 13514 bp, 12 predicted proteins | sample MGYA00511076_ERZ773263 | MGnify/ENA primary metagenome ERZ773263 (study PRJEB29015, sample SAMEA2738155) | human oral metagenome | biome: human oral; feature: human-associated habitat; material: saliva | place: China | collected 2195 ... | reverse complement strand
TGCAAAGCAATCTAAGTAACTAACGCCAAATCCTATTCGGACTTTGGCTAGGCGCCTCACTAGTCTTTCGATAGAAATATTATCGATTTCTACCGAAAGACGTCGTAATCTTAAAGTGACTGGAACTAAAGTTCCTAGTCTTTTGAAGGTAATCGCTATCGGGCGATTTACCTAAACGCTTTACTAATTCATCTAAAAAATAACATCGATTTGTTTAGATTACGGATCTTGGTTTGGTGCTAGAGTCAGGGGCAGAACAACCACTTTTTTAGCTATGCTATCGTCTGCCTGATTTTATATCGTCATTACTTGAAAAGCGAAAAATCTTTTTCGCTTTTCTCTTGTTATTAACTTCTTTATCACACAGGGAGAAACTTTATGAGCCAATATGCTTATATTTTAGTTGTCATCAGTCTTGTCGCTCTTTTTCTCGTTAACAAATACGAAAAGGAAAAACTACAAGGCCTTCTACAAGAACAGCTTTTAAAGGATGAAACTTTTCGAGCTACTATCAAGGAAAAAATTCAAACAACAGAAAACATCAACGATGTCATCGACTACATCAACAAGGGATATCGTTTAGGGATCCCCATTTCAAAAGAAATCGTTGACGAAATTCGCAACTAACAAAAAGACTCGAGATGACATTTCTCGAGTCCTTTTCTATTTTTTCCGGAGAACTACGATTCCCACCAGTATAACAATTCCTAATGATGCCATGGTTCCGTATGCTGACAAACTTTCATCAAGAAATTTCTTGGAGAACTGCAACAGAGCGAACTCTAAGAGTAGCAAAGCACTGCATAGCATAATATCCTTGAAGCTTGGTTTTCGTTTTATATACTTTAAAAATGATCTCTGTAGTTTACTCATTTCGATTGGTCTCCAATGACAAAATCAGACCTATCACACTACCAGCTATAAATACCCACCAGCAAATCCTGATATCTTGTAAAGCTAAAAAGGAAAATAGAGACATTCCAAAAGGTAATGTTAAGGAAAAAATCATACTCAAGAAGTTATTACTTCTAGCTAATACGTCTGAACTCAAATTAGACAGTAACAGAGTATCTAATTTAGGCATTGATTTCGACATAAAATACATAACAAAGGCTAAGCAAATAATACCGACCAGAGGAGGAAAATCTAAAATATTGGCAATAGCAAGTAATACAAATAGGAGAGCATTAAGGGATAACAAATTTGAAAAAGATAATTTCCCAAAATAATCATTAGGAGTTAAACTTCCAATAATAGCTCCCCCTAAGCTGACACCTTCAATCAAAAAAAGAGCTTGGGCATAACTGAGATGATAGATATCATGGTCTAATAAGTAAAAATGATAAATACCTCCAATAGCACCTCCTAAAGTGTTCATAATTAGAATAACAAGTACAATTTTGAATAAGGATTTACTTTCCTTTTTTCTAAACACATAGTCCATATCTGCATAGATTGTTTTCATTTGTTGGACTAAATTAATTGGTTGAGTCTCCACAGTTATAGACAAATGTGTCAGTTCTTTTCTATTTTTTAACAAAATCAGAGAAGATAACAGAAAGAAACCTGAGTTCACAATTGCAACTAAAGAAAAATTTTGTTGACTTGTAGTGAGTATCCATACCCCCAGAGCTTGACCTCCTAGATTTGATAAATAAGATACAAATTGAGTAAAGGAGTAGGCTTCATAGAGTTTATCTTCTGAAATATTATACTGAATAATCGGCATACGTAATCCCGCTGTATAATCTGATAAGACATCTGAACATATATTCATTAAACAAATAAAGGCAAAAGTAAAAAAATTAGAATCACGAATTACTATCGCAATCAAGAGAAATAAAATACTTTGCAAGCATCCAACCCAAATAATCATCCTTGCTTTATTTTGAGTCTGATCAGCCTTAATTCCCACATAAAAAGTAAATAAGAATGGCAAAATCGTAATCATATTTGCCACAAATACAGCTAGACTTTTAAATGGCAAACTAGCAGCATAGACGACAAACACCAAATTATAAATATATGCTCCACTTGAACTTAAAAACCTTGATAAAGTAAGTATTCTAAATAGATGATGTTTTAAAAATAGTCTCATAACAGATCGCTCCTATAGTTTAAAATTTTATACATATTTATGATTTGAGGAGATTCTTCTAAATTTCGGAGCGCAACCCTTTGCAGAATAAACCCACTTATTAGTAGTTCTTTTGCTATTAAAATAAAATCATCATTAGGAAAATATTTACAAACTGCTAATAAAGTATCTGCAAGGCCAATCATCCCTCCCCAATATCCAGAAAACTGAGCATATTCAACCAACAAGCTCGAACTCAAATCCAAAATAATATCCTTGTACTCAAATGGATCGATGTATAGTAACATTCGAATAATACCCGATGTTCCATCCAATAAATACGGAGAGGCCGTTGTTGAAGAATTTTTTAAAAATTTTTTACCGTCTATATCTAACGTATTTGATAGTACAATCTCAACACCTTTGTTTATAATTTTTTTATCAAAAGAAATATTATGTAAGAAAATTAAAAAACCAGATAAACCTTCTAATCCAAAATCACGAAAGTTATTAAATAAGGTTAATATTTCAGCAGATGTTGTATTTGTAGTTACAGAGAAGATTACTCTTGATTCTAATAGATTAAAAAATTCTTGATTGCTTAGTGGCAATAATTCAGTATTTATCCAAGCATCAATTTTTTTTTCTTTATTTTTTCTAACATATATATTTGAAAATATTTTTTTAGAAGTAAATATATCTGGTTCATCACTGAATAAATATTTTATCAGAATATCTATATTAGTATCAATACCTTTTTGAAGCAGTAATTCTTTGATGTTATCAATTTTAGAGTCTCTTTCTCCTTTTAACTGTAATCTACCTAGTAAAAATAATATCAAATTTGCGATTTTATAACAATCTGCTTTTTTACCTTCTATATAATTCCATTTTTCTAGACAGATATCGTTGTAGATTCCTACTAATGGACTCTCATTTGATAAATAAGAATTTTCTAAGTCAACAAAGTATAGTTCCAACATATTTGTAATTATAATATTGTCTGGATGAATATCATTCAAAACAATATTTTCTTGATGAAAGTATCCGACTAATTCTATTAGTTTTTCGAAAATTTTTAAAAGAGTAAGAAATTTAAAATAATTTTTAGTGATGTCGTTTTTAGAGTAGGAATATAAATTATAATCATCTACAAAATCTTTTAATGCAACTCCATCTATGAATTCATATATAAAATATCCATTTGTCCACTCATTAATTTTTTCCAATGGCTTAGGACTGTATTTAATAAATTTACTAGATATAATCCACTCTTTTTCTCTTAATTTTCTTCTTTCTATATTCTCATGGGACAATATATGGTTTCGACATTCCTTTATAATGACTCTCTCAGTAGATTCCTTTTGATTAGCCAAATAAATATTACCACCATTGCTACTTTTTAGAATAGAATTTATTTCATAATTATCAGACATATACGTATCTATAAATCTCTGAGGCTCTTGAATATCTTCAATCCATTTAGGTAAATCAAAATAGACTTTTTGATAATCTTGCCAAATTTCACCATCTGGTCCATACATAGTTGGAAAACCATCAATTAAATTATTTTCATTAACTATGTTGCATCCAAATCTGTAGAAAATATTATTAGAATTTTTATAGTTTCTATCGCTTAGTATATAAATGCCTTGTAAATTACAAGGTAATTTTTGATAAATCTTTTCAAGTAACTTTATACAATTCTCTCTATTCCTTGGATAAATTGTTATAAACTTCCCTGATTCCGCCAATGATTCAGTTTCAGAAAAATTTTTATAAATTTTATTAAAGTCAGACAAATACTTGTACATAGCTCCTTCTTGCTCTAACAACTCACTAACTACATCAAATACTTGTTTATAATTATTTATAGTGGCAGAAATATGAATTTTAAAACCAAACTCTTCCAATTCATATAAATTTTCATTACAATATGTAAAATCCGTTCTATCCATAGTTCACCTTTTTACAAATAGATAAAGGAGTATGATATACAAGTCCATACTCCTTATAAAACACTACCAATCTATACCTTAGTTCATTATCCTTTATGAACTGTGCACTTGTATGTTGCTACAAATTCTTTGACTGGTTCTGCATGTGTTGATGCAATCATTGCAAATTTTGTCATTTCTGTTACCTCCTTTATTTTACGAATCAAGTATAACAAAAAAAGCGGGAGTCCCCACTTTTTTGTAATATATTTTTCTTCAAAATAGATAAATTATATTCTAGAAACTATTAAATATGCAACATTAAGAATCGAATTTATTTTTTGTCAGCTAACACCATAAGAATATATTACAACTCCTTGCATGAAAATTGATTTAAAAAGTAGTTTTCATAGTATGTCGCACCATCTACGTATTCTAAATCCTTCAAAATCTCAATACCTCTCTTAATTCTTACACCCCCTTTATCCGATAATGTAAAAATAGTATCGTAATAACCTTTGGCAATCATATAAATAATTTTAAGATAGGCTTCTTGCTCTGGTAAATCTCGCTTTTCAATCTGAAAGATGAAATAATCTGCCTTTAACTTATCTTTTTCCTCTACTGCTTTAAATAGTCCATTAATTAAAATCGTATCAATACTAACTTTATTATCCGGTAAAGAACCTAATAAATCTGTTTTTTGTAGCATCTCCCTAGCATATTTAAAATAGAGCGGAAGAGGAAACAAGGTAGAAATGGTTGAAAATAGTTCTAATTCGTAATTTCCCCAAATATCAATAGTAAAAAAATAGTCATAAAGAAAATCCAACTCTTCATCAGTTGCTGTTGCTTCTAAATCAAAAAATACCAGAACACTTTTGATACGAATCATTTGTAAAAGATAGCTTTTTTCAGCACTTGAGGCATACTTTTTAGATGTCCTTTCGTACAATGCTTGAAGAGAAGCAAGACCTTCTTTTTCATATGTGTTCCAAAGATTTTCTGTAAAAGTCAAATTCTTTTTCTGAGCAAAACCACGTACCAAATACATAAATTCATTCAAATCAGAATGAATATGATCTAAAGCAGTAATTAATTTCACAGATGATAAATCAGCCTCCCCTCGTTCAAATTTGCTCAACATGGAATAAGTAAACTCTCCTCCCGTCGCCTCTTGTAAGGATATATTCCGACTCTTTCGTAACTCTTTAAAAATCTCTCCCATATTTTGCATATTGACTCCTCACACTTCTTAACTATCTAACTCATACAAGTCCGCAATAATCCCTGCAACCTTTTTAATATCTCCCAGCATTCCACGCATCTCAAATTCAGCTAGAACAGGGAAACCAAAGCGTTGGCTGTATTGTTTAGCCGTCAAACAGTATTGATTGTTAAAGTTACGATTACCGGATCCTACAACACCAAAACACTTGCTGGCATTGTCACCATAGGCGATAAAATCCCCTACTGGAGTGGTCAAAATCTCCACATCTCCGTTATCAACACCATTGCCACCTTCTAGATAAGTCGGTAGGAAAGCCACATATGGATTGGACATCTCAAAGAAATTTTCCCCCTCCTTGACCAAATCTTTAATATGGATCTTTTCCACTTCAATGTTCCCATACTGTTCTAATAGGTAAGCCTTCAATCGTGTTACGAAACTCTCCGTATTTCCGCTCAGACTGATATAGACTAAGGAAATTTTTTTCATGCTCTCCTCCTTCTTTTTTGAATTCAAAAAAATAACTACCAAGATTGTATCTTGATAGTTATCCTTTGTCAACTCTTAGGCCAGTTCTTCCTTTTCCTGAGCTTCTGTTAATTCTTTTTGCTGACGCCACATTTTATAGAAGACGATTGCTAGGAAGATAACATTGAGTACGATCCCAAAAATGGCTGAACCTTTGGCACCAAGCTCCGCTCCCATACGGATGTTAGGATCTGTAAAAAGTGAAACCGCATCCTGAACGCCGATAAAGTTGTAGATAGATCCAACGATGGCAACGAAGACATAAGCAAGATAAGTGTAGTTAGCCAATTGAAGGTTTTTACGAATAAGGAAAAACAAAGCCACAACAACTAGAATAACAGATAAGACAACCAAGAGAATGCTGAAGACAGAATGCCCATGCTCCGATACCTTAATGGTGTAATCAACGAACTCCTTAGCATAAGTAGCATCTCCACCTAACTTTTCAATGTTGTTCACACTATCCGCAGTAGGTACTGGAGATATGATTCCAAATAGCGACATTGCTGAGAGTAAGGCTGAAAAAATCAGTAATACCCATAGATAGATTGGTTTCTTTTTCATCAAAGCAACCTCCTTATGTTTTTTAGTTTATTATAGCATATTTTACAATGGAAAACAACTATTACAAGTTGGCTTCCACCTGTTTACGGTAGGATTTAGGAGACTTCCCACACAGTTTTCGAAAAACCTTATAGAAATAACCAACATTACTGTAACCAACTGTATAACAGATATCCTCAATACTATCATTTGTAGATAGCAAGAGCTGCTGGGCAGCCTTAATGCGTTGCTTATTGAGAAGCTCCGCAAAGGTGGAATTGGTTTCCTTCTTTATTAGCTGACCCAAATAAACGGGATTGATAAAGAGATCTTTGCTGATATCCTTGAGAGACAGCTCTTTTTTATAGTCTCTACCAATGACTTCAAGCACACTAACTACATTTTCATTCATGCGGTATTGGCCAAAGAAGGAAGTCAAGGTTTCCTTGGTATAAGCGACTAAGTCCTCAAAAGTTGTAATGGCATGGATGTTTTTGACAATATCTGTCATGTCGTCTGCCTTCAGATGTTCAAAAAGATGGAAAACATCCATGACAAACTGAGTAAAGAGCTGCTTAGTAATGGATACCCTCGGTGTATTTTCAAGAACAATCTTCTCAAGTAAGGTCAACTCCTCGATAATCTGCTGGAGATTCCCCTGGATGATCACTCGATAAATGGGTTCGTAGTAAGAAAAGAGACTTTCAGACTGATCAAGATTTACAGTTCCATAGAAGAGTGCCTTTTCTACATTAAATTTCCATTTTTCAAAGTTGGCTTGATACGGTGCTTCAAAAGGCATGACCAACAAACCCTCAAATTCCTGATCAGAAAGGACAATTTGCCAATCTTGCCCCAGAACGTAGTAAGGAATGACAAAATTCCCTTGTTTTTCCTTGGAAAGTCCGATCCACCAATTTTATTTTTGGCTGAGATGAGTCTTGAATGCTGCTTCATCTAGTTGTTGACTCAATATTTCTGGCTCATGAGATTTTGTCTAGAGCGTTTCTCTATATATCCGAACATCTAATTTATTTCACAAAGAATGTAGTTTTTCGGTTAATTTTTATTGCAATACATCGAAATTTTAAAATTCAAGAATCGCGTTAAATCAAGGTTTTTAAACATCTAATAATATGCTTTTCTTTTGTCAAGCAATATGTGAGGCCCACTGATGAAATTACTGACATAAGGATTCTCCTTTTAATTTTTTTCTATTTTTGTTTATCATATATTTTAATGTTTGTCTATCAGTCACACATTCGTAATACACATTTATACAAAAAAGCTTTTTGCTTTGGAAGCCTTTAATAATAACAGTTTACATTAATGATTATTTCCCATTTAATACTATTTTACTGTATGTACTAATTTCAAATATCTTTTTCATGCATTGTACCCTTTATTTATCACATCTTTAACTGTCTATAAAAATCAGCATTCATTTCTAACAATTCTTTAAAGGGAACTATTTTTCTAGCTGCACCTGATGGAGTGTACTCCATTGACCAAATAAAAGGATAGGTCAAAACAACTTCATTTTTTTCAAGCGATAAATCTAATGTGAACAAATCTGGTACTATCAGTTCTTGATAAAATGTGTCTAACTGATTTGTCGTCACCCAATATAAAAAGTCCTTATAATCTATCTCCAAATCCTCCCATTCTAATGTATCGGGAGCGAAATATTCTATTGCATTTAATTTTTCAATATTTATTGCAAATAGACCACCCAAGATATCATAAGCTATCAAACAACGATTCGAGTTATAACATTTTAAAAACAATTCATTACAGTAGCTGAATCCATTCTCTGAATCATTCCCCAAGATTTTTAAATAACCATTCACAGTTACATAAGAAAAATGTTCTAAGATAAACTTCAGTTCTTGTGGTCTTTCTATACTATCCGTTAGTTTTTTGTTAAATTCAAGGAATTTAATATCATTAGAACTTTCCTCAAATTCCGCAATAATCTTTTTCGTAGTTAACATTTTATTCGTCTACCCTATCCCATTCAATTTTTCACTCTTGCTTCATTTTTATTTATATGCACAACATTAAAGAAGCTCAATCGCAGATACTTCATTATCTAAATCAACAAATTCAAACTTCTCAGGATATTGCAGATAATCAATACATTTTTTAAAAACATGAAAAAACTCAGAGAAACAATGTTAAAATCATCAAAACATTTGATTTCTCTGAGATAAAATTTGCTGATTGTACTCGAAACCTAGATCGTTCTTATCTACGATACTGCTTCAAGAAACGAGTCATCTTTTCTTGAATTTGAGCTAACTCATCTACGCGTGGCAGATAAACGATACGGAAGTGATCTGGCTCTTTCCAGTTAAATCCTCGTCCATGAACCAAAAGTACTTTTTCTTGCTTCAAGAAATCAAGGACAAACTGTTCATCATCATCGATACGATACATATTGCGATCAATTTTAGGGAAGATATAAAGACCCGCTTTAGGTTTAACCGCAGACAAACCTGGGATATCTTGAATGGCATTATAAATGAAGTTTCTTTGCTCGTAGATACGACCACCTGGCAAGAGTAATTCGTCCACCGATTGGTGACCACCGAGTGAAGTTTGAACAACCTGTTGAGCCAAGACGTTGGAACAAAGGCGCATGTTTGAAAGCATGTTGAGACCTTCAATATAGCCTTTGACATGCTTCTTAGGACCAGACAAGACCATCCAACCCACACGGAAACCAGCGATACGGTGAGATTTAGACAGACCATTCATGCTGACACAGAAAAGGTCTGGAGCCAAACTTGCTACTGGTGTGTGGACATTGCCATCCATAACCATACGGTCATAGATTTCATCTGCAAAGATAATCAAGTCATTTTGACGAGCAATCTCGATGATATCTAGTAAGAGTTCTTTAGGATAGAGAGCTCCCGTTGGGTTATTCGGATTGATCAAAACAATAGCCTTAGTATTTGAACTAATCTTAGACTTAATGTCATCTAGGTCTGGATACCATTCCGCTTCTTCATCACAGATGTAGTGAACGGCATTTCCCCCAGCCAAGCTGACAGCAGCAGTCCAAAGTGGATAATCAGGCATAGGAACCAAGACCTCATCGCCATTGTCCAAGAGACCTTGCATAGACATAACGATTAGCTCACTAACCCCATTTCCAAGGTAGATATCATCAATATCCACATTGGGGAATTTCTTTAGTTGGCAATACTGCATGATGGCCTTACGAGCTGAAAAGATTCCTTTAGAATCTGAATAACCTTCGCTATCTCGCGCATTCATAATTAGGTCATGAATGACCTCATCTGGTGCCGTAAAACCAAACTCAGCTGGATTTCCTGTATTCAAACGGAGAATTTTTTCTCCATTTGCACGCATACGCATGGCTTCTTCCAAAACTGGACCACGAATATCATAAGCCACATGTTCTAATTTTATTGATTTATTAAATTCTTTCATTTGAGTTCCTCTATTCATCAGGATAGTTAATATTATACCACTCCAAAACGAAATCGTAAATTTCCTAGCGCTTTTCCTCAAAAAAACCTTGCTTAACGCAAGGTACAGAGCAAGGTCGATTTCTTTCTGTATTTGGAGAAGAAAGAGTTGATAGGTTCTCTAAATAATGGCCAATAGCGACCAAAATCCTTATAGAAAAACTCTTGTGATCGAAAACAAAGTCTTTGTAATGGATGGTATCTGCATGGCCGAAAGAATCTCTCCTCCCGTCCAGCAAAACGCAAAGAAAAAATAAGTAGACTCACCAACATTAAATGTAATGTCTGGGCTAATACGAGTCTCATTGTAAAGAATATACCATCGCATTACTTTATTTCCCTTGCCCTGTCACCTCATATTATACAATAAAATCTTTGCATTTTCAAATAAGTATACACAAAAAGAACTCAATATATGAGTTCTTTTTAAGGTACTATTTTGCAATCTTCCATTTACAATCAAAGGGTATGATAATAAAATAATAAATATCTTGTGATAAGGTTTAAAAAAAGGTATAATGATTTAAAACAAGTCATTTTTATTTTTAAAAAAACTGGAGGACATTTATGGAAATCGACAAATTAAAATCTGATATTAAACTGGTCGGAAAACGAGTCGCTGAGCTAAGTGAAAACATCACAAATGAAGAACAAACTAAAAATGCATTTATCATGCCATTTTTTCAAGCTCTTGGTTATGACATTTTTAATCCTCTTGAGTTTGTCCCAGAATTTACTGCAGATGTAGGAATTAAAAAAGGTGAGAAAGTTGACTATGCAATTATTCTAGATGGTGTACCTCAAATACTTATTGAATGCAAATCTATCACAGAAAATCTTACCAAACATGATTCACAACTTTTTAGATATTTTGGAACAACAAAGTCCAAGTTTGGTATTTTAACAAATGGCCGAGAGTATAAATTCTTTACTGACCTAGACGAACCTAACCGAATGGATACTACACCATTTCTGACATTTGATATTACAGAGATTAAAGAAAATCAATTCATCGAAATTATTAAGTTCCATAAGGAAAATTTTGATATAGATAATATTGTTTCATCTGCTTCAGAATTGAAGTACCTTAACAATCTAAAAACATTTTTAACTGAGAATATCGTTACACCTTCAGATAGTTTTCTTAGATATTTAACTTCTGAAATATATGAGGGGCGAGTTACTCAAAACATTTTAAATACATTTTCTCCAATAATAGTGAAAGGCTTCAACCAATTTATTACCGAAAGAGTAAATGAAAAATTAAGTGCTGCTCTTAATACAAGTGTTGAAACAAAAGTTACTACTGAAGTTGTAAAAGCTGAAGTTGAAGATGTAGAGAGCGTAGAAGATGAAGTTATCACAACACCAGCGGAACTAGAAGTATATACGGTAGTGAAGATGTTAGCAAAAGATGTTATAACTCCAGATCGCATATATTATAGAGATAATCGTAGCTATTTCAACGTGTTGATTGATGATAATATAAAGAAATGGGTACTACGATATCGTTCCAATTCAAAGAAAAGCACAATAGAAATTCGAGATAAAGGAACTTTCCCAGTTTCAACACCACTTGAAGTGGCAAATTATTCAAAAGACATTCTAGAAGTAATTAAATCGTTTCTATAATATAAATGTAGTGTGTGTTTATTTAACTTTTGTCTATAAACTATAAGAGAAAACACGTAAATTGTAGCCTAGAGAAAGCTATGTATTTTTCTAGGCTATAACACATTAAAGATTACGCTCTAAAATACAACATATAAAAAGAACTCAATATTTGAGTTCTTTTTATCTACTATTTTGTAATTTCAGCCAACATTTTTTCGATGTGTTGGATAGATTTTTCACGTCCAAGCAAGTAGATGGTATCTGGCAATTCAGGACCATGCATTTCACCTGAAACGGCAATACGGATAGGCATAAAGAGGTTCTTCCCTTTGATACCTGTTTCTTTTTGGACTGCTTTGATTTGTGGGAAGATATTTTCTGCCACAAACTCTTCGTCTGACATAGCCTCAAGTTTGGCCTTGAAGGCTTCAAGGACAGTTGGCACTGTTTCACCAGCCATGACTTCTTTCTCAGCTTCTGTCAATTCTGGGAAGTCTGAGAAGAAGAGGTCTGTCAATGGAACGATTTCATCCACTGACTTCATTTGTGGTTTGTAGAGTTCCACCAATTTCTCAGCCTTGTCTGTCAAACGTCCTGCTGCTTCGAGGAATGGTTTGGCCATTTCAAAGATGGTCGCAAGATCCGAATTCTTGATATACTCATTGCTCATCCAGTCCATTTTCTTTTGGTCGAAGGCTGCTGGAGACTTGCTAAGGCGGTTTTCATCAAAGAGTTTGATGAGTTCTTCGCGAGAGAAGATTTCGTCTTCCCCACCAGGGTTCCAACCTAGAAGAGCGATAAAGTTAAAGACTGCTTCTGGAAGGTAACCTTTCTTCCGGTAATCTTCGATGAACTGAAGAGTATTGGTATCACGTTTAGACAACTTCTTACCAGTTTCAGAGTTGATAATCAAGGTCATGTGACCAAATTCTGGTGCTTCCCAACCTAGAGCTTCATAGACCATGAGCTGTTTTGGTGTGTTAGCAATGTGGTCGTCTCCACGGATGACGTGAGAGATTTGCATATCGTGGTCATCGATTACAACGGCAAAGTTGTAAGTTGGGTAACCATCTTTCTTTTGGATAACCCAGTCTCCACCGATATTGCCACCTTCAAACTCGATGTCACCTTTGACCATGTCATGCCACTTGTAAATACCTGACTCATTGACTGCCAAGCGAACCGTTGGAATGACACCTGCTGCTTCACGTTCTGCGATATAAGCAGCTTTTTCTTCTTCGCTCATGCCGAGGTATTCGTTGATGTAGCGAGGTGTTTCACCCGCCGCTTCTTGGCGTTCACGTTCAGCTGCCAACTCTTCTTCTGTAACGTAAGATTTGTAGGCTTTTCCTTCGGCTAGCAATTGGTCGATGTATTTTTGATAGAGTTCCAAACGCTCTGATTGGCGGTAATTTTCATGCGTTTCAGGACTTTCATCCCAGTCCATACCCAACCAACGAAGGTTTTCAAGCTGGGAACGTTCTCCGTCTTCGACGTGACGCTTGCGGTCAGTATCTTCGATACGGATGATAAAAGTTCCACCATGGTGGCGAGCATACAAGTAGTTAAACAATGCTGTACGGGCATTTCCGATGTGTAGTAGTCCTGTTGGACTTGGTGCGTAGCGTACGCGGATATCTTTTGACATAGTTTCTCCTATAAAGTCTCTAGGCGTCTGCCTTTTTGCTTTCTATATTATATCACAAGTCTCGCCTGAGTCCAATGTCTACGAATAAAGAGAGTAAAAAAGAGTGGACAAGCCACTCTTTTCTTCTATTATAGACGTGCGTTAAGCTCTTTGCTCAATTCTTCAAATCCTGGTTTTCCAAGAAGGGCAAACATGTTGCGTTTGTAGGCTTCAACACCTGGTTGGTCAAATGGGTTGATGGCATTCAAGTAACCTGAAAGAGCAATTGCCAATTCGAAGAAGTAAATAGTATAACCAAGAGTGAAGGCATCTTGCTCTGGAAGGGTTACGTACATGTTTGGTACATCACCGTCTGTGTGGGCAAGAAGAACACCGTCAGTTGCTTTTTTGTTTACAAAGTCAACGTCTTTTCCTTGAAGGTAACCAAGTCCATCAA
>ERZ773263.1548-NODE-1548-length-13545-cov-11.506968_pt1 | contig 13545 bp, 12 predicted proteins | sample MGYA00511076_ERZ773263 | MGnify/ENA primary metagenome ERZ773263 (study PRJEB29015, sample SAMEA2738155) | human oral metagenome | biome: human oral; feature: human-associated habitat; material: saliva | place: China | collected 2195 ... | reverse complement strand
CCGCCTTCCACGCCGCCAACGACTCGGGCGCGCACGCATGGTCCGGCCCCTATCCGCCCGAGGGCGACGGAGAGCACCGCTACGTCTTCGCGGTCCACGCCTTGGACGTGGACACCCTGGACCTGGACGACGAGGCCACTGCGGCGGTGGTCGCCTTCGGCTGCTCGACCCACGCCATCGCCCGTGCCACGCTCACCGCGACCTTCTCGCGTCCCGGTGAGACGGGCGCCCCCGCCTTCCTTCAGGGGTCCTGGTGAGGACCGCCTACAGCGAGTCTGGTCGTCACCAGCGCCGTCCCACGGCTCTGGTGACGGGGGCGACCTCGGGCATCGGGTTGGCCGTGACGCGCGACCTCGCGACTGACCATGATCTCATCCTTCTGGCGCGCACAGCGACGGACCTGGACGAGCTCGCCTCGGTCCTGGGCGAGGACTCCGGCGCGGGAGTGCGCACCTGCGCCGTGGACCTGACCGACGACGAGGCGCTGGCCGCCGCCATAGGCGAGCTCGACCTGGCCGACCTCGACGTGCTGGTCAACTCCGCGGGAGTCGAATCCTCCGGTCCCGTGGAGGAGCTCTCCCCCACTAGATGGCGCGACGTGCTGGACCTGGATCTGGTGTCCGTCGCCCACTTGACCGGGCTGCTGCTGCCTGCACTGCGCCAGGCGCGCGGGCTCGTCGTCATGATCAACTCCGGCGCGGGGCTACGGGCCCGACCAGGGCAGGCCCTGTACTGCGCTGCGAAGGCCGGGCTCAGGGCGCTGACCGACGTACTGCGCGAGGAGGAGCGCGGCCGGGTGCGAGTGACGACCGTTTATCCGGGTCGGGTGGATACACCCATGCAGAGGCGTGCGCATCGGGAACGAAGCCGTCGACTGCACGCCGAGGGGTCGAAAGCCCGTCACTACCGGGCGGCGGACCACATGACGACGACGTCGGTGGCCTCCACGGTCCGCCTGGCGGTGAACATGCCCGTGGACGCGGTCGTCGAAGACTTGTCGGTCAGACCCGCGGACATGCTCTGACACTCCTCGCGAATCCTCCGCGTCTTCTGCCCCTCAGCCGGCGCCGGGGAAGCCGAGAGACCGCCAAGCCTCGTATAGGCCGACGGCGGCGGAGTTGGCCAGGTTCAGGGAGCGACTGCCCTCGACCATCGGAATACGGACCCGCTCGGTGACGCGCGGATGGGCCATGATCCTCTCGGGCAGGCCGGTGGGCTCGGGTCCGAACAGGAGGGCGTCGTCCCCCTGCCAGCCGACTTCGGTGTAGCGGTGGGACGTGCGGGCGGTGAAGGCGAAGATCCTCCCGGGAACCTGCTCCAGGCACTCCTCCCACAGAGCATGGACGCGTGTGAGGGCCAGATCGTGGTAATCCAGACCGGCACGGCGCAGCTTGACGTCGTCCATGTCGAACAGCGGATCGATCAGGTGAAGCATCGCGCCGGTGTTGGCGCTCAAGCGTATGGCGGCCCCGGAGTTCCCGGGGATGCGCGGCTCGAAGAAGATCACATGCAGCACGCGGGTCATCCTGCCACGCCACTGCGCGCACCCTGTCGACGCACCGGACGCCGCGTCCACCGACGCGCATCCTCGGTCTTTCTTGTTCAAACGATTGAATTACTGCTACTCTTCGCCTCACGGTCATCCGCTCCGCCACCGTGGAGCACCACGCCGATGTGGTGCCGGGCGCTGCGACGATCCCCACCCATCCCGTGCACAAGGAGGAGCTTCAATGAGGAAGCTGCTGAATTCCTTCGGATTCGCCCCAAGGACGTTCATCCAACTGCTGTTCATCACCGTCAACGCCCAGCTGCTGTACGCCTTCTGGGACATCCGCAACACCCTGCCCAAGGACTTCCCGATCGCCATGGGGGTCACTGACGCCCAGGCGGGACGCCTCTACTCCATGCAGGGCCTGGTCATCATCCTCGGGACCATCCTCCTGGGGTGGGTCGGAGACCGCTTCAGCGTTCGCACCATCATGGTGCTCACCACGCTCGGGGTCGGGGCGATCTCCCTGTTCATCTCGGTCCTGTCCCCCAACCTCTCCTTCCCCATCCTTCTCGCCTGCTTCTTCCTCATGCTCCTGCTCAGCGAGGTCCTGTTCAAACCGGCCAACTTCAAGGCGGTGCGGACCTCGACCTCCGAGGAGCACCAGGGCGCCGCATTCGGCTTCTTCGAGTTCGGTCGCGGTCTTCTCGCCTTCCTCGTCTCTCTCCTGTGGACCGCCCTCATCGCCGCCGGCATCGGCCCGCGGGGCATCATGCTGACCGGATCGGCGATTGTCCTGGTCACCGCGCTCATGGTCTTCTGGGCTGCGCCGAAGAACACGCACGTCGCCGACGACAACACGATCACCACCTCGACGCTCGAGGCCATCAAGGGGATCTGGAAGGTCGCCGGACTCCCCGTCGTGTGGGTCTCCGGGCTCAACGTGTTCTGCGTCTACGGGACCTTCGTCGCTGCGGGAACCTACTTCGCCCGCTTCCTCCAGGCCGGTTACGGGTCCTCGGCGCTAGTGGCGGCGCTGTTCTCCACCGTCGTCATCGGTCTGCGCATGCTCCCCCTGGTCTCCTCCGTCCTCGTCGAGAAGGTCTTCAGATCCACCTCGCACTTCATGAGATTCATGTCGGCGATCCTCGTCGTCCTGCTGCTCAGCATCGCCGTCGTCCTCTTCACCCACCCCGCGGCCGTCACCAGCTTCCCCAGGGGACAGGCACCCGAGAACATCGTCTCCTCCGGCGTCATGATCACCCTCATCGTCCTCATGCTCATGGCCTCCGGGTGCTGCTTCATGATCCGCGGCGTTTACTACGCGCCGATCGGAGAATTCAACGTCCCCGCCAAGCAGTCCTCCGCGGCGATGTCCTTCGCCATCACCCTCGGCTACATCCCTGCCCTGCTGGGTCCGATCGTCTTCGGCAAGCTCATCGTGCCGTCAGTCAAAGACGAGTCGGGCACGGTGGTCACCGAAATGCTCACGCCCACCAGCACCCTGGGAGCCGCATTCTTGGGGCTCGCCGCCCTCTCCGCCCTCGCCTTCGTCCTCTCCTCCACGTTGATCCGGCTCAAGACTCGCCAGGATCGTCTCGAGCAGGCTGAGGCCTCAGTATGAACAAGTACACGACTGACGCCTCAGCGTTGACACGGCCCGACTCGACACGGCCCGACTCCCAGGTGATCGGACCCGTCTGCGTCGATGTCAACGTCGATGCAGAGGGAGCCGTCTCACGGGTGGTCGGCGGAGCGGTCATCTGCGCCGCGGCCGCGGCCGCGGCTCTGGGGCATCGCGTCGAAGCCGTGGCGAGCGTGGCCGATCGGGACCAGGGTCTACTGTCCCACTTCCCGGACGCCGTGGAACGCGTAGTCCCGGTCCCGTCGATGCGGACGTCGTCGATCCGCAACGTCTACACCACCTCCGATCGGGAACGGAGAACCTCCTCGGCGCTGTCTCGGGCGGACCCGATCGATCCCACCGACATCCCGGCCTCCGCCGCTCCGGTCCAGCACCTGGCCGGCCTCATGGTCGGCGATTATGCGCCGGGAATCGTCGAGGAGCTCTCGTCCCGGGGCGATCTCGCCGTCGACATGCAGGGCTTCCTTAGAGAGCCGGACCCGGACTCCGGGCTCCTGGATCTGCGCCAATTCAATGCGGGGAGAGAGTTCTACAGGCGCATCCGTTTCCTCAAGGTCGACACTGCGGAGGGCGAGCACCTCACCGGGTGCACGGACCGGTACGAGATGGCCCGTGCGCTCCGGGACCGCGGGGCGCGGGAGGTCATGGTCTCCAACGCCCGGGAGATCCTCGTCGTCGACGATGAGGGAGCCCACGTCTGCCCTTTGCGGCCCAGAAGCCTGGCGGGGCGGACCGGGCGCGGGGACACCGTCTTCTCCGCCTACATCACCGAGCGCATCCGCCGCGGCGTCGACCAGGCGCTGCTCACCGCCTGCGCAACGGTGTCCCTCAAGATGGAGACGGCCGGTCCCCTGGTCTGCGAAAGGACTGATATTGACAACTACCTGGCCCGCTTCTACGCGGACCTTCTCGACACCCGCGAAGGAGGAAACCATGGGCAATGAGACGGCCAGCGGCGTCATCGCCGCCCTGCCGGACAGCACCCCCCTGTGCTCGCTCGTCATCCCCGGCACCCATGACACGATGACGAGCACCTGCACGCACCCGTACTACCGGACCCAGGATCTGGACCTGACCGAGCAGTTAGGGCTCGGCGTCCGCTTCCTCGATCTGCGCCTGAGGCGCACGATGGTCGCCGCTCACCGCGAATGGACCAGCACGATCACAGCGGAGTCAATCCTGCTGACCCTCCGCCGGCACCTGGCCGAGCACCCCCGAGACTTCGTTCTCATCAGGATCCAGAATGCCAACGAGGCGAAGGACGACTTCAAGGAGTACGGGCAGGCCCTCCTGGCCCTCACTCGGGACAACCGGGACCTGTTCTGGACCCCGCGGCACACGCCGCAGGGCACGGTGTGGCCATCCCTCGGCGAGATCCGGGGGAAGGTTGTGGCCTTCGAGTGCGCGCCGGCGCGCTACGGCCTGACGATTCTCCCGGACGGGCGGTGGGCCGTCCCCTGGCACGACAATCCCGGTATCCTCCTGCAGGACGACTGGGACGGTCCCGAAGAGTCCTCCAAACTCTCCCAGGTCGTCGATCTTCACCGGCACCGCGGGGACGAGAACCGTCTGGTGCTCAATCACGTCAGCGCGACCAACGGCGGCCCGGGCACGCCAGCGGCCTATGCCGAGCGCATGAACCCGGCTGTCCTGCGGATACTGGAGGGGGGTCGCCGGGGCCGGGGTGTGCTCATCTTCGACTTCATCGACTCGGGCATCATCAACGCGGCGTGGCGGGCGAACCGCCCGGATCCCTCCTGACGGCGCGGCTGGTGCGCCGACGCGAGATTCAGGCAGTGCGCCGGCGCACCAGCCGCGTATCCACTTCAACGAAGACGGGGGCCGACACGTCGCCCTCCGCCCGCAGAACAGCCCGTTCGACGGCGAGTCGTGCGACCTCGCGTGGGTTCTTGTCGATGGACGTCAGTTCGAAAGCCTGCGATCTCGCGATGCGCGAGTTATCGAAACCGACGAGGCGTACGTCGTCGGGAACGAGCAGGTGCTTCTGCCACAGCGCCGCCATCGCCCCCAGCGCGCACTGATCGTTGTAGCAGACCACGGCGCCGCTCTTCAGCCCCTCCTTCGCGAGCGCCTCATGCATCGAGCTCCACCCCGCGTCCATTGTCGATCCACTGGAGACGACCCTCACCCGGGTCCCCAGTGGACGCATGACCCGGAGGAACGCCTCCCGGCGCCGCTCTGCCGACACGGACCTGCCGCCGTCGAGGCACAGGACCCGTTCCTCACCGGAGAGCAGTTCTGCCAGCTGCCGCATGCCGCTCAGATTGTTGGACATGATGAGATCGGCGTCGGGAGCCGCGGAGATCTGTCCGATCGAGATCAGGGGGACGTCGATCCCCTTGAGCGCTTCGGGGGCGATCGAACCGGGGTCGACGACGACGAGACTGCGGGAGCGCAGTTGCATGACGCGAGACACCGCGGCGGCGGCTCCGCCAAGCGCGGTGTCCTCGACCATGACGCTCCACCCCCGCTCCTCCGCGGCGGAGACGACCTCCCGGCTGTACTCGACGTGGAGCTCCTGCCCGATGTCGCAGACCAGGCCGATGATCCTCGGCCTGGCGGTCCGCAGTAGGGCACCCGCCAGGTCCGTGCGATACCCCTGCGCGGAGGCCTCCTGGACGACCTTCTCCCGGACGGGCGCGGAGATACGGTCCGAGCCCCGTAGAGCCAGGGAGACCGTCGAGGTCGACACCCCCAGCGCTTGCGCGATGTCGCGCAGGGTGACTCTGGCCACCGCGCCCACCTCTTCCGCCCCGGTGTCGCCAGCCGTTTCGGACCAGCAGCTCCAATCGTAGCCGGTGGCTCCGAGGAAGTCTCGGAGAAGGGCGGCAGCCGGCCGCCCGAGCCTCAGCCCAGGGAGTCCAGGACGATGTTGAGTCCCTCGCCCATGGTGGGGTGGGTGATGACGGCGTCGCGCACCTGCTGCCACGTGAGGCCGCCCAGCATCGCCATCTGGATGCTGGTGACGACCTCGCTGGCCTCGGCGCCGATGATGGCGGCGCCCAGGATCAGGTCAGTGCGGGCGTCGATGATGACCTTGAAGAAGCCCTCGGTGTGGCCCAGGGTCTTGGCACGCGGCACGGCCGCCGTCGGGGTCTTGGCGACGCGCACCTCGTAGCCGGCCTCGCGGGCCTCGGCCTCGCTCATGCCCACGTGCCCGAGCTCGGGCGTGGTGAAGACGGCCCACGGGATGAGGCGTCCGGTGGTGGAGGCCTCCTTGCCTGCGAAGAGGTCACGCAGGACGCGGAAGTCGTTCCAGGAGGCGTGGGTGAACTGGGGCGTTCCGGCCACGTCACCGGCGGCGTAGACGTTCTCGGCGGTGGTGCGCAGGTGGTCGTCGACGCGCACGAAGCCGCGCTCGGTCAGCTCCACGCCCGCGGCCTCCAGGCCGAGGCCGGCGGTGACAGGAGTGCGTCCCAGGGCGACGAGCAGGTGGGATCCGCTCACCTCGTGACCGTCGGCGGTGGTGACGACGACGCCGTTCCCGTCGGCCGCGGCGGCGACCTTCGAGGCGGGCGCTCCGGCCAGGACCGTGACTCCCAGAGCCTCCAGGCCGGCGGTCACCTCAGCGGCGACGTCCTCGTCCTCGCGGTCCAGGATGTGCGGCCCGGCGTGGACGATGGTGACCGGGACACCGAGGAGCGCCATGAGGGAAGCCATCTCGACACCGATGACGCCGCCACCCAGGACGATGAGGCTACTGGGCAGCTCGGGCAGGGTGAGCAGGTCCTCGCTGGTCCAGTAGCGCACGTCGGACAGGCCCTCGATTGAGGGAACCGACGGCGTAGTGCCGGTGTTGATGAGGACCTTGGCGCCGCGCACGCGCCGCAGGCCGCCGTCGTTCAGGGCGATCTCGACGGTGCGCTCCCCCACGAAGCGGGCGGTGCCCTTGACGAAGTCCATGCCGGAGGCGGGGAACATCTTCTCGTGAGCGGCCACCATGCCACCCACGACGGCCTCCTTGCGGGCGCGGAAGGAGGCCAGCTCGATGCGGGCCTGGGCCAGGGCGTCAGCACCGCCGTCCTGCTCGGACAGGGTGACGCCGTAGGCCTGTGAGCCCTGGACCTCACGAAGGACGCGGGCGGCGGAGATGAGGGTCTTGGTGGGGATGCAGGCGACGTTGATGCAGGTGCCGCCCACCTTGTCCCGCTCCACCATGACGACCTTGTCGCCGGCCTTGGCGCGCAGCATCGCCAGGGACTTGCCCGCCTTGCCGCCTCCAACGACGAGAAGGTCAACCTCCTCGACCGGGACGTCTGTCTGGTTGGTCGCGTCACTGTTGACGGTGGACTGGGACATGAGTACGCATCTCCTTCGGCGGTCGCCGCTCGGCATGATCTGAACGTCAGGGCAACGGGAAGCGCAGGGCCGCTATTCCGGGGCGACTGCGCAAGGTCTCAGCGAATCGCCGACAGCAGCCGGGGAATCCTCACGCAGCTCTTACCCCTCGCGACCGGTCATTGAGGCGACTTATCCTTTCGTCCTCACTGATACCTGGCAGCCCTCCTACTCGCCGAGAGCGACCAGGGCGGCGTCCAGCGAGTCGACGAGCGTGTCGAAACTCACGTCAATGGGTGCGGCCATGGCAAAGCCCCCGCGGACCTCGATATCCACGAAGCCGTGGAGTGACGCCCGGGTCATTCGCACAGCGTCGATGATCCGATCCTCGGGGATGCGGTAGCCAGCCAGCGCCGCGGTGACGATGGCAACCGTGCGTTGCGCAGCGGATGACCGTAGCGGACTCAGACTCCTGTCTGAGGCCTCGGAGGGGACCTGGGTCATCGGATAGAGCCCGGGGTGCGCGTGGGCGAAGCCTCGGTAAGCGTCGGCAAGGGCTCGTAGGGCGTCAGGCCCGGCCAGCCCCATGACGGAGGCCGCCAGGCGGTCGGCGAGCTCGTCCATCGCCCGTACGGAGACACCTCGGACCAGGTCGCTCATACCGGAGACATGTTTGTACAGGCTCGGCGGCGCGACTCCCAGATCGGCAGCCAGCCGGCTCAGGGACAGTTCCTCAAGGCCGTTCTCGTCAACGATCTGCGCAGCCCGTTCCACCACACGTTCGGCGCTCAGTCCTGCTCGTGGCATCTTGCGCTCCTCACCTCTCCCCCGCCGGCGATCATACGCCGGGCAAAGTCGACCACCTGCGGTCCGACGAGGCCGGATCGTTCCAGCATCGGGGCGTGTCCCGCACCGGGAACGACGACAACCTCTCCCCCACCTCCGCCAACAGCGCTTGCTACCCAGGCGGCCTCGGCCACGGGGTCCCTCCAGTCCGGATCGTCCTGCCCCATGACCACGAGGGCGGGACAGTCCACCTTGTCCAGCCACGGGGAGACAACGCGGTGATCAGTACGAGTCGTCGCCCAGAAGGCGCGCCAGCGCCCCGGACGGCGCAGCAGGCCCGTCAGACGCACGGCCCGCTGCTGGGCATCAGGCAGACCGGGCCACAATCTGGCGGAGTAGCTGTTCCACACAGCAGGCCCCCAAGGGCGCATCAACGCAGCCCCAAGCATGGTGCGCTGCACGAGCGTCCGGACTCGACTCTGCGGCCCACGCAGGAAGGGGCAGACGAGGACGAGCCCACACACCAGGTCAGGGCGACGCCCGGCGGCGATCACCGCAGCGGCTCCGGACATGGAGGCACCCACAAGGATGGCAGGACCGGCGTCGAGAACCTCAATCAGGGCAATGAGGTCGGCTGCGGTGGCCTCATCACCGTAGGCGGTGAAGGTCGCCGAGCTGTCCCCGTGACCACGCAGATCCGCAGTGACGACACGAAACCCCGCCTCATTCAGGGACCGTACCAACGGCACGTAGACGTCCCGCACATCCCCCATGGCCGGCGAGCAGACGACAAGCGGCCGACTCGCTGCATCTGATCCGGCACCCGCGCCGACAGGCTCGTGCACCTCATAAGCGACGGTGCCGCCCGGCACCTCAAGTTGGCTAACACTCATAGCTAATATGCTAGAGCCTGTAATCTCTGGTGGCAAGCAGCCCCTTCCAGACCTGCTCTCAGACCAAGGAGGCTCTCGCCATCGTGCCCATCAACAGCAAGGCGGGGCGATCGCTGATCTGCGATCGCCCCGCGTCGTCAACGCGTGAGGTTTCAGGAGCTGGCGAGCTGGCGCAGCACGTACTGCAGGATGCCGCCGTGGCGGAAGTAGTCGGCCTCGCCGGGGGTGTCGATGCGCACAACGGCGTCGAAGGAGACCGCCGAGCCGTCGGCCTTCTGCGCCGTGACCGCGACGGTGCGCGGGGTGGTGCCCTCGTTGAGCGCGGTCAGGCCCGTGATGGAGAAGGTCTCGGTGCCGTCCAGGCCGAGCGACTCGGCGCTCTCTCCGGCCGGGAACTGGAGGGGAACCACGCCCATGCCGATGAGGTTGGAACGGTGGATGCGCTCAAAGGACTCGGCGATGACGGCCTTGACGCCCAGCAGGGCCGTGCCCTTGGCCGCCCAGTCGCGTGAAGAGCCCGAGCCGTACTCCTTGCCACCCAGGACCACCAGCGGGATGCCGGCGGCCTGGTAGGCCTGGGAGGCGTCGAAGATCGACTCCTGCTCGCCGGTGAGGAAGTTGCGGGTGTAGCCGCCCTCGACGCCGTCGAGCAGCCGGTTGCGCAGGCGGATGTTGGCGAAGGTGCCGCGGATCATGACCTCGTGGTTGCCGCGGCGCGAGCCGTAGGAGTTGAAGTCCGCGCGGGCCACGCCGTGCTCGGCCAGGTAGCGCCCGGCCGGAGAGTCGGCCTTGATGGCGCCGGCCGGGGAGATGTGGTCGGTGGTCACCGAGTCCCCCAGCAGGGCGAGCACCCGGGCGTCCTCGATGTCGGCAACCGGGGTGAGCTCCATGGACAGGCCCTCGAAGAAGGGGGCCTTGCGCACGTAGGTGGAGTCCTTGTCCCAGGCGAAGGTGTCCCCCTCGGGGGTGTCCAGGCCCTGCCAGCGCTCGTCACCGGCGAAGACGTCGGCGTAGTCGCGCGTGTACATCTCCCGGTCGATGGTGGAGTCGATGACGGCCTGGACCTCGGTGGGGTCGGGCCAGATGTCGGACAGGAAGACGTCGCGGCCCTCTGGGTCCTGGCCCAGCGGCTCGGTGGCGAAGTCGATGTCCATGGTCCCGGCCAGGGCGTAGGCGATGACCAGGGGCGGGGACGCCAGGTAGTTCATCTTGACGTCGGGGTTGATGCGCCCCTCGAAGTTGCGGTTGCCCGAGAGCACCGACACCACGGCGAGGTCGGCGTCGTTGACCGCCTGGGAGACCTCGGCCGGCAGGGGCCCGGAGTTGCCGATGCAGGTGGCGCAGCCGTAGCCGACGACGTTGAAGCCCAGCTCGTTGAGGGCGGGCCACAGCCCGGCCTTCTCGTAGTAGTCGGTGACGACCTGGCTGCCCGGGGCGGTGGAGGTCTTCACCCAGGGCTTGGAGCGCAGGCCCCGGGCGACGGCGTTACGGGCCAGCAGACCGGCCGCCATCATCACCGAGGGGTTGGAGGTGTTGGTGCACGAGGTGATCGAGGCGATGGCGACGTGCCCGTGGTCCAGGTCGGTGGCGGTGCCGTCGGCCAGGGTCACTGGCGTCGGCTTAGAGGGCTGGGAGGCGTAGGTGGGCAGGACCTCCTGGAAGGACTCCTTGGCCTGTGACAGGACGATGCGGTCCTGAGGACGCTTGGGGCCGGCGATCGAGGGCACCACGGTGGACAGGTCCAGCTCGAGGTACTCGGAGTAGACGGGTTCGCGGGCCGGGTCGTGCCACATGCCCTGGGCCTTGGTGTAGGCCTCCACCAGGCGCACGCGCTCCTCGGAGCGGCCGGTCAGGCGCAGGTAGTCCAGGGTGATCTCATCAATCGGGAAGATCGCGGCGGTGGAGCCGAACTCGGGGCTCATGTTGCCGATGGTGGCGCGGTTGGCCAGCGGCACCTCGGCGACGCCCTCGCCGTAGAACTCGACGAACTTGCCCACCACGCCGTGGGCGCGCAGCATCTCGGTGATGGTCAGGACCACGTCGGTGGCGGTGGCGCCGGCGGGGATGGCGCCGGAGAGCTTGAAGCCCACCACCTTGGGAATGAGCATGGAGACGGGCTGGCCCAGCATGGCGGCCTCGGCCTCGATGCCACCCACGCCCCAGCCCAGGACGCCCAGGCCGTTGACCATGGTGGTGTGGGAGTCGGTGCCCACGCAGGTGTCGGGGTAAGCCCGGGTGACGCCGTCGGCCTCGTGGGTGAAGAGGATGCGGGCCAGGTACTCGATGTTGACCTGGTGGACGATGCCGGTGCCCGGGGGGACGACGCGGAAGTTGGACAGCGCCCCCTGCCCCCAGCGCAGGAACTGGTAGCGCTCAGCATTGCGCTCGTACTCGCGCTCCTTGTTGCGCTCCAGGGAGCCGGGCAGGCCGAAGGAGTCGATCTGCACGGAGTGGTCGATGACCATCTCGGCCGGCGCCAGGGGGTTGATGACCTCAGGGTCGCCTCCGAGCTCGGCGACCGCCTCACGCATGGTGGCCAGGTCCACGATGCAGGGCACGCCGGTGAAGTCCTGCATGACGACGCGGGCCGGGGTGAACTGGATCTCCGTGTCCGGCTCAGCGGCCGGGTCCCAGGCGGCCAGGGCTCGCACGTGGTCGGCGGTGACGTTGGCGCCGTCCTCGGTGCGCAGCAGGTTCTCCGCCAGGACCTTGAGGGAGTAGGGCAGGCGCTCCAGTCCGGGGGCGGCGTTGAGCCGGTAGTACTCGTAGGCGGCGCCGTCGACGTCGAGGGTGGCGCGGGATCCGAAGGTGTCGATGCTGGTCAACGTCGCTCCTGTTGCTCGTGGATCACCGGCGGGGCCGCGGCCTGGGGCTCCAGCGCGGGCCCGCCCGGTACGGCGCCCACGCTAGATCACGGGCCGTCATCACGCCGCAATCTCACGCCCTCCCAGGAATCGAGCCGTGAGCGGTTCCCGGCATTTCGAGGACGCGCGGCGTTCCAAAGCCGGACAAGGCGCTGGGGCGGCCCGGGGCCGAGCCGGCGCGAGGCCGAGCCGCCCCAGGGCCGCCCCGTCGATTCAGCCTCCAACGGCCCATCGGGTCACGGACATGGAGCCCGCCGAGTAGGTGACGAGGTCGATGTGATCGGCGCCCCAGGTGGGCTAGCCCGCGAAGCCGATGGTCGAGACGCCGGTGGGAGCCCCATTGGCGCCCGCGAGGGCGTCGCCGAGGTCCTGGCTCCAGGCCTCAGGCAGGGCGAGGATCGCCTTGTAGGTCGTCGCGTTCCACGTGGAGGTGTCCACCGCCTTGTAGCCCGTGCGCGCCACGAGCCTGGCCTTGCCGTCCTTGGTCTCCAGGAGCACTATCGCATCGCTGGAGGAGTCGTGGGCGAGGGGCGAGAACGCGCCCACCTGCGCCGCGAGGTCCTCGGTGACCGCGTCGCCGGAGCCGGCGTCCGGCAGGGAGGCGACCGTCGGGGATGGGCCGATGAGGCAGGCCTTGTGCTCCGGGTCGGCCACGACCGCCTTCGCGTCCTCCCCTGTGGCGCAGGACGAGGCGAAGGGGGCCCTGGACCCCGAGACAACATTCATGAGCGGCTGGCCCGCGGAGTCGAGGACGGTGGCGAGAACAGCTGGCGAGCTCGGGGCGGCGTCTTTGTAGTAGGGCGCCATGGTCACCAGGAGCGAGCCATCCGCAAGGGCGCTCATCGTCGTCTCAATGCCATCGGCGCCCGTCTCCGGCACAACGAGGGTCGATACCGTCGCACCGGTGGTGGCGTCAATGACCTTGTCGTCGACGATCATGAGGTCCGTGCCCGGCGCTGTGGCCATGGAGCCCGACCCGTCCATGGATCACTTCTCCTCGCCGGTCACAGGATCGATGCCCTTGGAGGATTGAGCGGCGGCAGTCGTGCTCGCCGCCCCGCCGGAGGAGGAGTCCTCGCTCGAGCAGGCGGAGATGGCCAGGAGCAGCGTCGCGGCGGCGAATGCCGCGAGGACGCGCGAGCGGGCGGGCAGGGGCGCGGGCAAGAGAGAAACCATGCCTCCAGGCTATGGGCCAGATCTCAATCCCGCAGCCATATCGCAACGCTTATTCCCATATGACTCGCCGTCACATCCCCAGCCGCTCACAGCCCCATCCATGATCGGGCAGCGGTCAGGACCGGTGGAGCACCGCGATCGTCTCGAAGTGGTGGGTGTGGGGGAACATGTCGAGGGCGCGCAGCGCCTCCAGGCGGTAGCCGCCGCGCAGGAGGGAGCCGAGGTCCCTGGCCAGGGCGGCGGGGTCGCAGGCCACGAGGACGACCCGCTCGGGCCCGACCTCGACGATCGCCTCAACGACGTCCTTGCCGGCGCCCTGGCGGGGAGGGTCGAGGACGACGACGTCGGCGCGCTGATCCCTCCCGGGGCCGAAGGAGCGCCCGAGCTCGGCCA
>ERZ773263.1544-NODE-1544-length-13597-cov-53.206395_pt1 | contig 13597 bp, 5 predicted proteins | sample MGYA00511076_ERZ773263 | MGnify/ENA primary metagenome ERZ773263 (study PRJEB29015, sample SAMEA2738155) | human oral metagenome | biome: human oral; feature: human-associated habitat; material: saliva | place: China | collected 2195 ... | reverse complement strand
TTACGAGCATTTAAGAAAATATAAAAAGATAATTAGAAATTTATACTTTGTTTATTTTTAAAAATCGCAGTTAAAACTGCACAGCCTTCTTTAAATGTGCTATAATACAGGAAAAATAATAATGGAGGTCACGATAATGGCAACATTTTTGATGATTTTTGTGGTGGTTTGTGTGCTTCTATTGGTGATAGTCACACTGAGTACAGTTTATGTGGTTCGTCAGCAGTCGGTGGCGATTATTGAACGCTTTGGGAAATACCAAAAGGTTGCTAATAGCGGTATTCATATTCGATTGCCTTTTGGGATTGACTCGATTGCAGCACGGATTCAGTTGCGCTTGTTGCAAAGCGATATTGTGGTTGAGACTAAGACCAAGGACAATGTGTTCGTTATGATGAATGTAGCGACTCAGTACCGTGTCAACGAGCAGAGCGTGACAGATGCCTACTATAAACTCATGCGTCCAGAATCTCAAATTAAATCTTATATCGAAGACGCCCTTCGCTCTTCTGTTCCAAAATTAACTTTGGATGAATTGTTTGAGAAAAAAGATGAAATTGCCCTTGAAGTCCAACACCAAGTAGCAGAAGAAATGACCACTTACGGCTACATTATCGTGAAAACTTTGATTACAAAGGTGGAGCCAGATGCAGAAGTTAAGCAATCCATGAATGAAATCAATGCGGCGCAACGCAAGCGGGTCGCAGCGCAAGAATTGGCGGAAGCTGACAAGATTAAAATTGTCACTGCAGCTGAAGCCGAAGCAGAAAAAGACCGCCTTCATGGTGTGGGGATTGCCCAACAACGTAAGGCGATTGTGGATGGATTGGCAGAGTCTATCACAGAACTCAAGGAAGCCAATGTTGGCATGACAGAAGAGCAAATCATGTCTATCCTCTTGACCAACCAGTATTTGGATACCTTGAACACCTTTGCTTCTAAAGGAAATCAAACGATCTTTTTACCAAATACTCCAAATGGTGTGGATGATATCCGTACACAAATCTTGTCAGCCCTCCGCGCTGAGAAGAAATAATAGACTAAAGAGCTTGGCAACAGGCTCTTTTTGTTTTACGATCGTGGGTTTGTGAACTAAAATCCTCCTCCACAAATTATAGAATCTTTTCTGAGTATTTAGGGAGTGATGGAGGAAGTCTTGAAAGCGCTTTTGTTTTGTGCTATAGTCAAGTAAATCGAGTCATTTAAAGAGGATTGTTTGTATGAGAAGAGAAGAAGTTTTACGAAATCACTGGTTTTTTAGCCAGGAAGTGGGGAGAGAAGATGCCTTGGCACCAGATTTTCAGAGGGAAAATTGGCAGGCTATTCAAGTGCCACATGACTGGAGTATTTACAATGATTTTGACCAGTATTCACCAGCGCAAAATGAGGGTGGCCAGTTAAACGGGGGTCAGGCTTGGTACCGGACGCAGTTTTACTTGGAAGAAGATGCCAGTCTTGTATCAGTGCGTTTGCTCTTTGACGGGGTTTACATGAATTCCCAAGTCTATATCAACGGGCAAGTGCTGGGCTATTATCCCAATGGCTATACACCATTTTCTTATGATATCACGCCTTATCTAAGAAACGATGGGACAACCAATCAGCTTGCGGTTTTTGTCGACAATCAGCAACCTAGCAGTCGTTGGTACTCTGGTAGCGGTATTTATCGAGAAGTAAAATTGCTGATTACAGATCTGGTGCATCTGGATTTATATGGGATTAAGATAGAAAGTCCCAAGCTAAAGGAACAAAGGCAATCTTGGGTGGAAACCCAGCTTGAAAGCAAGGTTTCAAATGATGGGCCTCAGTCCGTGTCGGTGTATTTGGAACAGAGTATCTGGTATGATGGCCAACAGCTGTCAGACTGGCAGGCGACAGACTCTATAGTGATTGAGTCTGGGGACAAACATCATTTCCAACAAGCAATATCAATTTTTCAACCCTTGCTTTGGGATATTGCTTCCCCTCACCTTTACCAATTGAAGACTCGTCTTTACAAAAATGGCATTTTGGTTAATGAAGAAGAAGAGACCTTTGGTTACCGCTATATGGATTGGCAAGCGGATAAGGGTTTCTTTCTAAATGGTCGCTGGTTGAAGATTCATGGGGTTTGTTTGCACCATGACTACGGAGCATTGGGAGCTGTGGAAAACAAGTCAGCTGCTGAGAGATGCTTGCGCCAGATGAAGGAAATGGGGGTCAATGCGATTCGAATTACCCATAATCCAGCTAGTAGTATCTTGCTAGATGTGGCCGCCAAAATGGGACTACTTATCCAAGAAGAAGCCTTTGATACCTGGTATGGAGGTAAGAAAGAATATGACTATGGTCGCTTTTTTGAGGAAGAAGCGACTCATCCAGAAGCGAAAGCAGGCGATTTCTGGTCAGATTACGATTTGCGCACCATGGTTGAGCGTGGCAAGAACAATCCAGCTATTTTTATGTGGTCCTTGGGAAATGAAATCAGCGAAGCAAATGGCGATGCTCATTCATTGAAGACTATCAAACGCTTGCTAGAAAGGGTTAAGGAGGTTGATGATAGCCGTTTTGTGACCATGGGAATGGACCAGTTTCGCTTCGGAGATGGTTCTGGAGGTCATGAAAAGATAGCCAATTTGCTGGATGTGGTGGGCTTAAATTACTCGGAAGACAATATTGACGGGATTCGCAAAAGACATCCCAAGTGGCGACTTTATGGATCTGAAACCTCATCGGCTACAAGGACGCGTGATAGCTATTTTCGCCCTGATAAGGAATGGATTGGGGATAATCGCCGCGTGAGGAATTTTGAACAGTCGGACTATGGCAATGATCGGGTTCCTTGGGGGAAGACAGCAACGGCTTCTTGGATAGCAGATAGAAATCGGCTAGACTATGCAGGTCAGTTTATCTGGACAGGAGTGGACTATATAGGTGAGCCGACTCCTTGGCACAACCAAAATGACACGCCTGTAAAGAGTTCTTATTTTGGGATCGTAGATACAGCAGGGATTCCTAAAAATGACTATTATCTCTACCAAAGTCAGTGGGTAGATGCAGATCAGCATCCCATGCTTCATATCCTGCCCCACTGGAATTGGGAAATCCACAAGAGTTATCAACAAGTTGTGGATAAGTATGGGGATATCCCTGTTCGAGTGTATTCAAATGCTAGTTCGGTAGAGCTATTTCTCAATGGAAAATCCCAAGGTCTGAAAACTTTTCAGGAAAAATGGACTTCAGATGGCAGAAAATACCAAGAGGGAGAAGGTTCTGATCAACTCTATCTCGAATGGCATTTGGCTTATCAACCAGGAGAATTGCGTGCTGTGGCCTATGACCATCAAGGTCAGCTTGTGGCAGAAGATAGGGTGGTGACTGCAGGTAAGGCTGCTAAGATTAGGCTTCATGCCGAGAAAACACAACTGGAGCCAGATGGGCAAGACCTCCTCTATCTCTATTTTGATGTATTGGACAAGGATGGAAATTGGGTGCCGACTGCTTCCAATCAGCTTCATTTTAAAATTGAAGGCCCTGCTCGCATTGTGGGTGTGGATAATGGCAGGCAGGCCAGTCGTGAACGTTACAAGGCTCAGAAAAATGGTCGGTTTAAGAGGAAAGCCTTTCATGGCAGAGGTGTCCTCTTAGTTCAGAGCTTGGAGCAGGTAGGTCAAGTGAGAGTAAAGGCCAGTGCCAGAGGGCTAGAGCCAGCAAGTTTTGATTTCCTAGTGGGAGAGGCTTTGGATTGCCAACCATTGAAAACTAAGCGCTTGTTTGAGATTCGAGTGGACAAGCAGGCAGGATTACAAGAAGGGGATTCCCCAGCCATTGGACTTTATCCACAAACTGTGGATAACCCTGTGAACAAGGTGGGGAATAGTGAAGTGATTTGGGAGATGAGTGGTAGTGCCCAGGCCATTATAAATCAGGGAGTGCTTCATTGTTTGTCTGCTGGCGACTTGGCTATCCGAGCCATATATCAAGGCAAAACCTATCAAATTCATTTGCAGGTCGCAGAAAATACCTCACTAGGGCAGGCAGTTTCTGTACGACCACTTCGCTTGTATACAGCTAAGGGAACTTATCCACAGCTGCCATCTTCAGTTTTGGTGGACTATGAGTTCGGGGGTGCAAAACGAGTCAAGGTTGTTTGGGAGGCAATCTCCGAAGAAGATATGGCAAGCTTTCATGAGTTTACGGTATCTGGTCAGCTAGAGGGTTTGGATTTAAAGGCTTCTGCTCAGGTTTGTGTCCAAGGGATTTCCGCTATTGAACCTGAAAGGGTTTGGACGCTTGTCAAGGAAGTCCCACATTTACCAGACCGAGTCAAGCTAGTCTTATCAGATGGCAGACGAGATACAGCCAAGGTGACTTGGGATGAACTCGATCCTCAAATCTATACTCAGGTAGGAGAATGCGTTCTCACAGGGCAGGTAGCGGGCTGTGAGTTGCCAGCAATAGTCACCATTCATGTGACAGGTGCCAGTGTAGATGGGGAAGTTATTTCCAATCAGTGGACAGGGTCTAACCTGCCTCTGGTCTTTGCTTCTCACTCAGAGCCGAATCACCCAGCCTCATATCTCAATGACAAGGTCATTGCTCGGAAGAAATCGACAGCCAATACTTGGATTACCAAGTCAGAGCAAGCCAGCGTGGGCATGCTTTTTGGAGATGCAGGGATTTTAAAACCGCGATTTGTGGATAACGTGACCTTGTATTATGTTGAAAATCAAGAATACGTGGCGATGGAGCCTACTTTTATTGATTATTATGTAGGGAATGAGCCTAGCTTACCTCGAACTCCCAACCATTTGGATAAGGATTCCCTGCTCAAGCAAGAGGAGAATTGGCGCCCTGTATCAGCTATCCGAAAAGTTTCAAGCGACAAGGATGAAGAGCTTCGTTTTGAATTTGATAAGGTAGAGACTTATGCCCTTCGTCTTGGATTTGAAAACTTGACAAGCCCTCTAGCGTTAACAGAGTTGCAAGTACATGCCAAAAAAGTTAAGAAAAATGTAGATAGGAAATAGTATGGTAAGAGAAATAAAACCGCATGGGCCCTTGCCTAGTCAGGCCCAGCTAGCTTATTTAGAGGATGAACTAGCAGCCTTTATCCATTTTGGACCCAATACTTTTTATGATCAGGAATGGGGGACGGGTCAGGAGGATCCTGAACGCTTTAACCCGACAAGGTTAGATGCGCGTGAGTGGGTTCGCGTGCTCAAGGAAACGGGCTTTAAAAAGTTGATTTTGGTGGTCAAGCACCACGACGGCTTTGTCCTCTATCCGACAGCTCATACAGATTATTCGGTCAAGAGCAGTCCTTGGAGGAATGGAGAGGGGGACTTACTCCTTGAAGTATCCCAAGCTGCCACAGAGTTTGATATGGATATGGGGGTCTACCTATCGCCGTGGGACGCCCACAGTCCCCTCTATCATGTGGACCGAGAAGCGGACTATAATTCCTATTATCTGGCTCAGCTGAAGGAGATTTTATCAAATCCTGCCTATGGAAATGGAGGGAAATTTGCTGAGGTCTGGATGGATGGTGCCAGAGGAGAGGGCGCTCAAAAGGTCAATTATGAATTTGAAAAATGGTTTGAAACCATTCGTGACCTGCAGGGAGATTGCTTAATTTTTTCAACAGAAGGCACCAGTATCCGCTGGATTGGCAATGAACGAGGGTATGCAGGTGATCCACTGTGGCAAAAGGTGAATCCTGATAAACTAGGAACAGAAGCAGAGCTGGACTATCTTCAGCACGGAGATCCCTCGGGTACGATTTTTTCAATTGGAGAGGCAGATGTCTCTATTCGGCCGGGTTGGTTTTACCATGAAGGGCAGGATCCTAAGTCTCTTGAGGAGTTGGTCGAAATCTATTTTCACTCAGTGGGGAGAGGAACCCCGCTCCTACTTAATATTCCGCCGAATCAAGCTGGGCTATTTGATGCAAAGGATATTGAACGCCTCTATGAATTTGCGACCTATCGCAATGAGCTCTATAAAAAAGATTTGGCTCTGGGAGCTAAGGTATCTGGTCCTGCTCTTTCCGCAGACTTTGCCTGTCACCATTTGACAGATGGCCTTAAGACCAGCTCTTGGGCAAGCGATGCAGGCTTGCCAATCCAGTTAGAACTCGACTTAGGATCACCTAAAACTTTTGATGTGATTGAGTTAAGAGAAGATTTGAAGCTAGGGCAACGAATCGCTGCTTTTCATGTGCAAGTAGAGGTGGATGGCGTCTGGCAAGAATTTGGTAAGGGCTTTACAGTTGGTTATAAGCGTCTCTTGCGAGGTTCGCTAGTAGAGGCACAGAAGGTGCGCGTGATGATTACCGAGGTACAATCTATGCCTGTATTGACCAAGATTTCACTCTATAAGACTCCGAGGTTATCACAAACAGTAGCTGTTCAGGGGTTAGCTTTTGCAGAAAAAAGTCTAGCTGTGACAAAGGGAGAGACTCTTCATTTTAGGATTGAACGTAGCGAAAGTAATACTCCTTTGGAGGCTAAGATTTCGATTCAACCAGGGACAGGTGTCCATGGTGTCGCCTATCAGGACGAGATTCAAATCCTTCAATTCCAAGCAGGGGAATGCAAAAAAGATTTGCATCTACCAACCCTGTATTTTGCTGCTGATAAGACCTTGGATTTCTATCTCAATTTGACTGTTGATGGACAGTTGATTGATCAAGCTCATATTTTAGTTGAAACGAGATAAAATATCTTCACAATTCATTTCCTTTCCGAATAAATAGATAGAACCATCGAATCTAGCAAAATTAGATTTAAAAATATGGTATAATAGAAGGAGGAAATGGATGACTTTAAGACATCCGGGCATCAGCCCAACCAATGACTTGGTTGCTAAGAAGATTTTTAGCAATCCAGAAATCACTTGTCAATTTATTCGTGATATGTTGGATTTACCAGCCAAAAATGTGACCATTTTGGAGGGAAGTAACATTCATGTCTTGCCTTCCCTGCCCTACTCGGCGCAGAATTTCTACACTAGTATAGACGTCTTGGCGGAGTTGGATAATGGGACGCAAGTTATTATTGAGATTCAGGTACATCATCAGAATTTTTTCATCAATCGCCTATGGGCTTATCTATGTAGTCAGATCAATCAAAACCTAGAAAAAATTCGCCAGCAAGAAGGAAATACTCACCAGAGTTACAAACACATTGCACCAGTATACGCTATCGCAATCGTAGATAGCAACTACTTCTCAGATGACTTGGCTTTTCATAGCTTTAGTATGCGAGAGGATACGACAGGTGAGGTTTTAACAATTACAAACAACGGTCAGGAAAACCATCTAGTCAAGATGGCGTTCTTGGAATTAAAAAAATATAGAGAAACCAGCAAAGATAGCATTCGCAAACCGTGGTTGGAGTTTTTCGGGAATAAGCCCTTTACCCAAGAACCTGAGCGAGCCATCAGCCAAGCAGATCAACTGCTAGACTACAAGAGCTGGTCTGAGGAGGACAGGAAGATGTTTAGTCAACTACGTATGTGCGAAGAACAAGCATTGTTAGCACAAGACTATGCTTTGGAACAAGCTGAAGAAAAAGGTTTAGAACGTGGGAAAATTTTTACCTTTCTAGATTTAGTACGCCAACATGTTCTAACTTCCGAATTTGCGAGTGAGCAATTAGGCATGACCGTGGCTGAGTTTGAGGCGCTATTGAAAGACTATCACAAATAATGGTCAAGAAAATCATCTGGTCAAGATGGCATTCTTGGAATTAAAAAAATACAGAGAAACCAGCAAAGATAGCATTCGCAAACCGTGGTTGGAGTTTTTCGGGAATAAACCCTTTACCCAGCAACCTGAGCGAGCCATCAGCCAAGCAGACCAACTGCTAGACTATAAGAGCTGGTCCGAGGAGGACAGGAAGATGTTTAGTCAACTACGTATGCGCGAAGAACAAGCCTTGTTAGCACAGGACTATGCCTTGGAACAAGCTGAAGAAAAGGGCTTAGAACGTGGTCGAGCAGAGGGTATCGAAGAGGGATTAAAAGTAGGCTTAGTAAATCTAGTCAGCCAAGGTCTTTTGACTTCTGAAGTTGCCAGTCAACAGCTAGGTATGTCAGTCGCTGAGTTCGAGGCCTTGTTGTAAGTAGAAAGTGATGACATGTTACCGAAATGAGGTAGCATGTTTTATTTTTGGTTCATATGTTTTACGAATAATTTTTTCTTATGCCGTACAAAAGTAATTTGTTTCACCCTTCAAACTTATTTATTTTTCTACCAATCCTATATGAATGCGCTATCTTTGAGAATGCAATTAAAACAAAAGCAAAGCTGTTATAAAAACATGTGAATTATTTATTCATAAAAAACAAAAAACATACAAAGTGAATTTATCTGAAAATTCCTTAATTTCCCAAAATGCTTTTTTTTTTGCGAAAATTTCAATTCAAATCATTTGCATATATATTAAAAATAAGTTACAATGTAAATTGTAGATTTCTGTATGCAGGTGTCATGTGGAAATCAAATCAATTAATCTCACAAAAGGAGAAAATAATGGAAAACAAACCATCTATGAGTCGTGTTGAACGTCTGCACCGTGAAAAGGTCACGCGTTACTCGATCCGTAAATATAGTTTTGGGGCGGCTAGTGTAGCGGTCGCTGCTCTTTTCATGTTCTTAGGGAACGGAGCGGTATCAGCTGATATGACTGCTGTTCAACCGCAAGATGCATCAGAGATTAAAGTTAAACCAACTGATGAACATTCTGGCTCAGATAAGGTTCAGGAGGATACTACAAAACAAGTAGACAATACAGTTGTAGCGGAAGCTACTGCTAAACCAGAAGAACCTGCAACTCCAGCTTTAGATAAAACTAAACTAGCAAACTACATTGCAGAAATCGAAGCAAAACTTGCTAACGGTACATACGAAAACAAAACTGAAGAAAGTGTTGCAGTATTAAAAGCAGACCTAGAAGCTGCAAAAGCTACATTAGCGAATGCAACTACTCAAGCTGAACTAAAAAAAGCTTACAGCAAACTTGTCACTACAGCTAACGCTGGATTAAGAAACAAGCCTGTAGAGAAAAAAGAAACTCCAGCAGTAGATACTACTAACGGACAACCAACTGTAGGTAAAAAAGCAGAAAATACAGAAAAGAAATCTGATTCTAACTCAATCGAAAACACAGGTTCTAACGACCCACGTAACGGTAAAGAGATGGATAAAGAGAATGCGTTACGTACAGAAACTACTAAATCAGTAGGGAATATCAGTTATACTTTGGAATTTTCTGATGATGCTAAAAAAGAAATTTATCTTTATAACGAAGAAGATGCGAATGTTAATATCACTGTAAACTCAACAGATGGTGCTATTAGGAATGCATTCATTAAAGCTGCTGGTAACGTATATCTAGATCCAGATAAAAAAGCTAAAAAATTACCTTCGGGAAATGAGACAAAAGAAGAGGTAGATGGATTTGGTTGGACTTATCACCAAATTTTAAGTGATACTCCAAGCCCAGCAACGGTTAGTGTTACTGGTAAGCCAAATGATACTTTTAAAAGGCTTGCGGCTTATACAAAAAAAGAGGATCAGCATGCAGTTTTAGGAGATAGGTATTTACAAGTTCAAGATGCAGCAGGAGGATCTATTACGGCAGGAGGAAATTCAGGGTCTGCCGGTTACTTCAAACTAGTTGTTAAATCTCAAACATACAAATACAACATTCAAGAACCAGCAGAAAATGGGAATAAAATCGGTGTTACTGATATCGATAATTTAACTGCTACAGATATTCAAAAAATTAAAGATCAAATTAAGATTGAATATTCTAAAACAAGTACAGATGCAAGATTAGAATCTAAAAAAGGACAACTCGTAGACAATCAAAACTCAATAGTGAAACGTATTGATGTTGATACTACAAGTAAAAAAGTAGTAGTAACATATACTGACGATTCAACAGATGAAACTCCACTTTCAAATATTGCTCGTACAAATGAAAAACCAACGGTAGAAATTGAATACTCAGACTCAGCAGCAGATAAAAAAGAAGTATATGTATATGCATCAGAAGTTAATACATTTGATATTAAAATCAAAGATGATAGCGGTAAAATTGCAAGTGCAGAGTTAAAAAGAGGAAGTAACCAAGATTTTAAAGACGTAGCAGGAGAAACAAATAAACAAGATACTCAATATGGATTTACTGCGAACAAATTTACTTCTGAAACAACTGCAACAGCAGAGAACCCAGCAGTAATAACATATACTGGTACTCCGGCACCAGAAGGAACATTTACAGAAACCAAATTAAAAGAAGTAACTAGAGGAGAAAACCCACCGGGTATAGCTTTAGGATGGCGTTTTGTAAAAGCTATTGATAAAGATGGTGCGGATGCGAGAGGAAACGGTCGTGATGCAACTGATCCAACTGCGGTTAATGTAGTGCTTAAACCACAAACTTTAAAATATGATATTAAAGAAGTTGCACAAGCTGATAAGCTACCAGTAGCAGATGCTTCAAATGTAACAGAAGCAGAATTTAATGAAATTAAAAAAAGAGTAGAAATTCAATACTCTAAAACAAACCCAGATAAGAGATTAGAATCTAAACGTGGTGAAGTATTAACTAATAGAGATGAAAGAGTCGATACAATTGAAAGAAACGGTAACAATTTAGTTGTAACATATAAAGATGGCTCTACAGATACAAAACCATTAACAGATTTTGCCCGTACGAACGTTGCTCCAACGGTATCAATTCCATACTCAGACCCAGCTCCAAATAAAAAAGAAGTATATCTTTATACTGGAGAAGAAGCTGATGTTGATATTACATTTAACGATGATTCAGGAAAAATTAAATCAGCTGCCCTTAAAAAAGGTGGAAATATTGCTTTAAATAACGTTGGTGGAAATCCAGATCTACAAGATAATGAATGGGGATTCACTGTAACAGCGATTAATTCTGAAACTGCAACACCAGCAAAAATTAAAGTTACTGGACAAGTTTCTGGTATTGCACAGGATAGACTTCCGAAAACAGAAAATGACTCGTTAGAGCTTGTAACTCGTTTTGCAACAGCAACAGATACAGATGGTGCAGAGATTGCTAATAATGCAGTAAAAAATAAAAATAATGGAGAAGTTGTTGGTACATATCTAACTGACCCAGGGGCTGTAACATTCGTATTAAAAGCACAAGCTAAAAAATATGATATAGTTACACCGACAGAAGCAGATAAAGTAGCAGTAGCAGATCCAACAGCAGTAACTGATGAAGAATTTGCTAAGATCAAAGCAAAATTAGAATATTCTAGAACTAATGAAGACAAAAATCTAGAGTCTAAACGTGGTGAGGCAGTAGATAATACTGATAACAAAGTTGCCACAATTACTAAAGAAGGTAATAACATTGTTGCAACATATAAAGATGGTTCTAAAGATGTAAGACCATTAACAGACTTCACTAAACTAGATAAACAACCTGCGATTGATGCAGTAAACACAGCAGCAACTGAGAAAATTGCAGCCATTAATGCTACTCCAAATGCTACTGATGAAGAAAAAGCAGCGGCAATTGCTAAAGTAAATGCTGATAAAACAGCAGCTTTAACAGCAATTAATGATGCTACTACAAAAACAACTCTTGATACAGCTAAAGAATCTGGTACAACTGCAATTTCTGCTGATAACCCAGTAGTAGCTAAAAAAGATGCAGCAAAAGCAGACGTAGAAACAGCTCGTAAAGCTAAAGAAGATGCAATTAAAGCAAATCCAAATCTAACACAAGCAGAAAAAGATGCAGCTATTGCGAAAAATAATGCTGCAGCAGCAGAAGCAACTAAAGCTATCGACACTGCAACAACTAACGACGCGGTAGATCAAGCTAAAACAGCTGGAACTACAGCGATTGGTAAAGTAAACCCAGTGGCAAAAGAAAATGCTAAAGAAGCAATTGCGAATGCTTTAACAGCTAAAAATTCTGAAATCGACAAACGTACAGATTTAACAGATGCTGAGAAAACAGCAGCAAAAGCTGAAGCTCAAAAATTAGCAGATGCAGAACTTGCTAAAATTAATGCACAACCTGACAATGCTGACACACCAGAGGCAGCGGCTGCAGCACAAAAACTTGTTGCTGGTGCAGAAGATAAAGGTGTAGCAGATGTAACATCTGTAAATCCAGTAGCAAAAGAAGCGGCTAAAAAAGCAGTAGCAGATGAGTTGACTAAGAAAGAAGAGCAAATCGACGCTCGTACTGATTTAACAACAGAAGAGAAAGCAGCAGCTAAAGAAGAAGCAAAAGCTAAAGCGAAAGAAGCAACAGATGCAATTGATGCACAACCAGACAACGCAGATACACCAGAAAAAGCAGCTGAAGCTCAAAAAGCAGTAGATACAGCTAAGAAAACAGGTGTAGATGAGGTTGCAGCTGTAAATCCAGAAGCAGTAACTAAACCAGCAGCCAAGAAAGCAATCGATGATAAATTAGCTGAGCAATTGAAAGCAATTGAAAACACTCCAGATGCAACAGATGATGAGAAGAAAGTTGCAGCAGATGCGGCTAAAGCTCTAGCTGAAGAAGCTAAGAAAGAAATCGATAAAGCTGGAACAGATGCTGAAGTTAAAAAACTTCAAGAAGAAGCTGAAAAAGAAATCGAAAAATCTGTACCAGTTGTAGAAGATAAACCAAACGCTCGTAAAGCAATTGATGACGAAGCAACAGCTAAAAAAGCAGCAATCGATGCTCGTGACGACTTGACTCCTAAAGCTAAAGAAGATCTTAAAGCTCAAGTAGATAAGATTGCAGAACAAGCTAAAAAATCTGTAGATGCAGCGAAAACAGCAGAAGCTGTTAATGGAATTGAAGAGTCAGATAAAGCGGCTATTAAAGCTGTAGGTGAAGTGAATATTCCGGCTGATAAAGTTCTTGTAAATGATCCAAGTGCTTTGACAGATGCTGAAAAAGCTAAGGTGTTAGAAGCTGTTAAGAAAGTAAATCCAGATGCTAAAGAAATCACTCAAGATGCAGATGGAAATGTTACTGTTACAACTCCAGATGGTCACCAAGAAATCATCACTCCTGAGCAAGTAGTGAAAACTGCTGATACAGCAAATGATCCAAAAGCAGGAAACGACGTAGTTAAACCAGCTGATAAAGTAGTCGTAAATGATCCAGCTAAGTTGACAGATGCTGAGAAGGAGAAAATTAAAGCAGCAGTTGAAGCTGTAAATCCAAATTCAATTGTAGTAGTTGATGACAAAGGAAATGCTAAAGTTTCAACTCCAGATGGTCAAACACAAGTTATTCCTGTAGAAGACTTAGTACGTACTGTTGAAGATACTAAGAAACCAAATGCAGGCAACGACATCGTTAAACCAGCAGATAAGACTGTAGTAGCAAATCCAGAAAAACTTACAGATGCTGAGAAGAAAGCGATCGAAGATAAAGTTAAGGCTGTAAATCCAGATGCAACAGTAGTTGTAGATGACAAAGGAAACGCAACAGTTACAACCCCAGCAGGTAAGACAGCGGTAGTTCCAGCAACAGACTTGACTAAGTCAGAAGCAGACGCAGCTAAACCAAACGCAGGTGATGACATCGTTAAACCAGCGGACAAAACT
>ERZ773263.1542-NODE-1542-length-13612-cov-30.210297_pt1 | contig 13612 bp, 6 predicted proteins | sample MGYA00511076_ERZ773263 | MGnify/ENA primary metagenome ERZ773263 (study PRJEB29015, sample SAMEA2738155) | human oral metagenome | biome: human oral; feature: human-associated habitat; material: saliva | place: China | collected 2195 ... | reverse complement strand
CACTCCAGCACATTCCCATCGCTGTAAATACTGCGATATCATTTGGTCCAATAAGACCACTTCTTAGGAATTCTGGTACTAACGAAATTGCTCCACCTACAGCTCCTAACGCCGTAATTGGGAAGGCAATCGCCTCAGCAGAATGGAATCCAAATAGTGGTTCAAGAATAAATCTTAACTTTTCACCTAACCAAGGTAGGAACCCAACTCCCTCATAGGCTGCTCCAGTATATCCTCCTGCTGGCATTTTGAATGTTAGCATCATTACAAAGGTACAAACGATAAGCACTCCTGGAATAATAGCCATACCCATTTCTACCCCTACTTTACCACCTTCTAAGATAGTATCTAGGGTACGTTGGAATAGATTCCCATCACGTACGATTCTAACTTTATCCAGTGATTGACCTTCAACTTCAGCATCTACAACTGGATCTTCAGCTTCATCTCCGTAGTATTTCTTAGTTTGTCTTAACATTAGACGTACACTTATTATACTACCTATAATAGCTCCAACATTCCCAATAATCGCTGCTTTTACAAAACCAGCTCCTTGTCCCATCATAAACATCGTTACGATAAGCCCCATACCGAATGCTGTCCCTAAGTTACATAACGCTGGAACTTGGTATTTTTTGAAGAACGCTATAAAACGTTTATCTTTCGAGAATGGAATAATTGCTGGGTTATCTGATAAATACGTCGCTACTGCTCCAGTTACACTAGCTCCAGGCATTCCCCAAAGAGGTTTCATAAGCGGTGCAAATATTTTATTAATTAACGCTATCGCCCCAAACTCTGATAACAGAGCACTCATTGCTCCGGCAATAACAGCCATCGCCATAATGAAAAATACTGTATTCAGTAATAAATCATGAGCTGTTGCCATCATCGTTTTAAACATAAGCGGTGTTCCCATTTTTCTCGCCATAAGTCCAAATATTGAGAAGAATATCGCTAAAAAGACAAATGTTTCTAAACTTACAGCCTTTTTAACAACTACATTCTTTTTATGTTTTTTTGTTGTTTCTTCGCTCATAAAAAAATCTTCCTTTCATAATTTTTTCATTCTAATATTTTATTTTCAATTTCAATCTCCTCAAACTGTAATAATACAATTTAATTTATACATTATACCATAAAACCTTTGGTGCCGCAACTATTTCTATATTATGATAACTAATTAAAGTACAATTTTTAGAACATAACTATTTCTTGAGATATTATGGCTAATTATCCTCTTGTATTTTTCATTAACTTATTCTCTATTTATTATAATATCTATTTATTTATAAAGATTAATTTTTTATAAATTTTATTATTTATTTATCTTGCTACTTAACATATTTTAATTTTTAAAATCTATAGATTAATAGTTTAGATAAAATAACAATATTTATTATTCTAAATATTCATAAATAAAAAAAATATTGAATTTATTATACCTATATATAAGTTAGATTAATTGCAATAACATGCCTTTTTTGGTAGAATTAAAAGGCAACAAAAAAATGTATAGGAGAAAAAAATTAATGCGATTGAAAAATCAAAATAATAATAAAATTTTAAAGTTTTCAATTAGAAAATTATCTCTTGGTGCAGCACCGGTTGTAATCGGGGCTTTATTTTTTGGAAGTCATGTACCAAGCGAAGCGCTTGCCAATGAAAACAACTCAAGCGTTAAGTATACTTACTTAGCTGAAAACGAATTGACCGAAGCAGAGAAAAGCTTAATCAAAAGAAGTATACCTCAAAATGTAAAAAACAACGAAACATATTATATGGTTTATAAAAAAGAAGCTAAACCTTCTTCAGAAATTAAATCATTACCAAATACTGGGCAAAGCTCACTACCTGTAGCTGGACTTGGAATTGGGACTGCGGTATTAGTAGTTCTTTTAATATCGAAAAAACACAGAAACAAAGTTCTTAGCGTTGTGTTAATCGGAGCTATGGGACAAAGCATGGTTATGCCTTATCAATCATTCGCTTTCGAAAACAAAGAGTTAGTACGCTACAACACACAAACAACAGTTGCTAATTCTAATGAACTTGCGAATGGTGTAATCGACATCGATGGATATCGTTATGTTGGATATTTCACACTTAGCGATTTAGGTGTATTACCTCAAGAAGAACAAAAAGTTCTACCAAAACCAACACAACCAATAGTTGAGCCGACACAACCTCAACCAACTCCGACACCTAAAGTCGAATACAAAACTACACCTGAAGTAGCACCTAAAACATTAGTAGAAAACAAACCTGAACTTAAGTCTACTACTGAAGCTGTTCCTTTCCAAACTATAGAACAAACTGATGCTTCTTTACCTAAAGGGCAAACTAAAGTTGTTCAAGAAGGGGTTAATGGTGAACAAATAGTATTTAGCGAGGTAACTACTGTTGATGGACAGTCTACTAGTAAAGTTATCAAAACTTCAATTACTAAACAACCTGTTAATAGAGTAGTTGCCGTTGGTACTAAGGAAAAAATCACACCTCAACCAATCGAAGTTAATCCTAATAAACCAGAAGCTCCAAAACCTGTAGTAGCTAAAGGTTCTCAAGAATCTGGTAAAGAAGGGCAAGCTTTAACTCAACCAGAACTTCCTGCAGCTCAAGTAGCAGTTAAAGGAACTCAAGAACCAGGTAAAGAAGGACAAGCTTTAACTCAACCAGAACTTCCTGCAGCTCCAAAACCTGAAGAAACTAAACCTACTCCTCAACCGGAAACTCCAAAACCTGAAGAAACTAAACCTACTCCTCAACCGGAAACTCCAAAACCCGAGGAAACTAAACCAGAAGAGAAAGTAGATAAAGCTGCACTAAAAGCTCAAATCGATAGAGCTCTTGCACTTGTTCCTGCTGATTATTCAGCTGCAAGCTACGACGCTCTTAAACCAATTTTAGCAGCTGCACAAAACGTCTACACTTCAGATTCTGTAAAACAACCTGAAGTAGATAGCGAGACAGCTAAACTTAAAGCTACTATCGACGCTCTAAGTGTTGATAAAACAGACTTAAACAAAACTATCGCAGATGCGAAATCAAAAACTAAAGAACACTATAGTGATGCAACTTGGACAAATCTTCAATCTGTATTAGCTGAAGCTGAAAAAGTTACAAACAATCCAGCTGCTAAGCAAAACGAAGTAAATCACATTAATGAGCAACTTAAAGCCGCTATTTCTGGATTAAATACAGATAAAACTGAACTTGAAAAACAACTTGCTGACGCTAAGTCTAAGACAGAAACTGACTTCAGCCCTACGACTTGGTCTGCATTAGAAGAAGCAAAAAAAGATGCTCAAGCAGTAGAGGATAACGCTACTGCTACTCAAGCTCAAATCGATGATGCTGCTAAAAAACTTAAAGCCGCTATCGATGCATTAAAAACTGATAAGACTGAACTTGAAAAACAACTTGCTGATGCTAAATCTAAGACAGAAACTAACTTCAGCCCTACGACTTGGTCTGCATTAGAAGAAGCGAAAAAAGATGCTCAAGCAGTAGAGGATAACACTACTGCTACTCAAGCTCAAATTGATGATGCTGCTAAAAAACTTAAAGCCGCTATCGATGCTCTTAATGTTGACAAAACAAAATTACAAAAACAATTAAAAGATGCAGAAACTAAACAAGAACAAGAAGCTGACTATAGCCCTAAAACTTGGAATGAATTCAAAAACGCCGAACTAAAAGCTAAAGAAATTAACAACCAAACTACTCCACTTCCTAAACAAAGTGAAATAGATGCGGCTACTAAAGCTCTCCAAGACGCTATTAAAGCTCTTGCCGTTGATAAAACTGCATTACAATATGCTATTAACAGAGCTGACAGCGAACGTAAACGTAAAGAAGAATACACTACTCAAACATGGAAAGCTTTAGAAGAAGCCCTTACAGCAGCAAACCATGTAAACGAAGATGAAGCTACTACTCAAAGCAAAGTGAATGCAGCTACTGAAAAATTAAACGAAGCTATCAAAAACTTAGTTCCATTAACAGAAAAACCAATACTAAAATTCGTTGATACTGACAAGAAAGTATTAGATAAAGAAGTAGTCGCTAAGTATTCTCTAGAAAATCCAACTAAGACAAAAATTAAATCAATCACAGCTACTCTGAAAAAAGATGGAGAAGTTGTTAAGACTGTAAATCTGACAGAAAATAATCTAAATGCTTTATTAGACAATGTAGAATACTTCAAAGAGTATACTCTATCTACTACTATGGTTTATGATAGAGGTAATGGTCAGGACGAAACTGAAACTTTAGAAGATCAACCAATTAAATTAGATCTTAAAAAAGTTGAAATTAAAAACATCAAAGAAACAAGCTTAATCAGCGTTGATGATGCAGGTGTTGAAACTGATATCAGTTTACTTACTGAAAAACCAGCTACTATTGCTCCACTTTACCTACGAGTTACAACTCATGATAACAAAGTGACAAGACTTTCTGTTGATAAAGTTGAAGAAGTAGTTAAAGATGGAAAAACTTTATACAAAGTTACTGCAACAGCTCCTGATTTAGTTCAACACACAGATGCTACTAAATTAGCAAACGAGTATGTTCATTACTTCGAAAAACAAAAATTAAAAGAAGGTAATGTTTACTATAACTTCAACGAACTTGTAAAAGATATGCAAGCTAACCCTACTGGTGAGTTTAAACTTGGTGCAGATCTTAATGCAGCGAATGTAAAACCTAACGGAAAATCTTATGTTACTAATACATTTAAAGGTAAATTACTAAGTAATGATGGCGGTAGATTTACTATCCACAACTTATCACGTCCTCTATTTGGTAGAGCTGAAAACGCCCATGTTCATGATATTAACTTAGGTAATGTAGATATTAATTTACCTGGAGAAAATAAAGTAGCACCTCTTGGGGAAATGTTCAAAAACTCAAATATCGAAAACATTAAAGTAACAGGTAATGTTGTAGGTAACAACGATGTTACTGGTATGGTTAACAAACTTGATGAATCAAATATGCGTAACGTTGCATTCATCGGTAAGATTAACAGTCTTGGGGACAAATCTTGGTGGTCTGGAGGACTTGTAAGTGAAAGCTGGAGAAGTAATACAGATAGTGTTTATTTCGATGGTGATATTGTAGGTAACAACTCTAAATTTGGTGGACTTGTCGCTAAAGTCAACCACGGTGGAAACCCTAACGATTTCAAACAACGTGGTAGATTAACAAATTCATTTGTTAAAGGTACTATGACACTTAAAAACCACGGTCAAAGTGGTGGTTTAATCCACGAAAACTATGACTGGGGCTGGGTTGAAAATAACGTTAGTATGATGAAAGTTACAAACGGTGAAATCATGTATGGAGCAAGTTCAGTTGACACTGGAGATTCATACTTCGGATTTGATAACTTCAAGAATAACTTCTATGTAACGGATGTAGCTACAGGATTATCTTCATACAACAAATCTAAACAAATTAAAGGTATTACAGAAGCTCAAGCGTTAGAAAAATTTGCTAAAATGGGAATCACTGCTCATGAGTATGAAATTAACGAACCAGTAGTTAATACACTTAACAACATCAAACCAAAAGCTGATACTTATAAAGATACTCAAGATTACAAAGCAGAGCGCGAACTTGCTTACCGTAACATCGAAAAACTTCAACCATTCTACAATAAAGAGTGGATCGTTAACCAAGGTAACAAGATTCCTGCAGGTTCTAAATTATTAACTACAGAAGTATTATCTGTTGCTGCGATGAAAGACAATGAATTCGTAACTGAACTTGGTGATGCAAACCACATTATCGTTCACTACGCTGATAAGACAAAAGAAATCTTTAACATCTCACCTAAAGAATCTCAAGTGAAACAAGTTAAAGAATACAGCATTGCTGAACTTGGAGAAATAGTTTATACTCCTAACATCGTTGATAAAGATCGTAGTGATTTAATCAGCACTATCGAAAGTAAATTAAGTCCAGTTGAATTACAATCTGATGCTGTTTACAAATTATTCGGAAGAAATGGTGACGGAAAAGTTAATGCAGTTAAGGACCTTTACTTAGAAGAAAGCTTCAAGTACGTTAAAGATAACCTTAATAAATTCGTTACTAAGTTGGTTCAAAATGAAGATCATCAACTTAACACTGATGAAGCTGCTAAACGTGCATTAATTAAGAAAATTGATGACAATAAAGCTGCAGTTCTTCTTGGATTAGCTTATCTAAACCGTTACTACGGCGTTAAATTCGATGACTTTAATATTAAAGAATTAATGCTATTTAAACCTGATTTCTACGGTAAGAATGTTAATGTGTTAGACTTCTTGATTAAGATTGGTTCTAAAGAAAGTAACATTAAAGGTGATAGAACTTTAGAAGCTTATCGCGAAGCTATCGGTGGAACTATCGGTATAGGTGAGTTAAACAGTTTCTTAGACTATAACATGCGTCTATTCACAAGTGATACTGACTTAAACGATTGGTTCATAAAAGCAACTAAAGACAATGTATATGTCGTTGAACCGAAAACAACAACACCTGAATTCGCTGATAAGAAACACAGAGCGTACGAAGGATTAAACAACGATGTTCACGGTAAGATGATTCTACCACTTCTTAACTTAAAAGATGCGCACATGTTCTTAATCTCAACATATAACACTATGGCTTACAGTTCATTCGAAAAATATGGTAAGAATACTGCAGCAGAACGTGAGGCATTCAAGAAAGAAATCGATAAAGTAGCAAAAGCTCAACAAAATTATTTAGACTTCTGGTCTCGTCTATCATTAGATAAAGTTCGCAACCAACTGCTTAAGAGCAACAACATGGTACCAACACCAGTGCTAGATAACCAAAATTATAAAGGAATCAGTACAGATAAATATGGACATACTAATAGTGGTAAAGACGTAGCACCTGTCCGTGAATTATACGGACCAACAGGTCGTTATCATGCGACTGACTGGCGTATGGGAGCTGTCGCTCGTGTTTACGGTAACCCTTATAAAGATGATTCTGTATTCTTCATGGTTACTGATATGATTAGCGACTTCGGTATCTCAGCATTCACTCACGAAACTACTCATGTAAATGACCGTATGGTTTACTTAGGTGGTTCAAGACACCGTGAAGGAACAGACTTAGAAGCATTTGCACAAGGTATGTTACAATCACCAGCTGAAACAAGTCCAAACGGTGACTTTAAAGCACTTGGATTAAACATGGCATACGAACGTCCAAATGACGGAAACCAATGGTATAACACTAATCCAAACGATCTTGCATCTCGTGCAGAAATCGATCATTACATGAAAGGTTTCAACGACACATTAATGCTTCTTGACTACCTTGAAGGAGAAGCTGTAATTGATAAACACAGTAAAGAATTAAATAATGCTTGGTTCAAGAAAGTTGCTAAAAAACTACGTAACGCTAATACGAAGAACCAATACGATGAAGTTAGAGACCTTAACGAAGAAGAAAAAGGATATGAGTTAAACTCTGTTAACGACTTAGTAGACAAAAACTTTATGACTAAACACGGTCCAGGTAATGCTATCTATGATCCAACTGGATTTGGAACTGCCTACGTGACTGTACCTATTACTGCTGGTATCTACGGAGGTAACACAAGTGAAGGTGCTCCAGGATCTATGTCATTCAAACATAACACATTCAGAATGTGGGGTTACTATGGATATGAAAAAGGATTCTTAAACTACGCTTCGAATATGTTAAAAGCTGAATCTAAAAAAGCCGGTAAAGATACTCTAGGAGATGACTTCATCATCAAGAAAGTTTCTGATAACAAATTCAATACTTTAGAAGAATGGAAGAAAGCATACTTCAAAGAAGTTGTTGATAAAGCTAAAGCAGGATTTAACCCTGTTACAATTGATGGTACTACATACAGTAGCTACGATGACTTGAAACGTGCATTTGCCGAAGCAGTTGAAAAAGATAAAGCAACTCTTAAAAATGGATCAGTTAAATCTGACAATACTGTTACACTTAAAGAGAAACTATACAAAAAACTTCTTCAACAAACAAACAGCTTTAAAACTTCTATCTTCAAATCATAATTTGAATAACAAAAACCTAGATTTAGAAATTTCTAAATCTAGGTTTTTTAATATTTCAGAGAGGAATTTGTATTTAAAAAGACATTATTTATTTTTCAAGAGTATTCTTTGTATTTATGATTACGTAAACTATACAACTTCATATAAAAAAATTCAGGACTATTTTTTGAGTCCTGAATTATAATTCTATATTATCTCTACTTCTTTTCTATATTGATCCTTAATATTTTCATCAAGAACATTATCACTGATGATTGCCGTTAGATCTTTTAGTTGGAAAAATGTATAAAACGCATGAGTTGAAAACTTACTATGATCTGCTAGAACATAACGTTCAGTCGCATTATTAAGAATCGTCTCGTTACAACGACCTTCTTCTTCATCAGAGATAGTAACTTTCTCTAAATCTATACCATTTACTCCCACAAATGCCTTATTGACACTTATTTTACTAAGTGCATCTTGTGTGAAATACCCTATAAATCCTTTTGTTTTTTGACGATATCTTCCTCCGATAAAAATAAGATCGCAAGAAGGATTGTCTTTAAACTGTTCAAAAACCGTCAATGAATTTGTTACAATATTAATATTCTTATCTTGTAAAAATTCTGATAGATAACTTGTAGTACTTCCAGGCCCGATAAAAATAGTTTCATTATCTTTTATAAGATCCACTACTTTTCTAGCTATTTGTTTTTTCTCTTCAATATTTACAGAAATCTTCTTATTGTAATTATCTTCCTGATAAAAGTTTTTCGGTTTCAGTTTTGCACCACCATGTATTCTAGTAAGGTGACCATAGTCTTCTAACTCTTGTAGGTCGCGACGTATAGTCATCTCTGTTACCTTCATATCATGCGCTAGTTTGCTCACACGTACTAAATGCTTTGTTTTTAACTCGTCTAAAATATAGCTATGTCTATCTATTTTTAACATTTTTTCTCCACTCTAAATAAATAAATTTAACATTTATATTTTAACACTTTTTTTGAAAATATAAAACTGAAAACATAAAAAAACATTAAAACGAACGTTAATTATAACATAAAGCACAAAAAAACTAGCTGTTTTTAGGTTTAAGGCGACCTAAATCAGCTAGTTTTTTCATTATTTTTCTTTATCTTCTTTTATTTTTTCTACTTTTGGTTGTTCTGTAGCTGCTACAACTCGCGTATTCAATAGTCTATCATATAGCATTATCGAATCTTTACGTTTAAGTATATATGTTTCATACAGCCAGAATAGCGCTGAAACTGGTACCGCAGCCCAACCTACAGTAACTTTAATTAAGAATTCTCTGATTAAATATCTAGAAAATTCAATTTTCTTGTTGTCAGTTGGAACTAATCTTATTTTAAAAAGTTTTTTTCCAATTGTTTGACCTTGCCATTTATGAGGTAGGTATCCATATAAAAGAACTGCAAAAATAACTATAGAAATCGTCATATACAGTGCATTTCTTTCATTTTCCGCTCCACCTTGAGCTCGTAAATTCGCAGTTGTATATTGGAATACAAAAGCTATCGGTAGATAAATCGCTAAGTCAATTAGATAAGCAAAGAAACGTTTAACGATTGATGCTGTTTCTCCGTTCACATCTAACAATGGCTCTTCTATTGGTCCTGAAATATCACTCAATGTCGGCTTTATATTTCTGTCATTATAGCTATATGAGCTATTTTTTTTAATCTTTTTTACCATAAGTCACCTAAGCTTCTAAGTCAACATTGTGGTATACTTGTTGAACATCTTCACAATCATCAAGCATTTCTAACATTCTTTCGAATTTAGCTTTGTCTTCTTCACTTAATGTTACTTCATTTTGAGGAATCATTGAAATCTCAGCAACTTCAAACTCTTCGATTCCAGCAGCTTTTAGCGCTTCTTGGATCTCGTGGAAGTTTTCTGGTTCACCGTATACTAGTGTTAATTCATCTTCTTCAATAATATCACGAGCGTCGATATCAGCTTCCATAAGGATTTCTAATAATTCATCAGCACTTTTACCTTCAACACCGATTACTGCAGTGTTATCGAACATGTAGTTAACAGAACCAGTAACACCTAAGTTACCTCCGTTTTTACCTAATGCTGTACGTACTTCAGCAGCTGTACGGTTAACGTTGTTTGTAAGAGTATCGATGATAACCATTGTTCCACTTACACCGAAACCTTCATAGCGTAATTCGTCGTAGTTCTCTTCACTTCCACCTTTTGCTTTTTCAATAGCACGGTCAATAATATTTTTAGGAACACGATAAGTTTTTGCTCTTTCTAAAACTACTTTTAGATTTCTGTTACTTTCTGGATCTGGTTCTCCAGTTTTCGCTGCTTGGTAGATTTCACGTCCAAATTTAGCATAAATTTTACTAGTGTTAGCGTCTTTTGCCGCTTTTTTTTCTTTAATATTATTCCATTTACGACCCATAGTCTTTTAATCTCTCTTTCTTTATATAAATATTTTCCATAATAGTAATTTTCCTCACCAAAAAACGGCTAGAAAGTTATTACATACCACTCTATATTACTATATTTAGCTTATTTTTTCAAGCATCGACTAAGTAATTTAACTATCTTCTTTTGAATTTTATTTCAATATTAAATATGATTATCTTCTGACTAAACTTTGTCCTTATTGAAAATTTTAAATATAAAAAAATTCGGCATATAAGAAATTTCTTATACACCGAACCTATTAAATAACGAACGTTATTATTTGTAGTCTGGTAATTTGTTAAATTCAGCTTCATCAACGTTTGTTAATTTAACAAACCAAGATTCTTTTGGATCAGCTGAGTTTAATACAGTTGGCTCTTCTTCAGCTTTTTTGTTGTATTCTACTACATCACCAGCTAATGGTGCGTTAACGTCTAATACAGTTTTTGATGCTTCTAAACGTAAGATAACATCATCTTTTACTAATTTTTCATTTTTTGAAAATTCTACGAATCCTACAGTACCAACGTCATCTTGTAATTCTGCTGTTGGTCCAACAATGTAAACTCCTTCGTTTTTTTCAATCCATAAAGCTTTTGCTAATTTTTTCATTTTACAACCTCTTTCTTTCTTTTTTATAAGTTTTCTTGAGTATCAATGTTCTAATTTAACACTGATTTTTTACTGAAGTGAAAATTATACAACATAAATAAAAAAAAGTCAACAAAAATTTTAATTCTACAGAAATTGATTTTTAATTTCAGTTAGAACTAAAAATGAAGGTAGGCTACTTGCCTAAGAAGGAGGTGTTTATATGATTGATATACTCATCCAATTCACTTATTTACGTTTTAACACGGCAATTCTTCAAATGTCAAAGGTTTACCTAGTCTATTATATTCACTTTTTAATTAACTACTACCTTAACTCAATATCAAATCTACCAATTCTTGCGCTTCTACTTTTCCGAAATAATGTACTAAGTCTATACTTCCTAATACTTCTAGCAAGTCTTCTTCTTTTACCCTTACTCCGACTAGTTTTTCCTCGATATCACCGACATTACCTTTTCCGAAAAAGTCTCCATAAATCTTTGCTTTTGTGATTCGTCCCGCTTCTACTTCTAGATTAAATTCAACAGTCCCAATTCCAAGACGAGCATCTCTGTTATAATTATATTTTGGTGATTTCCCGTAATTCCAATCCCAATTTTGATATTTCTTAGAAAGTAACTCATCAATTTCTCGCCAATCTTCTTCTGTAAGTTCATAACGTTTTATGTCTTCCAGTCTTTCACAACCAAAGAGACGACATAGGTATAAGTCTTTGAAATCCACTACAGAAAAATCTCTATATTCCTCATCTAAATACTCTCTAAGACCTGTAACTCTACTTCGTACCGAATCAATTCCTTTTGATTCAATTTTTTTACGATTAGGTGTTAGTACATTAACCATCGCATCATAATTAACATCTAGAAGTAGCGTATATCCCCCGTAAATTTTACCATTAACAAGAGTCATCGCAGCTCCACTAACCTTCTTTCCATCAACAACAAGATCATTTCTCCCTGTTTGTTCAACCTCACTCACACCTAAATCATGTAGGATATTCACCGCGGGTTCATAGAACTTTTTGAAATTACCATAAACATTACTATCGCCACTCATAATAAGGCAGATATTCACAGCACCCTCATCTAAAAATACTGTTCCTCCACCTGTATCACGTCTAACAAGGGTGATTCCATGAGCTTTCATATACTGGTGGTTAATCTCTTTTTCGGCATTTTGAAAAAGACCTATCTGCACCTTCGGTTTGCAACAATATGGAAATATTATATCTTCATCTAAATTCAATTTATTCAATACATGTACTTGTGTCGCTAAAGCTACCGCTCCATCATAAATATATTGTCCATTTCTTATCGGCTCTATTAAATACATACGCACTCCTCATCTTCTAAATCACAACAATATAAGAAGCTACTATTATTCAAGTTCAACCTTAGATAATAGTAGCCACTTCACCTTAATAGTCTGCTATTTTTATAATTAATTATCTCTATAATTCACAACAGTCTTCTTAGTAATTTTCTTCTAATTTCCTAAATTCATCTCTCGTGTGTTGTGGCAGACTCTTTCCGTAATCCATCATAAGCACGATATCTTTAAACGCAGCTTTCGGTATAGCTAGCCTTTCGATATCCTCCACACCTACATCTAGATTAATATCTTCTTCACGATTTTCTTGGAATTTAGCTACAAAGTCCGGTTCAGCAACAAAAACACTAGATAAACCTACCATCTCCGCATGCATAATAGCTTTGCGACTTTTTTCTATACTATTTATTCCACCAGTCGCCATCAAAGGAACGCGCCCCGCTAGATGTTCATGGACTACTTCATTTATCAAACGACCTTCATTAGGACCTTCAGCACGAACTTTATTAAGATAAATATTTTGTCCCCAGCTCGCTATCGCAATGTAAGATAATGGTACTCTTTCTAATATCCAATCTGTAAGTTGATTGAACTCTTCAACAGTATAACCGATTATCGCACCATGTGTCTCTTCTGGAGTTGCTCTATATCCTAGAATAAAATCCTCAGGTGCTTCGTTTTTTATAACTTCATACACCACTTCAAAGACTTCGAGTATAAATCGAGCTCTATTTTCTAGTGAATCTACACCATATTCATCATGGCGCTTATTCGATACCGTTGAGAAAAACGTCTGCAGCATTAGTTTTTGTGCTGTTGATATTTCTATTCCTGCAAAACCTGCTTTTATCGCTCTTCTCGTAGCATCTTTGTATTTTTGTTTAATCACACTGATCATCTCATGAGACAACTCTTCTACCTCATGTTCAAATGGAAGATGCAATTTCAACTTACTAGGGCCATAAACCTTATGGTTCACCCCGTAGTAATTAGCACCTGCTCCTGAATAAGTCAGTTGTAAAATAGCCTTTGCTCCAGCATCTTGCATCGCACTTGCCATCTTAGTAAGTCCTGGTATACAGCTGTCATCATGTGCACCAAAACCAAACTCGAACAACTGCCCATCAACATCGACATAAGCCGCACCTGTTACCT
>ERZ773263.1541-NODE-1541-length-13615-cov-10.559513_pt1 | contig 13615 bp, 6 predicted proteins | sample MGYA00511076_ERZ773263 | MGnify/ENA primary metagenome ERZ773263 (study PRJEB29015, sample SAMEA2738155) | human oral metagenome | biome: human oral; feature: human-associated habitat; material: saliva | place: China | collected 2195 ... | reverse complement strand
TGCGCGCCGACGACATCGGCTCGGTGAGCGTCCTGTCGAACGACCGCTCGCCGATCGGTCTGACGCTGAGCCTGGACCCCGACGTGCAGGTCATGACCGGCGCCGAGCTGGGCACGGTTTTCGTGACGGGCAACCAGGTGCGCCTGGCCGCCGGCTCCGAGGCCGGCGTAGTGCGCGTGGCGTACACGGCCGTCGACTCGGTGGGTAACCGCTCGACGTCGACCGTCACGTTCGAGGTCATTGCCTCCTCCGCTGCGAACAGCGCGCCCGTGCCCAAGGCGCTCAGCGCCTGGGCCGTGCAGGGGCAGATGGCGCGCATCCCGGTGCCCCTGACGGGCATCGATCCAGACGGCGACTCGGTCGCTCTGGTGGGCATCGACCAGCCGCCAGCCAAGGGTAGCGTCGTGCTGGGGACGGAGTGGCTGGAGTACACGCCCTCCGACAATGCGACCGGTACGGACACGTTCTCCTACATTGTCGAGGACCGCCTCGGCGTGCAGGGGCGCGCCCGCGTGCGCGTTGGTATTGCGCCCCCGGGATCGCAGAACCACAACCCGACGGCCGTTCCCGACTCGGTGACGATTCGACCGGGACGCGAGGTGAGTGTCAACGTCCTGAGCAACGACTTGGACGCGGATGGCGATGCCCTGTCGGTCGATACGGACCCCGCGACCGTGTCGGTGTCGGATCCCGCAGCTACCGTCACCGTGGCGCAGGATGCGGTGACGGTCAAGGCTCCCGCAGCCGATGGCGTGTTCGTCGTCGCCTACCAGATTCAGGATGGACGAGGCGGACGCGCGCAAGGGCAGTTGACGGTGACGGTGGATTCCGAGGCGCCGCTGCGCGCCCCGATTGCCCGCGATGACGTCGTGTCTGTCGCGGACCTCCCCGCCGATTCGAAGCCCGTGAGCGTTCCCGTCCTCGTCAATGACGAGGACCCGGATGGGACGACGGCTGCGCTGACGGTGTCGGCGCAGGGCTCGGGCGTGAGCGTGTCGGGGCAGAACCTGTCAATTTCCCCGGATGCGCGTCGTCGCCTCGTCGTCTACACGGTGACGGATCCCGACGGCCTGAGCGCGAGCGCGGTCGTGACCGTTCCGGGTACCGACCTGCTGGCTCCGCGCCTGGATATGACGCGTATTCCGGTGGCGATCCGCGCGGGTTCGTCGGTGACCCTTGATATCGGCGACTACGTGCTCGTGCGCGATCATTCGCGTTCCCCGATCATTACGGACGCGGCCTCGGTGAAGTTCAACGGCGGCCTGGATTCGGTGTCCCTGCAGGACCCGACGCACCTCGTGGTGAGTGCTCCCGACACGGCCTCGGGCAAGGCCTCGGTGTCCTTCACGGTGCGTGACGGCGCCTCGGACGACGCCTCGGCCCTGACATCGACCCTGACGATCCCGATCACGATCAAGCCGGCCAGGAATCTGCCGCCGCGCCTGACCCCGACCCCGATCCTCGTGGGCCAGGGAGAGTCCGTGACGGTCGATCTCACGCAGATGGTGGACGACCCGGACGACCAGGCCAAGAACAGCTTCTCCTACGCCGTGGTGAAGGCCCCCGGCGGCGTGGACGTGTCCCTGGACGGCTACAACCTGACCGTGTCCGGCAAGAAGGACCAGCCCAAGGGGCCGGTCGGCGCGATCACTGTCAGCGTCGACGACGGCTCGGGCGCGGTCAACGCCGACATTCCGGTGACGATCGTGAAGTCCTCCAAGCCCCTCGTGACGACGACGGAGGCTCGCATCAAGGCGAAGGCCGCCCAGACGGTGGACGTGAAGCTGTCGGAGTACACGACGAACCCGTTCCCGGATCCGCTCGTGGTCCTGGACGCGTCGGTGCACGTGGGCCAGGGAACCGCTTCGGGTAATGGCAACGTCCTGTCGGTGACCCCCAAGACAGGCTTCCATGGCGACATGATCGTCGTGTACCGCGTCATGGATGCGACGAACGACCCGGATCGCGTGGTCCAGGGCCGCGTTGTCGTCCAGGTCGTCGACCGTCCCGAACCGCCCCAGAACGTCTCGGTCACGCCAATGGGCGCGGGCACGGCCTTCGTGCGCTTCGACTCGGGTGCCTCCAACGGCGGCCCGATTACGGGCTACACGATTACGGACAAGTACGACGGTAAGACCTACGAGACTCGAGATCCGGGCACACAGATCAGGGGCCTGGTGAACGGAGCGAGGCACTCGTTCACGGTCGTCGCGCACAACGAGGCCGGGGACTCCGATCCGTCGGCGCCGTCCGCCGAGGTGCTGATCGACGCGGCACCCGAGCAGATGGCGGCGCCCACGGTTGTGGGTGTCGATGGTGCCCTCGATATCTCGTGGGTGAAGCCCAGCAACTCGGGGTCTGCGATCCACACGTACATGGTGTTCGTTAATTTGCCGTCGGGTGGCCAGCCGATCTCGCAGTCGGTGTCGGGCTCTGAGAACTCGATCCGGATCGGTGGATTGAAGAACGGTGAGCTGTACTCGGTGTCCGTTCAGGCGCTGAATAATGCGGAGACGCCGTCTCGGGCGTCCTCACCGACCGAGGGCTACCCGCACGGGAAGCCGGATCAAGCGACCGGCGTGAGCGCTGTTGCAACCGGCTCGGCGGGCGATCCGAACGAGGCGACGGTTGAGGTTACGTGGGGCCTGGAATCTCCCAATGGCAAGGGATGGGGCCTGGCCACGGTTTCGGTCAATGGCGTGGAAGTGCAGGTTTCGTCTGACGCTCGTACTGCCACGCTGTCGGGCGTGCCGACGGGCAGTAAGGTGTCTGCATCGGTGACGCTGTCGAACTCGCACGGGGATACGTCGGCACCTGCCACCACGTACGTTTCGATTGCGACGACCCCCGCGCCGATTTCTGCCCCGACCCTGTCCGGTATCGGAGAAGAAGGCAAGGTGCGCGTGGACGGTCTGGTACGCGTTCCGGGCCGAGGCTTCGACGCGTCGCGCCTGACGCTGCGTTATGCCAGTTCCCGGGAAGCGTGTGCCGCTGGGACGCAGGTCGAGAACGGTGACACTCTGACGGTTAACAGTTGGCAGCCGCAGACGTTCTACTTCTGCCAGACGGGCGTCGGCTTGAAGAACGAAACCACGGCATCCCCGCCGGTGCCGGCGGTCGGCCAGGCGACGGGCGCACCGTCGCAGGTGGGAGTGTCGATCACGAACGTCAACGCGACGAGCCTGACGGTGCGTTGGGACCCCGTGGCGGCCAATCCCGCTGTGACGCAGATCCGCGTGACGCTGAGTAACGGCGAGACGAAGCCCTTGTCTCGTGGTGCCACCGAGGCGACCTTCTCGGATCTGGCCCAGGGCACGAGATACCAGGCCACGGTCGTTGCGGTCAACGATGTGGGTGAGACGGTGATGAGTCAGCGCCCGACGGAAACCACGAAGCTCGACGTGAACTTGACGTGGACGGAGGCCTGCCAGGGACTCGAGAAGCACAAGCTCCCGGGTGGATGCCACACCTTTACGCTCAGTGCTCCGGGTTGGGCTGACACGTCGCTTGCTCACAAGTGTACGATCCGTTCGGATGTGGACGGTTGGACCGAAGAGGTGACTATTGGTCGTGCCGGTCCCATTGCGTCGCAGATCGCAACGCGGGCGGATTCCGAGGCGACGTTAGCGCAGGCCGTGCGTATTGTCGGCGAATGCCGTCCGGAGTGATGTTCGCGTGAAGAAACTACGTCGGCTTCTCAACGGCGCGTGGCGTGCCCTGGGCGAACGCGTGCGGGCCCTGCCCGGTTACGACGCGGCGGCTCGTTGGCTGGGCGCGCTCACGCCGGTCGGGTGGGCGGTGATCGCGGTAACGGCCGCGGGTGGCGTCGCTGCGGCGGCCTTCGGATGGCTGGAGGGCTTCATCGTTGCCGTGATGGGCCTGGTGGCCCTCGTGGTCGCGGTCGCCTCGGTCGCGTCCCCGTCGCCGCTGTCGGTGTCCTTGCGCATGAAGAATGATCGCATCGTTGCCGGTCAGGTGGCGGTGGGGCGCATCCGCGTGGTCAACGAGTCCGGGCACCGCTCGGGTTCGACGATCGTGGAGGTCACGATCGGACGAGGCAGTGGCGAGTTCCTGGTACCTCCGATCAGCGCGAACAGCACGTGGAACGAGGCATTCTCGGTGATGACGAAGCGCCGAGGCGTGATCAACGTGGGCCCGGCGCGCACCGTGCGTATGGACGGCCTGGGCCTGCTGCGCCGCGTGCGCTCGTGGGACGATCCGATCCTGGTGCACGTGCATCCGCCGACGGTGCGCTTCTCGTTTGACGCGACGGGTATGCAGATGGATGTCGAAGGCGTGGCCAGCGAGAAGCTGACCAGTTCGGACGTGTCCTTCCACGCACTGCGTGATTATGAGCCGGGCGACGACCGGCGCGCGGTGCACTGGCCTTCGACGGCGCGCCTGGGCCGCCTGATCGTACGCCAGTTCGAGGAGACTCACCGTTCCCACCACATGGTCCTCCTCGACACGCGCATGGACGCATGGGATCGGCGTTCCTTCGAGACAGCCGTGTCGGTCGCGGCGTCGCTGGCGATCGCAGGGTCGGGTGAGGCGCGCACGGTGTCGATGCACACCGCGGACCAGTGGATTCCGACGGGAACGCCCATGGCGATGCTGGATGCGCTCTCCGAGATGGAGACCTCGACGCGTCCCGACTTCGCGGGCATCGTCCGTCGCTGCATCATGGAGCGTGGCGGGATTTCGGTCCTGTCGATCGTGGTGAGTGAGTCCGTGGATGACGAGGAAGCGGCCCGCCTGGCGAATATCGCGCCAGTTGACGTGGTCGTGTCCGTCATTCGCGTGGTCCCGGGACGGGCGAGGCGCCGACGCAAGATCACACGCGGCGTCATCATCGATTGCCCCTCCCTTGAGGACCTGCCGATGCTCGTGTCGCGGGGGGTGAACGCGTGAGCACGCCTACCCGCACCCCCTCTCGTCAGGCCGCGCCGCCGCGTCGAACGCGTCGGTCGAGTGCTCAGGAAACCACCATGGGTGGCTCGGTGCACCGCGCCGCCATGCCCGCGTGGTCCCTCCTGATTCTTGCCGTTCTGTTCACTGGCCCGGTGGCACAGTTCGAGTCCGTCTTTGGTGGCGGTCAGGGTGTGATCGCGGCGCTTTCAGGCGCGGCGACCGGCCTCGCTCTCGCGTGGGCGGCGGCGAAGTGGCGTTGGGACCTGCTATCGATTGTGGCTTCCGTCGTCGCGGCTCACTTCCTGTTGGGCGGGGCGGCAGCCCTGCGAGACACGACCCGGTGGGTCGTGGTTCCCACGTCGCGCACTCTCCAGACGCTGGTGATCGGTTCGGTCGAGGCCTGGAAGGATCTTCTGACGCTGACGCCTCCTGCCGGTTCCTATGTTGGTCCGGCGATGGTCCCGTGGATGACGTGCCTCGTGTGCTCGGTTGCGGCGGGGGTCGTCACGGTACGGTACGGGCGTCCCATGTGGGGGTCCCTGCCGCTGATTCTCACCGGAGTGATTGCGATCGTGTGGGGGCCCACGCACGAGGCGCCCTCGTCCCTCCTCGTTATCGCGTGGTGGGTTGGCCTGATCGTGTGGTGGGCGTGGGCGTCGGCGATTGGCCGTGCCCGCATGGGCGCCGACATCGTGATCGGCATGTCCGCGTTGTCGACCACCGCATCCACGACGATGGGTGGCTCGTCGCGTCAGGTCGTGCACGTGTGGTGGCGCGTGGGCATGGGTGCCCTGATGGTGGGCGTGATGGTCGCGGCCGCCCTCCCTGCGGCATCCCTGCTGGGCCCCACGGCCTCGGATCGCGTTGTGGGCCGTGACGTCGTGGAACCGCCCGTGGATGCGCGCGAGTATCCCTCTCCGCTGTCCAGTTACCGCCACTACAACAAGGATCTGGAGGACGAATCCCTGATCCGCGTGTCCAATCTGCCCAAGGGGGCGCGCGTGCGCCTGGGCGCGATGGAGGTGTACGACGGAACGACGTTCGGCATGGGTGTGACGAACAACGCTGATGGTACCGCTGGGTACCGCCGCGTCGGGTCCACGATCCCGGGACGCAGCGCCGAAACGGCGGGAGAGCAGGCTTCGGTGTCTACCTCGCAGCTCTTGGGCCCGTGGGTGCCGACGTTTGGCGAGGTCTCGGTGCTGCGTTTTGAGCCTTCCGACCCGGGCGCTGCCGAGCAGCAGAAGGGCTTGAACTACGACCTGTGGGCGGAGACCGCCCTGACGACGGGGCCGACGGGCCAGTTCAACTATTCGCTGAGCACGACGATGCCGCGCGATCACGAGGATTCGGAGTTTGCCAGCGTGGATGCGGCCCGCTACACGGGCACGGACACAAATGTGCCCAAGGATGTGGATTCCCTGGCATCGGAGCACACGACGAGCGCGCGCTCGGACCTGGAAAAGGCCCGCGCCATCGAGAGCTACCTGCACACGGACGGCTTTTACTCGAACGACGACACGATTAACTCGCGCCCCGGTTCCTCCCAGGATCGTATTGAGCGCATGATCAGCGCCGAGGCGCTGGTGGGCGACGACGAGCAGTACGCGACGCTCATGGCGCTCATGCTGCACTCGCAGGGGATTAACGCCCGCGTCGTCATGGGTGCCTACCGTGAGGGGACGTCGGGCGGTGTCGACCTGACGGGCTCGGACATGCACGCGTGGGTCGAGGTCGAGTTCCCCGGCGTGGGCTGGGCGACCTTCGACCCGACGCCTCCGCGCGATCAGCAGCCCACGACGCAGGTGAACAAGCCGAAGTCTGTGCCCAAGCCGCAGGTTTTGCAGCCGCCGGAGCCCCCGGAACAGCCGGTCGAGCTGCCTCCGGCCACCCGCGACCAGGCGACGGACCCGCACGATCCGAACGGCCTGCACATCCCGTGGATGGCTATCGGGACGGTGTCCGTGTTCCTGTTCTTGCTGGTCGGTCCGGTTCTGGCGGTGCTGCTAGCGAAGTCTCGCCGCCGCAAGGCCCGCCGCGGCGCGCAGGCCGCCGAGTCGGTGCGCGGTTCGTGGGATGAGCTGGTGGATACGGCGATCGATTCGGGCCTCGTGGTGGAGCCGCACCTGACTCGTCAGGAGGTCGCGTGGGCGTTGGCTTCGCAGTGGACGCCTGACAAATCTGAGGACGACGAGCCGGGGGCGGCGAAGTCCCGCAAGCCCGCCAAGGCCTCGGCTAGCGACGTGCGCGTGCCCGGCTGGTCGCTGTTCTCGGGCACGGTTCCCCGCCCGGTCACCGTGGCGCGTCGCGCGGATGTCGCGGACTTTGCCGCGGGCGGCGCGCGCCCTGAGGATGCGAAGCAGGCGTGGGAGGACGTGGATGAGCTGCGCCGCGAGTGGGCGGCCTCGGTGTCGCCGTTCGCGCGACTGCGTTACGCGCTGTCGCTGAAGTCGCTGCGCTGGCGCCGTCGCGCTCGCCGCCAGGCTGACGCTGCTCGCAAGGGCGGTCGCTCGCTGGCTAAGCGCATGGGCCGTGGGAAAGGGAAACGTTGATGGATAGCGACGCTCGCGTCGGAATGGTGCCGTCGCTGCCGGGTTACGAGTGGATTCGTCCGCTCGGGTCGGGTGGTTTCGCGGACGTGTTCCTGTGCCGTCAGGAGTTGCCCAGCCGTGAGGTGGCCGTCAAGGTGGCGCGCAGGGATCGCGGCGCGGACGGTGAGGCGGGTATCGCCCGCGAGGCCGACGTGATGGCTCTCGTGTCGGGTCACCCGGCGGTGGCCCAGCTCTACGGCGCGGGGCGCACGCCGGATGGCCGCCCGTACCTGGTGATGGAGTACTGCCCGGTCGCGAACATCCTCGATCAGGTGCGCCAGGCCCCGATGTCGACGGATCGCGCGCTGTCGATGGTGATCCGCATGTGCGGCGGCGCTGAGATGCTGCACCGCGCGGGCTACGTGCACCGCGATATTAAGCCCAGCAACATCATGATCAACGCCTTCGGGTCGCCGGTGCTGACGGACTTCGGCGTGGCCGAACCGGTGGGTGCGGACCCGCGCGGTGGTCGCGATGGCTTCTCGGTGATGTGGGCGCCGCCCGAGCAGATCGCGGGCACGGCGCGCGCTCACCCGACGCAGGACGTGTGGGCTCTGGGCGCGACCCTGTGGACGCTCCTCATGGGCCGCTCGCCCTTCGAGGTGGAGGACGGGGACAACTCGGCTCACGCGGTCGCCCAGCGCGTCGCCCGCGGCCGCGTGTCGCGCATCGACCGCCCGGGCGTGCCCGACGCTGTGACGGCTATCGTGCGCCGCGCGATGAGCCTGGATCCGGAGCAGCGCTTCGGGTCGGCGGCAGCCCTCGGCTACGCGCTGCAGACGGTCGAGCGCGAGATGCACCGCCCGGTCACGGAGATGAAGCTGAGCGTGGTGGCCTCTTCGAGCGCACCCTCCTCGGCCCTGTCCGCCCCGTCTGCGGCGGCCCTGGACGCGGAGCGTACGCGCACCCGCCGCGGGAGTTTCGCGGATGGTCCCCAGGCCTCGTCGAACGAGGCGTGGGCCGGCAATTCGACGACGAACCGAACCGGGTTGGTTGAGGGGCAGTCGAAGCGTCCCGCGTGGGTGGTGCCGGTTCTCGCGCTCGTGATGGTGCTGGCGACGGCCGGCCTGGTGGTCGCGATGCTCACCGGCGGCGGGCACAGCATCCGCCTGGGCGGAGGCGGTGGTGTGTCTACGCCGACCCCCTCCTCGAGCGCAGGGACGTCAAGCAATTCCGATCAGGGCGACGCGGGTGCCGTCCCGCCCGAGGCCGTGACCGGGCTGACGGCCACCCCGAACGGTAACGAGATCCGCTGGGGCTGGGAGGTGCCCGAGCAGGGCCAGTACCAGCCCGGATCGCTGGAGTTCAAGTACGTGCTGACCCGCCCGGGCGAGGCCGTGGTGGCCGAGACGATGCGCCGCAACAGCCTGACGACGACCGCGGTGAGCGGCGAGAACTGCCTGACCGTGAGCCTCGTCGTGACCTCCACGGGCCGCGAGTCGGCCCCGGTGACGCAGTGTGTGACGGTGCCGTAGGGTGCTGGCGTCATGCCCTTTCGCGACTGGCTCGACGGCGCATGACCGAGTGGTAGACTGCTGTGTTGCGCGCCGCCGGAGCGCGTGGCGAAAGGAAGTGTGATGAGGCGCGATATTGCCCGCGTGGCGCAGCGAGGTACGGGGGTCGCCCTGGCCGGCGTGCTTGCTCTTGCAGCACTCGTGGTTCCTGCGGCCCCAGCATCGGCGGATACCACGATCACGGCGAACGAACAGACCTTCTACGGCTACTACCGCCTGGATGCGATTCACTCGTCGGGCTACACGGGTGAAGGCGTGACGATCGCGCTCATTGACGGCCCGGTCAACACGCAGATCCCGGAGCTGGCCGGTGCGCGCATCCAGTCCTACAGCCCCTGCGCCGTGGGCTCCCAAGACAAGTACTGGGACCACGGCACCGTCATCGCGCAGGTGATTTCCTCGCCTCAGTTCGGCGTGGCACCCGGCGCGAATCTACGCGCCTACACAAAGTCGTTTGAAGGTGATACGACGGGTTCCGACTGTGCGATCGGGCAGTGGGGCCGAGGCTACTCCGACCTCGCTCTCCTCATCGAGGACGCGCTCAACGACGGCGTCGACGTGATCACGACGTCGTCGAGCTATCCCAGCGACTACGAGGGCATGCGCTGGGCTCTCGCCCGAGCGATCGCGGCCAAGGTCCCGGTCGTCGCCTGCACGGGTAACGACTCGACCCGCAACTCGACGGAGTGGCTGCCCGCCTGGGGTGGCGTCGTCGGCGTAGGCGCGATCGAGACCAACGGTCGCCCCTCCGACTACCAGAACTGGGGAAGGCCCCTGTCGACGGTGGCCCTCGCGCGCCCTCTCGCCCGTTCGGGCGTGTCACAGGAACGAGGCGAGTGGTGGGGGACGTCCTTCGCGACCCCCGTCGTGGCCAGCTCCCTGGCACTGTCCATGCAGCGCTGGCCTCGCGCGACCGGCAACCAGATCATGCAGGGCTTGGCCCGCACCGGCGTGGGCGGCAACGGCGGCGAATGGAACCAATACACGGGGTACGGTGCGCTCGACATCTACGCGATGCTGACGACGAACCCGACGAGTTTCCCGGATGAAAACCCGTTCATGGACAAGGGAACGAACACGGTTCCCAGCCGCCAGGACGTGCAGGACTACATCGACGGCGTGGTGGATCCGCGCGTTGTCATGAACGACAACTCCTACGAATACCTGGGGTTCGACGAGCGTCTCGCACTCAGCCGCGAGCACGGCTACCCGACGCACCTGGGCACCAGCCCCCGCTTCCACGCGAGCAATGCGAGCAACGCGAAGAAGAAGTAGCACGTAGGGGAGCGCCCCTGTCATCCATACGCAGTTCACGGTGGGTGGCAGGGGCGCTTCGCTGTGTCGGGTTGCCGAGGCTACTTCCGGTGGTAGCGGGGGCTCGTTCCCAGGTGGATGTTCAATCCGTTGTCGAGGCCGAAACCGATGATCACGTCTTCGTCGGTACCGCGATAGACGTAGGACTTGGGCATCTCATTCATCACGGTGTTTGGGGTGATGGTCCCGTCCGCGTAGTCCTGAACTTCCTGCACGGTGGGGGAGGACCCGCCCGGCTTCTGCAGGATCGGGTTCTCATCCGGATACTGGGAGGGATCCTCATTCACGAGAGAGCCCAAAGCGGCTGCACCGTAGCCAGTCTGAGGGTTCCAATCGTGGTTGGGGTTCAAACCCGTGTGAACCAGGAGTTGCAGGATCTGGTTGGGGGTGGCATCGGGCCACTTCTGGCGCGCCAAAGCCAACATGCCTGCGACCAGAGCTGTCGAATTCGATGTGCCTTCTGTCTGTGAAGGTTCGCCTGTGTTGGCATCAAGTGTGTTGAAAGGGCCGCCGACAGCAGCGGTGACCACTCCGTTACCCCACGAGGAGTAGGACGCGAACGTGCCATCGGTGTTGATAGCGGAGGTGCCAACGACACCGGACCACTGGCCCAGGTGCGCACTGTTCTCATCGGTGCTCTTGTTTCCCGCTGAGGCAACGATGATAACCCCGCGGGAGATGGCGTTGGCGATAGCCCATTTCAATTCGTCAGACTGGACTGATACACCCTGAGAGACAGAAATGATCTGGGCACCGTCGTCGACAGCCTGGTTGATGAGCTTGCCCCACGAATCCTGCTTTTCGCCACCTAGTCTGCAGTTGCCCGAAGAACGGGAGCTCGAGTTAGAGACCTGATAGCTGAGAAGGGTGGCATCGGGCGCAACACCCGTATAGGAAGAAACGAGGATCGTCGCCATGTCGGTGCCGTGACGCACCCCATCTGGCGATGCCTCGATAGTGCAGCGGCTCTTGTCGGTGATATTGGCCCCGGCCAGCTCGGGCGCGGTGGTGTCGACGGGGCCATCGATGAGGGCGATAGTCACACCCTTACCCGTGTACCCCTTCGCACGTGCAGCATCGAAGTGATAGTAGGAGAAATACTCCTGGGTGGTGATGGGATCAGCCGCGTGCGCGGGGGCGGGGACCACGGTGAGGGCACCGACGGCCAGCGCGAGAGCGGAGGCAGCTGTGGTCAGGACGCGCGCGGCGCGCCCCGCCCTCCCCACAAAAGCGAAGGGAGAACGGGGCGCAAGCTGCGCGCTCGATCGCGCGAATGTCATGGTCACTTCCGGTGGTAGCGGGGGCTGGTTCCCAGGTGGAGCTGTGTATTGAGGTCCGACTGGTACATGATGACCTGATCGTCGATGCCCCGGTACACGTAGGAATCGGGAAGCTCTGTGGTTGCTATGGGACTAATGATTCCATCGGCGTAGTCGGCAACCTCCTGTGCGGAGGGGGAGGAGCCGCCCTGTTTCTGGATGATCGGGTTCTCGTCCGGGTACTGCGAAGGATCGTCGATGACGAGTCCGCCGCCGTCAATAGCACCGTAGCCGGTGTACTGATTCCACTCGTGATTCGGGTTTAGGCCAGAGTGGACGAGGGACTGGAGGATTTGGTTGGTGGTGGCGTCGGGCCACTTCTGGCGTGCCAGGGCGAGCATCCCCGAGACAAGTGCCGTCGCATTTGACGTACCTGACGTGGTTGTCGGTGCTCCAGTGTTCGCATCGCGGGTGTTGACGGGGCCGCCGAACGCGGCGGTGGTCACGCCGTTACCCCAGGAGGAGTAGGACGCGAAGGTGCCGTCACTGTTGATGGCGGACACGCCTACCACGCCGGACCAACGAATGAGCTGTTCGGAGCTGTTGTCGCTTGCCGTGTTACCGGCAGATGCGACGACGATCACGCCTTCGCTCATCGCGCGGGCGAGAGCCCACCGAAGTGTCGATCCATTTTCTGGGGTGCCCTGTGAGATGGAGATGATCTGAGCACCATCGTCGATGGCCTGGTTGATGAGGTTACCCATGGTATCGATCAGCTGCCCGCCGGACTTACATGTGCCTGCTGACACAGAATCAGCGTTGGAGAACTGATAGCTGTACAGCGTGGCATCGGGGGCGACGCCCGTGTAGGGAGACACCAGTAAGGTCGCCATGGTGGTCGCGTGGCGAATGCCCCTCGGCGAGTCTTCGATGGTGCAGCGGCTCTTGTCGACAATGTTCGCGCCGGCCAGTTCAGGGGCGCTGGTGTCCACGGGGCCGTCGATAAGGGCGATGGTCACACCCTTACCGGTGTAGCCCTTCGCACGTGCAGCGTCGAAGCCGTAGTAGGAGAAGTATTCCTGGGTGGTGATCGGGTCTGCCGCGTGCGCGGGTGCCGGGGCCACGGCGAGGGCACCAACCGCCAGAGCCAGAGCGGAGACCGCGGTGGTCAGGGCGCGCGCGGTGCGCCCCGCCCCCCCCTACAAAAGCGAGGGGAGAACGGGGCGCGGGCTGCGCGCTCGATCGCGCGAGTGTCATGGTCACTTCCGGTGGTAGCGGGGGCTCGTTCCCAGGTGGACGGTCAATTCCAAGTCGTCGAACATAGCCGCTACTTCATCTGCGCCTCGGTAGACGTAGGAAGCTGGGAAGGTGGCCAGCGAGTTGAATACGATTCCGTCCGTGTAGTCCTGAATCTCCTGGACGGTAGGCTCGGAGCCTCCATGTTTTTGAATGATCGGATTCTCGTCAGGGTACTGGGATGGATCAGTGTTGACCAGATCTGCAAGAGAAGCTGATCCGTAGCCGGTGTACTGGTCCCACGTGTGGTTGGGGTTGAGGCTGGTGTTAACCAGGACCTGGAGGATCTGGTTCGCGGTGGCGTCGGGCCACTTCTGGCGTGCAAGGGCCATCATGCCGGCCACGAGTGCAGCCGACACGGATGTTCCGTTCACGGTTGTGGGCTCACCAGTCGATACGTCATACGTAGTGTAGGGGCCGCCAAAAGCAGTGGTGACCACGCCATCGCCCCACGAAGAGTAGGACGCGAAGGTGCCGTCGCTGTTGATGGCGGACACGCCGACAACCCCAGAGAACCTGCCCAGTTGAGTCACGTTATCATCGCTGGCGCCATTTCCGGCTGAGGCGACGATGATGACACCCTTGCTGATGGCGTTAGCGATCGCCCACTTGAGCTCAGGATTGTCCTCTGAGACACTTTGCGAAACCGAGATGATCTGAGCACCGTCTTCGACAGCCTGGTTAATGAGATTGCCGAAAGAGTTGAGTCGGCGTTCGCCCGAATCACATG
>ERZ773263.1533-NODE-1533-length-13657-cov-5.602264_pt1 | contig 13657 bp, 11 predicted proteins | sample MGYA00511076_ERZ773263 | MGnify/ENA primary metagenome ERZ773263 (study PRJEB29015, sample SAMEA2738155) | human oral metagenome | biome: human oral; feature: human-associated habitat; material: saliva | place: China | collected 2195 ... | reverse complement strand
ATCCGCCAACTGGGCAAACGTCTCGGGGAAGGTACCCGCCAGATTGGCGGGCACTGACGCCGTCGGCCCGATGAGTAGTTCGAGGTGCTCGAGTCGAACCTACAGGGGTCGCGGAGGGATTCGCAACGGCCCAGCGCGGGGACCCGCAACGGCCCCTCAGCCTGGCGGGTACCGACTTTAATCCGCCAACTGGGCAAACGTCTCGGGGAAGGTACCCGCCAGATTGGCGGGCACTAAGCGCCGGGCAGTGGGCACTGCGGCAGGTCCTGGGGGGCACTGCGACAAGTCCTGGAAGCGAGACGGTGGGTCTTGGAGGCGAGGGGCGGGACGACCAGCTGGGTACGCTCGTCTGGTGGACAGCCGACCAGCAAAGTCCTATGCTGGCGTGGAGACTAGGCGATACCCGCGATCACTCGCCCCACCCGCCCGAGTCGGCGCATCGCACGTATCAGAGAGACCCCGGAGAAGACCCTGAGGCAAGGAGGGCGTGACATGACAACCATAGACGTGGACGCGCTGCGAGACTACATGAGGGACTACCTGGGAACGGCCATGTCCAACGGGCTTCCCGCTGCGATGGCCGAGTTGCCAGAGATCGACGGCATGGGTCCTCGCGAGCTGTGCGAGAGGGCCAAGAGGATGGGAGTCGATCTGAGAAGGTTCGCGACCCGGGAAGATGTGGGGTGACTCAACACCTTGCAGCCTTGTGCCGCGAGGGGTTGCTACGTTGACGTGACCCGCCGATCAGACCGAGCGCCGGTCGCAAGGCTCCTCATGCGGTTGGTGCCCAGCTGCCCATCCCCTCGTTTGCCCCTCGCCTCATGGCCACGTCATCGGCCAGACATCCCACCGCGTAGAGCGGAATGCTCTCCACATCTCCCGTTAACACCGTACCGAAGTTACGCGCAGAAACGCGCACCACACGGTCAGGCTCGTACGTATCCCTATACACGCCGAGACTCCTGGAACGCACGTTTTTGGTGGACTTGATCTCGATGGGCACGGCCTTGGCGGAGCCGTCTTCGACGACAAGATCAACCTCTGCCCTATTGCCGCTCGTCCAATAGCGCGGCTCGATGCCTCGGGCAACCATCTGCTGCACCACATAGTTCTCTGTAAGCCCACCTGTGTCGAGCAGCGAACGCCCGCGCTCGTCGAAGAGTGCGCTAGCCGGTATGCCTGACATCGTGGAAAGCAGGCCGACGTCGTTCGCGTAAATCTTGAAGGAACCTCTATCCTCCTGAAGTCGCAGAGGCACCTGACCGGAAGACACTCGCATACACTTGTCGATGAGCCCTGCCGAGAGAAGCCACGAAATTGCACCTTCGTACTCGCTCGACCTGCCCCCGCTGCGCACCTGCCTGTACTGAAACTTGTGATTCTCCTTAGCAAGCTGCCCGGGCACGCTGTTCCACACGTCGCGAGCACGTGCGACGTCAGTGGGGCTTGGTGCGTACTTGGCCATATCCGCCAAGTAGAGATTGAGGACGTCACGATGCACCCGCACGGCATCGCGGACGTCACCAGTGCGCGCATAGGCTGCCACGGCCTCTGGCATGCCACCCACGAGAAGGTAGGTGCGGTAGAGATCCATCGCCTGATCGTGGAGCTGGTAGGCACGTCTATCGAAGTATGCCTCGCGTATGCCCTCAAGCATGAGGGCATGCCCTGTCGCCCCCATAAACTCGTCGAAGGTCATGGGATGCAACACCATGGTGTTGACCTTGCCCACTGGCAAGGAGTAGTACCTCTGGTTGACCGCGACGCCAAGCAGGCTCCCCGCCGCGATGACGGGATGCGAAAAGTTCGCCTCTTGGAAGTACTTGAGCGCAGTTAGCGCTCGATTGGATACCTGTGCCTCGTCGAAGACATAGAGCATGTTTTCTGTATCGAGGGTGTGACCTGTGATCTGACTAAGATTCGATATGACAGTGCAGGGATCGAGGTTGCCATCGAAGGCACGTGCGAGCCTCGGATCCTCTTCCAGGTTGAACAGGGCGTACTTCTCGTAGTTCTCCCTCGCAAATTGCTCGATGAGGTAGCTTTTACCAACCTGACGAGCACCAAAGAGGAGGAGCGGCTTACGCTGGGGGCTACTCTTCCAATCGAGGAGCCGTCGCATCTCGGCACGTTCCATGTGCTACTCCAATCTATCGATAAATGGAGAGTATCACATTTTTACGCGCTTAAAAATGTCGTTTTCCACATGTAGGAAGTTGGGAAAACCATTCCGAGGGCACGGTTGTCGCTCAGGCACACAGACGTGCTTGAGCGTACGCTCACTGCCCCACGTTGATGATCCCACGGCAGTAGGGATACTCGCTGCACCCCCAGAACTTCTTGCCCGCCCGCGCACCCCTCTTGGCTGTGCGCAGCACCATCGTGGAGCCGCATACAGGACAGCGCGGGGCATCGGGATCCGTGCCGTCACCAATCGCCTGGCTCTTTGCGCGGGCAGGCGTCGTGGAGACTTGGCTCGCCGCGCTGGCGGGGACCGCAGGAACCTGGGTCTCCGCGCGGGCAGGCGTCACGGGAGCCTGGGCCGCTGCGCTGGCGGGGACTGAAGAGGACTTGGGCCACTGGGCTGCCGCGCTGGCGGGAACCGCAGGACCCTGGGTCGCAGCGGGCCACTGGGCCGACGCGCCGACGGGCATCGAGCCAGCGGCTGACTCGAACCCCGCAGCATCAACGCCAACATCCTCCGCATCCGTGAGCTTAGCCACAAGGGCGTCCCAGCTCGAATCGCCATCAGGAAACGCGCTCACCTGACCGGTGCCCGAGGCGCCTGCGGGTCTGGCCTCCATAGACCCGACGTTCCCTTGGGCCTGTGATGGCGAATCTGGCCCGCCGGCCGCCACGCCGATCCCGCCGACCAGCGAGCTTGCCCTACCAGCCGATGAGCTCTCTCCCTCAAAGTATCTGGCAGTATAGTCGGTCCTCACGGGCGTATCCATGGAGAGCCACCGCTCGGCCCTCTCCATCACGTCCTTGAAGGGGATCTTCCCATCTGCGGGCCCCCGCATCGAGTTGATCGACTCGATGGTGGCCACAAGCTGATCGCCACGCACCAGCTGCTGCTTGACCTCCTTCTTGGCGTTGCGGTCATGCAGGATGGTCTTTGGGTTGGCAAGGACGACAAGCCCCCTATACAGGTCATCGAAGCGCGGAGAGAGAAGGGCGCTCATGATCGCCCCTTTCGTGCTCAGGTTGATCCGCTGCATCAGGCCAAGGTGTCGTTGGTTCTGCGTGATGGGCGAGTAGATCCCCTCGCGTCTCCTTCCCCCAAAGGAGCGCACGAAGTCCCCGCGCGCGTTGACAGAGATGTCACCATAGAGGTTCTTGCACTCGAGCACAAAGTTGCGTCGTCTCGTGAGCACCAGAAAGTCAATCTGGGCGGTGAGCCCCTCGAATTCCAGGTGGAGATCATGAATCACCACAAGGGGGCAGGTGGCTGTTTCTCAGCTCAAAGAGAATGCGATCCTCCCCGACGATGCCTGCCTTGAGGGCACGGATGTCGGAGTCAAGCCGCCTCCTCTGGCTGCGAGGTACTGTCTCGCGCAGTGACTCGAGCGTGGCAAGCTGCTCCTTCGCATCGCTACCCTCCTTGAGGATCACCGGTTCCTGCACACGGAAGAACGCCATGGTCACACCCCTTAGACATCAACCTCACTCGTTTGGTCCATAAAGGGCGAGTTGTCCGGAGACCGCCACCTGTCCGTCCCCGTCTGCCCAAGGTACAGCAGGCCGGGCGAGGCCACCGCCCACCCAAGCCCTCGTGTCAGCCCGCATGCACTAAAGTTGCCTGATATATTAGATATCCAGCACTTCCACTATTTCTCCATTTTCCTCTTTTAGCATGATCTTCTTGATAATCTCTTCACCTAAGTATTTTGTAAACCTTTTCAATTCTGTTGATACTTCAAATACTATATTATGCTTTACATCGTTTGAATCAAAGCTTGAGTCATATTTTGATTTGTCTGACCAGTAGTTCCAATTTACATCTGTTCGTTCATAGTATACATAGTTATGCTTTCTTGTAACAAACACTCTTTTGTTTGTTAATTTCTTACCGTCTTTTGATTTAGTTGTTTCAGAATATAGCTTCATCCCTTCAAATATTTTGTAATCGCTGATGTTATCGTTCGATATGTTTACCTTAATCTCTTCATATTTCATGAGATACCTTCATAATGCATAATTTCAAGGTGCCGTCCTTGCGCCCCGGACAAAAACATCCAGCACAGGACGGCACCGCCTTCTTCGGGCACGCGACCTAACGGCCCCACGGCCCAACGGCTCCGCAGGGGTCCGTCATTCGACGGGTCGTGACCCCGGCGGGGCAGCACCCCGCCGGGCGACGGTTGCGGCCCCGCCGGGTGACCTCAGAGGAGGCCGTCGAGGATGGACCCACCGCCGGTGCCATGCAGGTTCGTGTTATTGGCGCCCTCGATGCGCGCGTTGCGCAGGCCCTCCCTGTGCTCGATGAACTCGTCTGCAGCGAGCACGTTGGACAGGCTCCGCTCCGTCTCGTTCTCGTAGGTGTGCCGTGCCCCGCTGTTTCGATACCGCATGTACATGATCGCAAAGAACACGACTCCGGGAAGGAGGAGCAGCCATCTTTCCTTCTTGTCCCAACCGACCATGCTACTGCCCAGGAACAGCGCCAGAATCAAGCCAAAGAACTCGATGGCGATCGAGACGATCCAGAGCTTGGTCATGTCGATGGGAACACTGCCCATCGTCTCTTTGGTCCGGGCATTCACTGCCACGTAGTGCAGCAGCTTCTTGTTTCCCTTGACCTGTAGGTAGCTGTACAGCCAAACGGGGAGATACGCCGCCAGCCAGGACTCCCCCCTTATGTCGAAGGCCTCGCCTGCCCACGCGATCCCGCGATCGTACTTCGCGAGCGTCTCGTTTGCAGCGATCCTGGCAATGTCCTGTGCCTGGGTCGCGACCAAGGGACGCACGTTGTTGACGTCAACGTCGCGCTTTTCCGAGGTATAGCCTCTCAGGTAGTTTGCGTTGTACCTCACGCAGTTCTTCGTGTCGAAGGGCATGATGGAGTTGATGATGTTGGTGGTCTTCTCGCTTGAGCTGACGTTAAGCTTGTCGACGCTCGCCTCCACGGTCAGGTCGTTGATGGCGATGTCAAAGTCACGCTCGACATGGTAGGCATCCGCATCGTAGCGAGTCTCGCTGCTGTCTCCCTTCTTGACGCTGTAGCTCCTGATGAGCACCTCCCCCGTACCAGAGAGGTGGTCGTGCGCGTTTATGTCCACGATCATGTAGGGGAAATACACGCCGCAGATATTCTTGGTCGTGAACTCCCTGGTGAAGGTGGGGTGTGCAAAGAACTTGCGCTTCCCGACAAAGCGCTCTATCTCTGCCCGCGCGTCATCCTTGGACACGCCGAAGGGCAGGACGGCGTCAGGGACGGCCCCGTTGGGCACCTGATGGTTGATGGACAGCATGTTCCTGCACCAGTGGCAGCGGGCCTGGTTGGCAGAGGCCGTGTCGATCACCACCTCTGCGCCGCAGCTCTCGCACTTGAGCGTGATGACGTCATTGGCATCTGCGGCCCTGTCCTGCGCGCCGGAGCCCATCCTGACCCCCTCGAGAGAGGAGACATCCTCCTCGGTCTCCAGCAGCTGGGGCTCGAACTCATGCCGGCAGAAGCTACAGCGTAGCTTGCCGGTCCTGCTGTTGGTTTGGATGTCTGTAGACCCGCACTTGGGACATTTTATCTGGCCGTCCTTGGCGTCGGTGTCGGTCTGGACCACCGTGACGTCCGCTCCGGTCCACTGGCCCTCTCCCTCACCCATGGCTAGAACCCCAAAAGGTCATGCTTGAGCCTATCAAACTCCTCCTGCGTGACCACGCCGGCATCCAGGAGCTTCTTCATGTTCAGGAGCTTGGTGGTCGGATCCTCCGCACCCTGTCCCTGGGGGGCGGGCTGCTGCTGCGGCATCGCTCCCATCGTCTGCCCCTGGGGGGCGGATTGCTGCTGCGGCTGAGGCTGCTGTTGCTGGCCATAGTTGGACTGGTAGGAGCCCTGCGTGTAGGGTTGCTGCTGCGGTGCCCCTCCCATCGTCTGTCCCTGCGCGTAGGGTTGTTGCTGCTGTGGCTGAGGCTGCTGGCCAAAGTTGGGCTGGTAGGAGCCCTGCGTGTAGGGTTGCTGCATGCCCTGCGACATGCTCCCGACCGCTCCCATGCCCATGCCCATGAAGGCAAGGCCGCTACCTCCGCCGGACTCGCCCGCCGCCTGGATACCACGTGCGGCAGACTGCTGGAAGAACGAGTTGCCCCTCGCTCCCGCCAGAGCGTCTGCCTTCTTGACGTCCTCTAGCAACGCCTTGGTACCCTCGTCGTACTCGATCGCCAGGATGGCGGTCTTGATTATCTCCAGGCCCCGCGAGCTACGCCATTGGTATGCGGACTCCACCGCCGCCGACAAAGACGTCGCAAAGCCGATCTGGTCGCCCTGGATGCGCGCCATGCGATTGCCCTTGCTCGGGTCATTGGTATAGTTGGAGAAGGCCGCAGACAGACTGCCGACAACCTCATTAAACAGCTGCTCGCCAGCGGGGTTGTCCATGTCGGCAAAGTCGAACTCGGGCGCTCCGGCGACCAGGTACGACACCGGGACGAAGTTCTTGATGAACAGGACGGGGTCAACAATACGCAGCGTATACGTGCCGCGCGTGACTGCCCCGACCTGAGTGCCAAGATAGGCGTCGTCCCAGTATATCTCCGACTGGGTGCCAAACCTGTTGTTTGGTATCTCTCTGGTGTTCACATAGAAGAGGAGCTGCTGGCTCCCCGGGATGCCACCGAACTTGAATCGCTCCCACGACTGCTTGATCAGGGAATCCATGGGGCCGTCGCCCGAGAAGATGGACTTCGCATTGGGATCGTCGCTGGTGTACTGGTATCCGCCCACCTCGGTGATAAGGCCCGTGATGGCGCCGTCCTGCATGGTGACGAGGACCGTACCCTCTGGCACTATCACCTTGCTCCCGTTGGTGATGATGTTGGCACTGCCCCTCGTGTTGGACCCGCGCCCATTATTTGTTCCCATGGGGACCCCGGGAAAGACACCTGCCGTGGGAGACACATCCTGCCCAGGACCGTAGAAGTCTCTCCACTGGTCGCCCAACGTAGACCCCACAGCCCCCTTGAATGCTTGGATGAAACCCATAGGACACCTCCATTTGATTTGGATGTTTGACTTGAACGCCAAACACAATGATGCTCAGATTTTACCATAGGCCCCCCATAAGAAAACTGGATATGTGCTGGGCGTGAGGGGCGGAGACAGGGCTTGAGCATGGAGGGGTGTCGTCGTGGGCGTACAAGTCGAGGGCTGCTCCATGCCCCGAGAGTGGGGCATGAGCCCGCTTTCGTCCCCTCGCGGGGGTGAGGTGCGTAAACCTCTCATGTAGATAGAAACGATACACTTGGAGTGGCGTCAGAAAAGCCCTTGCCGTCGATGGTAACCTCAAATGGAATGCGCAGTGAACTACCGAAGATTGCAGCATCGCCAGGCGAAAATGTCGGAAGCCTCGTCAACTGAGATGCGGTCATCGAAGGTACATTCTTCGATAGAAACTGGAGGTCAGCTTGATTCTGGATACGATGGATGATGAACAGTCCACACTGAGCAAGGACGACTTTCGACAGCTCACTAGGAATCTGACTGATAAGCATGAGGTAGATCCCAAATTTTCGGCCTTCACGAGCTATACGTTCAAATACCGTATCCTCCCCATCATCCATCTGCAAGACGTAGCGATGCGCTTCTTCTAGCACAAGAGTGGTCGGCTTCCTCTCGCTCTGTGGAACCGAAGAATTCTTCGCAAGTAGTCTACGAGCCAAGAACGATGACACTAACCTCAGGCCATCCCCGTCAATCTCACCAGAAAGATTGATGACTGTCACTCCGCACGCACTGCACACAATGTCGGAGAGGCTGATCTTTCTCTCGTCCTGTCTCAGAAGCCCATCCCCATACTTGCTACTGAAGTTTTTAATCCGAGCAACTAGCCCCTCTGAGTAGGCACGGGACTGCCTATTCCCCCTCACCTGCTCCTCAGCAAACACAAAGTCAATACCGGATAAGACGTTGTCAATGCAAACCGACGCTGGCTTGAGGCGAAGATCTTGGTCAGCAACTATCTTGTTCGTTGACGGGACTCCGCTTTCGTCCAGATACTTTTGAAGATAACCTCGAAGCACTTTAAGCAACGTATCTACAAGATCTTCTGGATAGTTACCATAGTCAAGTCTAAAGCAATTCATCAGGTCAGCTGAAGTTTGGATTTCTCTCTTGCTACTCTTTCCTATTGGGAATTTCTTTCCGCATACCTTCTCCTTGAAATAATCTGTCTCATCTAGTTTGCCAACAACTTTCGAAAAGTACTTATCAACCTGAATCCATCTACTTCCCGAGCTGTCTTGCGACGGATCCCTAATAGCGAGCTCTGCAAGAGCAGCGCAGAGTAGATTTTGTCCCTTCTCATTCAATAGCGAATATTCTAGACCTCGCTCGAGAAGTGGCTTCTGCACTTTCTCTGAAGGACTGAGGAGCGAGAACCAATCCTCTTTCGTCAGCTCTCCAACAGGAAGGTAGAGATAGTCAAATGTGATACTTCTATCCACATCGATTCTTGAATAGTCTCCATGAACGTCGAGGACGATAGCCTGGGCGTCATCCCTTAGCTCACTGGAGACAAATGCTTGGTGTACCTGTGACAGCAGCGACCTGGTTGTGGTCGATTTTCCGGCCCCAGTATTGCCCAGTATCGCTGTATGGTTCGAAAGCAGACAGTCCACCGAAAAGTTAGGTATGATGTCCGGATATCCAAGGAGGTTGCCAAGATGGATGTCGCATCCATGCTCAAGGCAAAACACTGCCTGTAACTCGGAGATAGAGCACAAGTAAACAGCAGATCCTACCGGAGGAAGGTCGCTGATTCCGGAGTGTATTTTTCCGCCCGCTAGCGTACCGAGAGGTATCGTACAGATTGTTACGCTCTCACTGACTTTTCCTACCTCCCCAAACCCCATAGCATGTTCCGATAGGCCTGACGAGACGACCTTAAGAAGAACCTTTCTTCTTGTACCAAGGTACACAAAGAGATATTGATCAAGGCCGTTGATGTGGCTAACATCTCCACCTCTGGCCTCATCAAGCAAGTCTTCTTCTGCAGCACGTACCTTGATTGTCTGATAATCAAGGTACGAAATAATTCCCACCTTTCGCATGGGAGACAGGCGAGGAAGATCGTTATTTTGACCTCTCATCAACGCCCGCCTCTTCTTTCTCGTCACGATATATCTCTGGTTCTGGCTTCATGATCTGTGCAACTTCTGAAAAACCGAAGTAGGAAGGCTTAATACTATTATCCGGATAGATGTAAATGGCGTTGGGACGACTGTTCGAGTCAGCGAAGTCTTGGGCTGGATTATCTAGTTCCTCTGATTCTTCTTTCCTTGAGATGAATGCATACAGCGTGAAATCAGTACGCATCAGTGCTTGTCCAATGAGTTCGGAAATGTGTTGATCCCCAAAGCTAAAACCACTCGTAATGAGAATCGAGTTTGGCATAGAGAGAACATTAAAGAACTCTCTAAACATATCAGAGAATGGACTCCCTTGTGTCACCGCATATTTTGAACTGGTCGGCATAATCAGGAGGTCTTCGCTTTGAACACCTTTTTCGGCGACCGACTGAGGTAGTCTTCTGACATTGCCGTTCTTGCCAATCCAGTTCAGAGAGCCGTGAAGCTTGAACAGGCGGAAGAACGGGTTGACCGGCTGTAGATGCTCTCGGAACCTGTCTTCTAGATCTATCGGTCTTTGGTGAAATTCTCTCGTGGAGAAGCGGCTCTCGATTCCATTGGTAAACCCGTCGGAATACTGATACCCAGACTTGGTAAGGGCAATCTCGTGGAAGAAGTCGTAGTTCGTCGTGAACAGATTCACAATGTCAAACATCGGAGACTTTGACTGCGCAAGGATCTGTCTCGAGAACCCCAGGCCCTGTACGAAGTCAAGGTAGTTAGTGAGAACTTCAGATACCGCAGGTTTGTTCGTGCTGTAGTCGAGACACACGGACTGCCTAAATTTTTTCTGTACGTAGTCTTGTGCGATCTTTGCATGCTCGTCTTGCGGGTTGACGGTCAGGCAGCATTCCAACCACGAAAGAAAATCCTCGATATTGTTTGCCTCATCTACCGAGATATTGCTTGAACGCGCGTATTTCTCAACCATCTTGTTTAGACTTTTTACGCTTTCGTCCTCATTACCAGTTTTTTTCATTTCTGCAAAGGTAGATCCCATCAATGGGATGGCGGGCGCCGATGCTCCGGAACCAATCAAGGTTGAGATGTTTAATGTGGTAGACAACAACCCTTGGAAAGACTTCCTCAAATCATCAAGGGACACCTGTTTAGTGTTGGTGCCCCGCCTAAATATATATTCGTTCGCCATTAGTACTACCTCCACTACCCGCGCTCAGAAACCCTTGGTAGACACACCGGGAAGGTGAGCATCCTACCTCTCCTGCCTAGGCGATGTCGTCACAAGGTTGTTCTCGCCGATAACGAATGTCCTATCCGCACTGAGACGGACAGGCATACCATCAAGATTCCTGTAGTTATCAGCGGAGATTTCAACAATCTTCAATACGGCTACCTTCCCTCGTGCGAGACTCTTAGATACGTGACCTCGAACTGCTTTACTCTTCTCATCTCGGGCATGTGGGCCTCGAGTGCGAACGCGTTATTTGAGTCGAACTTCTGCCAGATGTCGAGACCGCGGTCGAGAAGAATGTCCCAGCGATCGTCCACCTTAAGGTGGCGCGCATGGATGCCCTCCTCGAAGTCCCACGTGAAGTCAATGTCCTGCGGCTCCATGGCGTCATGGATATGCTGCAGGTACTCCACCTGCTTGTCGGGATTCCACTCGTCCACGGCCGTCACGAGGTGGACCAGCGGTGACGCCTTGGTATAGTCCATATGCCGCAGCAGCACTTCCATAAACTCCATCAGGTTCCTGCACTGATAGAACGCCCGGATGTACGGGTCCACGATCTCGACCCGCTCCGCGCCGTCGAGATACGGCCCGAAAAGCACCTCGTAGGAGACACCCCTCTGGTTCTCGCGGTAGGCCACCAGCCCCTCTCGCAGGACAGGCACATCCCGCTGGACAGGATCACTGCCGGTCTGAGACGAGACGTCGGTAGACGCGCTCATGGGTATTGCCTGCGCAGCGGTCTCCGACTCCGTCACCGTCTCCTCCGGTGCAAGGTCGAGCGCGTGGTACGCCTCAGGCCATTCGTCCTCCTCTAGCGTATGGACCTGCACCCACTCCCCGCCCTTCTCGCGGTAGGCAAACTGCACGTGATCGAAGGTCTCGTCGATACGGTAGAGAGCATCCTTCACGCGCTTGCGCAACTCCAGCGCACACTCAAGTATCTCCGCCTCCTCTTCAACCGTAGCGCCCCCCGCCGGGAAGACGATCTTCATGAGGCCAGAGTAGGTCTTGCGCACGCCATCACGATCACGCGTAGAGAGCGACGGGTGCAACTCGAAGCGCTCCTGCCACCCTCCCGACAAGTCGAGCGGCCGCATGGCCTTAAGGGCCTCAGCAAGGTAGTCCACGATGAAGCCGAAGTCCGTGCAGAACATATCACCGCGTATGATGTCCATCTCCCAGCCGGGGATGTAGGCATGCACGCGATCGATAAAGGCCGGATCGTGATAGACAGCGGGCAGATCCTCGAAAAGATCGGTCTTACGCACCATATAACCCACGTCATGACCGGTATTTCCCATGAAGGCCAGCGATGCCTCGGCAGTGACCTGCTCGATACCTCGCGAGAAGCTCTTATTGGCCATGTAGTTCTTCAGGATGTCGACGACGTCACCCTTAGGTTTCTTGTTCTTTCCCGCAAACTCGTCGAAAGCCACAGTATCCCAGTAGCCCACCAGACCGATACGTCCGTTCGAGTTGTTGACGAAGAGCTTGGCCGGGGTCACGTCACCACCAGAGATGAGGATGCCGTGCGGTGAGAGCTCACTGAACACATGACTTTTGCCAGTACCCTTAGGACCTAGTTCCACCAGGTTGTAGTTGCGCTCGCAATAGGGCACGAGGCGCGTGAGCATGAAGAGCTTGCTCCGCCGCCCAAGCTGCTCGGGGTCTAAGCCTGTCGAGCGCACGAGCACATCTATCCACTCGTCGGTGGTGAAGGCCATACGACCCACCGAATAGCCGTCTAGATCAAAGAAGGCCATCTGGATGGTCTTGAGCTTGTTGAGGAGAAACGACGACTCGTTCTTGGCCTCATTGGGCGAATACGAGAGGTCACAGATGCACCACACGCCGGAGACCAGAAGACGCCGGTTCTGTCGCACGGTATCAGAGTCCACGAGCACATGGGAGATGCGTAGGTTCTCGAAGTAGGCCTCGTAGGCATCGCGCTTCTCGTTCAGGACCACGCTCACCTTGTCGATGACGCGCATGTAGCCCTTGAGCTTGATGTCCGACTGGATGGCATTGGCCTGCGCACGTTCCACGTAGTGCTGCGCCAGGATATCCTTCACTCGCTCAACGCCCTCTGCGATGGCCTCATCATCGTCCGTGGCACAATTCTGCCCTAGCAGGTACTCCAGCACATATCCCGGCACAGCGGCATTGCTTGAGACCTGCTTGACAAGGTCCTTGCGCACCACGTATCCGGTAAAGTAGTCGTTGAGCTTACGGTCGAGGTCATTCATCATTATTAGTCCTAGCGTCACTCAGCATCAGCTGTAATTGGCTGTTTTATCGGAAACAGGAGGTTGCTCGGCGCAACGATGATTCTGCTCCTGATCTCAGGCGCGAGCTCTATGCCACCGACAGAAGCAAAGCTCGACGGGACATCTTGGGTGCGATCGTAAAGGTCTATCTGCTCCGTCTTCTGCTCCGCTGCAATTATCTCATGGTCGAAGAGCACGAGAATGGTCTCTTCGTTCTCGCTTAGTTTCCCGCCAACCTGTTTCCACCAACGCTCGTCGCTCTCGCCAAAGGACATCCCAAATACAGCAATGACATTAGCCTCATCGATGCTTGTCCTAGCCTGTATGTCAAGGTCCTTGGCAATCACGTTCGCTTCCATATCACCCTTAACGAGGTTATCCGTGACAAAGCTGACTTTGCGGAACGCATCGTTATCGATTTGACTGATGTCGTTCACCCCACAGACAATCTTATCCTTGAGGCTATCGTGGGCGTAGACGAACCTTCCTATGCGAGCGTAGCTATCACCCTCTAGGCTCGCGATTGCCACGTTCTCGCCACCAGCCACAGACCACATGCGCTCGAGCACATCGGTATAGTTAAAGCAAATGAGGTCTTGGTACCATTCCTCACCATTATGTTTGCCTCGCAGCTTCTGCAGTTGTTGTCTCTTGAGTTTCCTTAAGCTAAAGCGATAGTCTGACAGTGACTGAATACAGCCCGTCGCATTTGCTTTGATAAAGGACTCGTTTACACGGCTCTGCTCCTTTTGCAACCACTCTCCGAGAAAGGTGCGCAGAGCGGCTACCCTTACAATGTAGTCCCTCATATGACCCGAACACTGTCAATAGACAAAGACCAACTTCTCGA
>ERZ773263.1531-NODE-1531-length-13661-cov-10.425989_pt1 | contig 13661 bp, 15 predicted proteins | sample MGYA00511076_ERZ773263 | MGnify/ENA primary metagenome ERZ773263 (study PRJEB29015, sample SAMEA2738155) | human oral metagenome | biome: human oral; feature: human-associated habitat; material: saliva | place: China | collected 2195 ... | reverse complement strand
TAAAAGCATTCGCGGTAAATTACTTGCATACCTAAACACGCGAGCCCAGATGGAAGGCTCGCGTGAGTTTGACATTCCGTTCAATCGGCAGCAGCTTGCCGACTACCTTGGAGTTGATCGCAGTGCGCTAAGCGCCGTTATCTCTTCTTTGTCTCGTCAAGGCATCATTAAGGTGCGCCGAAGTCATTTTGAGGTGCTGTAGTAGCACGTTAATAATTATAGGATTTATCAGAAATCAAGGCATTTTGAAGGAGCTCGAATTTCTCATCAATCTCATCAGCAGTACAAATATAGGTAAAGATGCGTACATTTTGCTTATATTTGATGTCAGCATAAAGATCAGGATTTCCTTCTTTTGAGAGATCCTGTGCAATTCCGTTACCCATATTGGTATTTTTTCCAATGTAGATTCCAATAAAATCCGTTAAATCTTTATCAAAATCAAGTTTCGAATAAGTTGCAATTACATAACACCCTGGACACGCAATTCCACCAAAATCAGTCATGCTATTTTTTCTTCAGATTTTCTTTTCTTAAGAAAATCTGACGCTTTTAATGATGCATTTGCATGAGCAAGAAGTTTTTGTTGAGCATCTCTTACCACTTTGGCCAATTTGCGCTCATCAAATTTCCCTTTTACTGGATCAAAGAAAGCTTTCTTTATAGGATCCATAGCTGCCTTCGGCAGTTTCTCAAAAGCTTTGAGCCCATTATCTGCAGCATTCTTCATACCGTCAACTGCTACGGCTGCACCACCCGCTGCTTGATGAACCAGTTGTGGAACCAAGAGAGTCTTTTGTTCGGGAGCTAGTTGAACGCCTAATGCATTAATGGCCTCAATAACTTCAATTGCAACTCCAATTCCTTTTACAATAGCTTTTCCACCTTTAATTATTCCTCCTACGGGAATTCCCATACAAAATCCTTTCCTTAGATGACTTACAGTCAGAGATTACCCTTCCCCCCCCCCGCTTTCTTTAGCAAGCAACAGGGAGAAGGTTTTCGTAAACGGTATATATTCCGGAAAACAGAAATGAAATATTCGGAAAATGGAAATAGCGCTATACTATTTATTGACAAAAGGAGGCCGAATATGTCTCAGAGCCAAAACTCGCCCATTGCTCCCAAACACTACATCCCGCGAATTGTTGATGCACAAATTGAACAATACTTACGCATATTTGGTGCTGTAGAAGTAACAGGTACTAAATGGTGTGGTAAAACATGGTCTTCTTGCAAACATGCAAAAAGCATTATATACATTGACAGAGACGAAAACCTTGCTTTAGCAGAGGATGCCCCTCTTGCAGTGCTTAAGGGAGAAACTCCAAGAGTACTTGATGAGTGGCAACGTAGTCCCAAACTTTGGGACTACGTACGCCATGAAGTTGACAATGCCGACGGTCAAAAAGGTCAGTGGATACTCACCGGTTCTTCCACACCGTCGCTTGATAAAATTGAACACTCAGGAGCGGGCCGCATCGGTCGTATCCGTATGTCCCCTATGACGTTATCCGAGCTGGGAATCTCAACCGGTCGAGTTTCGCTTTCAGGATTATTCAAAGGAGAATTTAGTGTCCATTCTCATAAAACAACTACGGACACTCTTTTAGAAGCAGTCTGCAAGGGAGGCTGGCCGGAAGTTCGAAAAATGGATGTGGTTGACGCTCAAATCATAAGCGATAATTACCTGCGAGCTTCAATTGAACAAAGCATGGTGAAACTTGGAAGGAATCCGGAGATTGCCGAGAAAATCATCTCATCTCTTGCGCGAAATCTTACTCAAGCTGTCACATATAAAACAATTAAAAATGATATGTACGGATTTGAAGAGACGATTGATCTTCTGATCACCGATAGAACCATCGCAAACTATATTGACTCGTTAAAATCTCTTTACCTCATAGACTCAATAAAAGGATGGGTTCCTCCCGCCCGTTCTCCAAAACGATTTCGAATGGGTGAAAAACGTTACTTTGCAGATCCGTCAATTGCTATGAGCTCGTTGGGAATGGATCCTGAGGCTCTTTTGCATGACTGGCAAACCTTTGGATTGGCTTTTGAGAATCTTTGCATGAGAGACCTGCTGGTATATGCAAGAACGTTACCAAAGATTGGAAGAGAGCCCATTCGATATTATCACGATGATTCAGGCCTTGAGGTAGATGCAATCATCGAGCTTACTGATGGTCGTTGGGCAGCCTTGGAAATCAAATCCAGCCAAGCTAAGGTTTCTGAAGCAACGGAACATCTAAACCGACTGCGTGCAAAGCTGACAAAAAACAAAAAAGCCCGCATACGAGAGCCTGAATTCATGGCCGTTATTATCGGTATATCGGAAATGACTTATCAGACTTCAGACGGTATCTATGTCGTTCCGATTACGGACTTAACAGCCTAAGGTAGACTTACGCTATTGAGATACGGTAACGATATAGCCATGGTGGTTTCGAGCGATGGGAGTGTGAGTATGGATAAGCAAATCTTTGCTGATGCAGCCCGAGGCTGCCTTGTGGGCGGAGCCGTTGGAGACGCGCTTGGCGTGCCAGTGGAGTTTCTCGTCACAGAAGAAATATTCAAGCACTATGGTGCTACGGGTATCCAGGAATTTGACCTTGATGCCGCAACAGGCAAGGCTCTCATCAGCGACGATACCCAGATGACGCTTTTCACGGCTAACGGCCTGCTTTTTGGTTATACCAGAGCACTCTATCGTGGGATTACCGCCGCTCCCAGCGTGTATATCAGAGATGCTTACCTGGACTGGCTCCATACGCAAGTACCCGCCTATGCCAACACTCCTCTTTCCTCTTGGCTGCTTGAAGTTCCTGAACTCCATGCGTGGCGAGCTCCCGGTCGCACCTGTCTGACTGCTCTTGCCAATGGTGCGCACGGAGGTCTTGATAACGTCATTAACAACAGCAAAGGCTGCGGCGGAGTCATGCGTGTGGCTCCTTTGGGAATTTTCAATGAAGATCCAGCTCAGGCTGCCAAAAACGCCGCCGAAGCGGCCGCCATCACCCATACGCATCCGCTTGGCTTCATCTCTGCCGCAGTACTTGCTTTTCTTGTTTCGACGTTTACCCATCGAGACAACCCGCAGGTCACAAAAGATGACTTCAAAGAAGCACTTCTCGCGTGCTACACAATGCTTAAAGAAAAGTTTTCCGAGTTCAAAGAGGATGTTGAAGTGCAGATAGCCTTACTAAAACAAGCCATTGACCTTGCTGAATCTGGCGAGAAGGACTTGGATGCCGTACTCTCGCTCGGAGAAGGATGGGTGGGTGAAGAGACCATTGCGATTGCCGTATACTGCGCATGCAGACACCTCGACGACTTTGATGCGGCGGTACGCGCGGCAGTCAATCATGGCGGCGACAGCGATTCCACCGGAGCGGTCACGGGCAATCTTATAGGCTCAATCGTCGGCTTCAATCGCATTGACACACGCTGGATTAAAAACCTTGAACTTGCGGATGTTATCCTTGAGATGGCAGATGATCTTGTAACTTCGCGCTACAACGGTTTTTCGGAATGGAATGTCAAGCCCAGTGAAGCTGAACTTCGCTGGCAAAACAAGTACATCAAGGGGAAACGTCTCCGATAAGCTCTGCGAAAAATGCCCCAGCCCAGTTCTTTTGAACGCACCGTTGAAGCAAAGGATGGCACCTATGAACAAAAATGCTTTTATCTTTGATATGGACGGCCTGCTTACCGACAGTGAGATCGTCTCGTATGCCATCTTTCGTGACTTGCTTGCCGAAGCCGATGTCAAACTTACAAAGCAGGAATACGCAACACATTGTTGCGGACAGCCGGCCGAGCCCAGCATTCATTATCTGAAAGAACGCTATGGGCTGCCTTGGGCCGAACAAGAGCTGGCTGATGAGCTTCACCGGTTGGAGTTTGAGCGAGCGGGAGAGATCGTTGCAAAACCCGGAGCTCAAGAGATCCTTTCCTACCTTAAAGACCAGGGATCAAAACTCGCCCTTGCCACTTCAAGCAAAGTTCCTCGTGCGGAGATCATCCTGACAAACAATCGTCTGCGTGATTTTTTTAATGAACTCACGTTCAGTCATGAGGTCAAACACGGCAAACCCGCTCCCGATATCTTTTTGAAAGCTGCGTCAAAGCTTGGCGAGAAGCCCAGTGAATGCGTCGTGTTTGAAGACTCCGAAGCTGGCGTTCGCGCTGCTCATGCAGCGGGCATCCCTGTTATCTGCATTCCGGACTTAAAGCAGCCAAGCGACGAGGTGCGTGCACTTGCCTGGCGAATTGAACCATCGCTTCTCAGTGCGTTGGAGTTTCTGCATCAAAGCTAGCCTCTAAAGATTCTTCATTCGGCAGTGGAGTGGTAACATCCAGCGGAATTCCAAGCTTCCAGTACGAAAGGCTAAATGCCGGCAACTTCACAGTACCTGACAGGTCAGCAGACTCTCCCGTAAGTAACTCTTGCGCCGCTCCCCCATTAAGCAGTACGTCAAAGTCGCATTCGTCAGCGTTGACGGCAACCCAGATTTTCTCGCCATCACACGCACGCTCAAAAACCAACTGTCGGTTGGTAAGAAAGACCTGTCGATAACCACCATATTGAAGCGCTTTTTGTTTGCGATGAAGCTCTGCGAGCCGCGAAATCAGCGCGGTAAGCTCATTCCATTCAGGCTCGGGATAGCTCATACGCAGCGTGTCGTCTCCGTCGTGCTTATCGCCTATAGCACCCCACTCGCTGCCATAATACACACAGGGAATGCCCGGCATGCCAAAGAGAATTCCATAGAGTGCCGGCAGGTGACGTTTATCTTTGAGTACCGTTGCGACGCGCGTAACGTCGTGATTGTCGGCAAACGACAAAAGATGTGTGTTTTGATATATGCCGCCCTCACCAAACTGCCGGTTGAGGGAGTAGTTAATTTCAAACAAGTTAAGGTCATTAAAGCTGGAATACAGTCCCTTTTGACATTCGTAGTTTGTACAGCTCTCAAGCATGTCGGGATTGACGATGCGCTTGTAGTTTCCACCGAGGATTTCTCCAAGCAGCAAGAAATCAGGTTTCAGGCTGTCACAAAACGAACGCAGCTGTCGCAAAAAGCCCTCATCAAGCAGATATGCCACATCAAGACGGAGCCCATCGATGTCAAATTGCTCAGTCCATAGCCGGATGGACTCAAAGAGATGCTGTACCACCTCAGGATTGTGCAGATTTAGTTTTACCAGGTCATAGTGACCTTCCCAGCCCTCATACCACAGGTTATCCCCATAGGCATCGTTGCCACCAAAGTTTATAAAAAACCAGTCTTTATAACGGGATTGCTCTCGCTTTTCCAGCACATCCTGAAATGCCCAAAAGCCGCGACCGACGTGATTAAACACACCGTCAAGCACCACACGAATACCCGCTTCGTGAAGTGCTGCACACACGTTGGCAAAGTCCTCATTCGTTCCCAAGCGCACATCGATTTTTTGATAATCACGCGTATCGTAACCATGCCTATCCGACTCAAATACGGGCGAGAAGTACACGGCATTGCAGCCAAGCCTCATCAGATGGGGTATCCAGTCAACGACCTTGAGAATTCTACGTTCAAGCACACCGTCATTCTCGCGTGGTGCACCGCAAAACCCAATGGGATAAATTTGGTAGAAAACGCTCTCGTTTACCCAACTGATTGAATTGTTGTCAGCCATAACTCGCTCTCTTCTGATTGCTTTGTACTCACCATGAATATGGTACATATTCAGTTTAGCTTTAGGGTCTTACTTTTGAGGTTTATGTAGCCAAGTAATTGCTACATCGCTGTCGTTTGGATCTCCCACCTCTCCAGATCCATCCCATCGTTCAGGTTTCATCTGCTTGTTTCTGAACTGATAATTACCAATAGACTCTTTGATTTCTTCGTATTCTGGCGGATTACCTCTTGTGATTAAATTCTCTTTATCAACGGGTGTATTGTAGATAGTTCCACAATCAAAACTTAGCCCGCTTATTGCAGCAAGAACATGTATATTACGTTTGAGTGGCCAAAGACCCTTTTGAACTTCATATACTGTTTGAGCCATAGCTTCAACTGAATCTTCAGCAATCATAATAACGATGAAAATCTCAGGATCTCCTTGTGCACCTTTTCCCATATACTCTTCAACTTGTTCTTTCTTCCAAACTTTGCTATCCATCTTGTTCCAAGAAAGCTGAACAGAGTACCCGTCTATTCCTTCAAGCGTATGTAGATACTCTCTAAATGGAGTACAGACAATTGGATCAAAGATATGTTGTTGATAGTTGTCAAGGATGTTGCCTGACTGACGGGCAGTGTCTTCTCGTACGTACACCCGAGCAGTAAAAATCTTACTTTCATCAGTGGAAGGATTGAGTAAAAAGTCATACTTCTTTTCACCTTTTTCCGGATATGCTTTTTCAACCACCTGAGTTTCATGTGTTTGATGAAACTTTTCACCATAGCGCTTCTCCAACTCTTCCAAAATAGCGCTAAGAGCTGTTTCTTTATCAGGAATCTCTCTGGCAAACATACATCCTCCAAGAATTGTATTTCCAAATGAAAGAGTTGTGAGAGCAATGGCAGACCTTGTAATGCCAAGACTTCTTCGTAGAAAGCTTCGTCTGGAAAGATTGGGTATGTTTGAAACTCCTGACAATTCATTCTCATTTCTGGTAAATAAAATTTCATCTACTGGACTTACCTTTTAAAAGTAAGCGAGACTTGTGTATGATCCGGATCTCCGATCTCTCCTTTTCCATCCCATGTTGAACTCTCATTCCTTTTAAAATGTAAGTCAACAGATCTGAGGATGTCCTCATAAGATAGTTCTGTCCTATAGGAAAGAATCTGAAAATCAAGAGGTGTCAGATAGAGCTCGTTTACTGTTCTTGGATCGGTACCTGTCATTCCAACTCGCAGTTGCATATTGCGTTTAAACTCGCTGAGATCCTTATGAAACGCGTAGATAACTTTTGCCAGATTGTCTTTTGTATCACGAGGGATCACTATAGTCATGTGAATCTCGGGGTCACCGTCAATTCCTTTTCCCATATATTCTTCAACTTGTTCTTTCTTCCAAACTTTACTATCCATTTTGTTCCAAGAAAGTCTCACGCTATATCCATCAACGTGTGGACTTAACTGTAGATACTCTCTAAATGGAGTACAGACAATTGGATCAAAGATATGTTGTTGATAGTTGTCAAGGATGTTGCCTGACTGACGGGCAGTGTCTTCTCGTACGTACACCCGAGCAGTAAAAATCTTACTTTCATCAGTGGAAGGATTGAGTAAAAAGTCATACTTCTTTTCACCTTTTTCCGGATATGCTTTTTCAACCACCTGAGTTTCATGTGTTTGATGAAACTTTTCACCATAGCGCTTCTCCAACTCTTCCAAAATAGCGCTAAGAGCTGTTTCTTTATCAGGAATCTCTCTGGCAAACATACATCCTCCAAGAATTGTATTTCCAAATGAAAGAGTTGTGAGAGCAATGGCAGACCTTGTAATGCCAAGACTTCTTCGTAGAAAGCTTCGTCTGGAAAGATTGGGTATTTTAAAGACATCTTTCACTGTCGGTTCCAATCGTCATACGTTACAGAAACTTTTGCACCATCAACTGTTGCAGGTATGCCATCTTGATTGAGATTCTGCGCAACGCATGCTGCAAATTCAGGATCATCCGCAAAGGTCATTTCTGCTGTAACAAAAAGATTGTCATTTGAGACATCATCCAGACGGCCTCCATGTTCATCACATGGAGCCATCCTAGCAGCAAACGACCAATTCGTCTTGCTACTATGCCCGATAACAGTATAGTCTGAGTTTATCGAATGAATTGTTATCTCCGTATATGGAACCTGAGCGCCCTGAGCCGGACCATATGTAGTCCAAATATGATTTACATCCGATGGAGTAAGAGAGGTTAGATTCTCACTAATTTCTTCTGGAGACATCTGCTTGTATTCATCATGCTCATTTTGAGGCACTTCTCGCCTATAGATTGCTATTTCCCCGCCATATCCTGCACCAACACCATAAGAACCTGTCCAATACTCTATTCTGTATTCATAGCCATCCTTATATTTGAAGGTTGTAGTATGAGATTTGAGATCTGCACCAATCCAAGGTGTAGCGCAATCAATACCATCAGAAAAGCCATTTCTATATTGAATGCTGTTAACAGACTCAACGGAATAAAGCAAACCATGATCAAACTCAAATGAAGATACGTCAGTAAGTAAACCAACAGGGCCGATTTGATTGGTAATCTCTTTCAAACAATTCTGACACTGTCCGATAAGCGCTCGGAGGCCGGGAATCACATCAATAAAACCGTTTATAAGAGCTCCACCACTACGAATGGCAGCTGAACCATTTACTACAATACATGTAAGAATGTACTTCTCGGCACTATTTAGTTTGTCAATTTCTTCAGGAACCCCACTGCTTAAAAGGCATTTACCAATAAGACTCACAAGATACTCAACACGAGACTCCATATCAGGTTGTATTCCCGTAATTAATCCTGAAATCGGATCAACAATGAAATACTGAGAAATAATCCTCTTGTTATGCTGTTCCCAATATTCTTTATCTTGCTTGGGAGCCCAACTCATATCTATATCATCAAGAGAGTAAACACCTGTTTGTGGACTATATGTTATTTGCTGTAATGCATTTGCAGATGAATTGAGCCTTGAAATATACCCGGTACTATTTGCATAAATAGTACCATCGATAAGGTATAAATTTGCTTCCTGAAGAGCTTCTTCGAGTTTATGGGCAAAGTTGAAAGTATCCGTAAGAAGATTTGAGATACTGTTTACGATAAACGCCGGTGCATCAGCAAGCAATGACTCAAGAAAATTTCCTTTTTCGATATAAGACTGAATAAGCGCTGACGTGTTCTGAGCATCGAAAAATGTACCAAAAGGACCAAAAGCCTTTTTTGCCATCCTAAGATCTTTGCGAGCGTCCTCGGTAAATGCCATATTTGCATCTTGATAAAGATATACCGCGGAAAGTCGAACATCAGCAAGAACACTCTTAAAGGAGTCAATTGCCTTCCCGGAGCCAAGTTCATATGACGTTGATACCTCACTAATCAGCTTTGCCTCATCTTGCAAATGAATAAAAATTTCATCGGCGTTAGAGATATCTTTTTCAATTCCATGCATTAAATCGAGAGGATTAAAACCCATAGTGATATCCCCCTGCTTGTTCGTCAAGATAACGCAGAGATTTGCTATAGATATCGTGTGCTTCTTCTCTGTCGTATTCTAATTTACGACAAAGCTCTCTGTAGTCAAATTCAACCTCATCTTCTGCATTATTGATGATAGACGCTGTTCGCTGAAGTATGTCTTGACCCTCCTGGCACAACTCTGAGTTGCCACCTAAGGTGTTGTATGTTTCGGTGTCGAGTGAGACTAATACCTGGCGCATCGTATCAAGAGACTCTTTTTGTCTGAGATATTGCTCACGTGCATTATCTTCTTTAATTTCAATCATACGAATTGCGTTATGGTATGCTTCGACAATTCTCTCAGCCTGATAATCATACCCATTCATCTATTTCAACCTCCAGAAATAGCATTTGCACTTTGTGAATCGGCAAGAGAAAGCAATTCATATATTTGTTTCAATGCAACAGCATCACGGTCAATTGAGCTTGCAAGCATATTAAGGGCGTTATCGTAAGAGTGTGTAAAGTCATCGTGCATGGAAGGAGGAACACCAGGAAAACTTGAAAGCTCCTCAGAAAAAGCATGGGACGAAAAGCTCTCGGTTGATTGGGACAGTCTATTGGAAACATTGTTAATGGTTGTTTCATTAACCGAAATTTCAGGCATAGCCAGACCATCCTCTCAGCTAAAAATCTTTTAATCTATTTTTACTCAATTTAATAAGATATTCAATAACTTGTGAAAAGCTCTAAGTTAATGTTGTTGCTCCTTTTACTCTAAAGTCACAACTAACAAGTACAACGTTATTATTCTTGATTCGCCACGTCTTGCGCTTTTATGCCAAAGGTTAAGAGCGTAAAATACTAGATGCAGCTTTAACTTATTCTTTTGAACATCAAAACATTTCAACAAAATGGTGAGGTGCATATGAGGGTACAACGGCTTATCAAAGAAACCTGCAAAATCGTTTCCGAAGATGTTGGCAAAGTCAAAGCAGCCCAAATCGCACGGTCAGCACAAAAACGATATGAAGCTCTACGCGCAGAAAACTCGTCGGATTCCAAAGAACTCCGGTCTCATTCATATAAGCGCATCTATCCTGGAATTGCTGTATATGAAGCCATGAGGGCAGAGGACATTTCTCAAGAAAAGGCCGTCTGGTATATCCGCGAATATTTTCAACGACTCGCTGCTAAAAGAGTGCCTTTTTTCCAGAGAGCCATTAAAACGTTTGGCCTGGCTCGGAAATTTCCTTACCTTTTTGTGGCAGGTGTTAAGAAAAGCTGTCAACCAAACGCAGGATTTGTCTATGAGCTTCCAGAAAGCCATGACAATGAAGCTCGAATCAATATTGTCAGATGTCCATATTTCGAGATATGTAAACGGTATGGCTGTCCGGAAATAACTTCTGCATACTGCGATAGTGATGACGCAGGATATGGCAACCTGCACCCAAATCTCATCTGGGGTCGTACAAAAACCATAGGACATGGTGGTGATTGTTGTGATTTTCTGCTGGAATATAAGGAAGAATAAATTGTATGTAAAACGTCATTTACTCTTTTCTCAATTTTTAAACCATGAAATATTACGTTGTACTATATAGATTGTAAGGAGACGAGAAACCCTATGTGCTTGATTTGCGACCGGATCCAAATGATCAAAGCAGGCAACAATCCTTATTTTGTTAAAGAATTAGAAACAGGCTACGTTGTCCTGGGAGATGATCAACATTTCAAGGGTTATACAATCTTCCTCTGCAAACAGCATGCTACAGAACTACATGAGTTAGATGCTGACTTCAAGCTTAACTTTCTCAAAGAGATGTCACTTGTTGGAGAAGCTGTATCGCGTGCGTTCCCATGCGAGAAAATGAACTATGAGCTCCTTGGCAACGGCGACTCTCATCTTCACTGGCATCTCTTCCCCAGAGTAGCCGGCGACCTAGGAAAATACGGTCATAACGGCAAAGGTCCTGTCTGGTGGTATCCAGTGGAAAAGATGTATGACGACTCTACTCGTCCTTCTCCAGTGGAGCTAGATGAGATGAAGTCAAAACTTTCATGTGAGCTTACCGATGTGCGCAAAGTAGTCCCAGAGAAACTAAAGACCATTATCTAAACGTCCATCCATCCCTGGAAAGCCGATTGTCTGAGAACCTCATACAGCACAATTGCTGCAGCATTTATCTCAGGCTCGACAAGTACTAGGTTGAGCATACGCGCCCCTTGCTATGCTAAAACAAAGCTCATCAAGAAAGCAATTAAGCCACCAAGTGCCATGGTTGCCGGCAACGTAACAAACCAAGCAGCAATAATCTTACGAGCCACGCCCCAACGAACAGAGCTACGACGCCGAGCAGATCCGGCTCCCATGATAGAGGTAGTAATGACCTGCGTGGTAGAAACGGGTGCACCTATAGCCGTCATGAGCTCAATAGCAACCGTGGAGCTTGCTTCGGCAACAAAGCCAATAACCGGAGTAAGCTTGGTTACGCCGTCGCCAACGGTACGCATGATGCGACTACCTCCAATAGAGGTACCAAGCGCCATAGTGGTTGCACAGAGTAGCTTGACCCACAGAGGAATTCCCATTGAGGGGTCATGAAGGCCGGCTGTCACCAGTGCAAGTGTGATGATACCCATGGTCTTCTGCGCATCATTGTTTCCGTGACTATACGCCATAAATGCAGCTGAAAGAACCTGAAGACGATGAAACAAACCGTGCGCTTTTTTAGGTGACCAGTTTGCAAAGAGCTCAAAGACCAGCTTCATGATGAAGTAACCCAAGGCCATGCCAATAAGCGGAGAAGTAAACAGTGGGATAACAACCTTCTTCAGAACACCTTCCCACATAATGTGATTGGTAGTTCCGGTAAATACGATGGTTGCACCAATAAGGCTCCCAATCAAAGCATGCGAAGACGAACTTGGAATTGAAGCCCACCAGGTAAATAAATCCCAAATAATGGCTCCGGCCAATGCAGCAAAGACAACATAGAGCTGCAGCTGAATATCAACAAGACCAGATGCAATGGTCATGGCAACTTTTTCACTCATTAAAGCGCCAATGAAGTTCATGGTTGCCGACATCAAAATGGCAACACGTAAAGGCAGCGCCTTGGTATATACCGTAGTCGCAATGGCATTTGCGGTATCGTGAAAGCCGTTAATAAACTCAAAAATGACTGCAGCGAGAAGAACCGCAACAAGCAGAATACTACCCATTTTTCACGATGACATTCTGTACGGCATTTGCAACATCTTTAGTGGAATCAAGCGTGGACTCAAGTCTATCCATCAGGCTCTTCCACTTAATGACCTCAATGGGATCAGTGACATTTCTAAAAATTGTGCTCAGGGCATTGCGATAGACAGCGTCACCTTGATCCTCATACTCGTTAGTTGCACGTGTATGCTCAATAACGGAATCATCCTTATGATAATCAGGTAGATGCTCAAATGCTTTTTGAAGTTCCTCAGAAGCAAACAAAATAAGATGTGCCATCTGACCTGCTTCCGGACGCATTTCAGCAATGTCGTACATATCAATGTGAGTTGTAACACTTTCAATGCCATCCACAATATCATCCATAAGAAGGGCGAGCTCAGAGATATCTTCACGATCAAAAGGCGTGATAAAAGAGGTGTTGAGAGTGGAAATAATCTTTCCTACCTGATCGTCACAGAGCGACTCGTAATTTGTAATTTGCGCGGCAAGATCTTCATGATCAGGATAGTTTTCAATAAACGAAACAAACAGTTTTGCAGCTGAAACGGTCAAAACACTAAACTCAGAGAACATACTGTAAAAAGCATCTTCTCTACGAGAAACACGGCTCATATATTGCCTTTCGATTAAGCTATTTTGCCAAAACCACAAACGCATTATGAGTATACAGCAGCGTAGGAAAACTATTAAGTACGTTGTAGAGGCTGAGAGTACTTTATGTATAGTTACTTTATGTCTTGAATTTCACAATTCGTCTTCTTGTCAGACTTCCCAATTAGACTTCCCAGCTGCATACCGTCATATCAACGCGACCATCAGGCAGAAACGTAATACCTTCTTTCTTAAGAAGGACTCTTTGTGCGTCAGGTCCACCGAAGGCAAAGCCGGGAGCAAGGGAACCGTCTTTGAATACCACACGGTGGCAAGGAACTCCTCCGGCTACACCGGGGCTTTGGTGCATGGCAAAGCCCACATAACGAGCCTTGCGAGGCTCACCGATCATACGGGCAATCTGTCCGTATGTGGTAACTCTGCCTTCAGGAATCTGCTTGACAATATCAAAAACGCGTTGAAAGAAGTTGTCCATAGTGCCCTCTTCATTTGTTTTCTTTAGAAAAGAAATGTTGATTCTTACTTGCTCATTTTATGCCCAGATGATAAGGTACTAAATCGTGCAATGAAGACGCACATCGGGTGGTGGCGCAGTTTGGTAGCGCACTTGACTGGGGGTCAAGGGGTCGCTGGT
>ERZ773263.1526-NODE-1526-length-13694-cov-7.019503_pt1 | contig 13694 bp, 17 predicted proteins | sample MGYA00511076_ERZ773263 | MGnify/ENA primary metagenome ERZ773263 (study PRJEB29015, sample SAMEA2738155) | human oral metagenome | biome: human oral; feature: human-associated habitat; material: saliva | place: China | collected 2195 ... | reverse complement strand
TCGATGCCGAGAAAAGCTTGTTGGTTAGTTACACCCCAACATTTGCAAAAGAGCCTTTTATTATAGCCCTTGTTATTTTCTATCATTTCTAAATTTTAAACCACGGTTACACTCCATACTTAAACCAAAACATGGTCGTTTTATCAGATTATCCCGTTATAACTCCGTCGTAACAGAAAGTATTAATACGTGAAAAAAGCACAGGCGTAACTGCAGAAGAAACTTTACCACACTTCATATTACAGCAGCCGATCTCTTTGCCCTCCGAGGTGCTCCTTCAGTCCTGACAGTCAAACTCTTCATATCCTGTCTTTTTAGAAATAATTCTGTTTAAGGGATGGCAAAAATACGCTTCCCGTTCTCCAATGTCAACTGTTGAATCGTATCCGTATCCGTATTGCGAAGACGGGCGATTTCATCAGCAACATACCGCACGTACGCTGGCTCGTTCCGTCTGCCTCGATACGGCGGCGGCGTCAAGTACGGGCAATCTGTTTCAATAAGAATCCGGTCTTCCGGAACCTTTGACACAATATCCTTGAGTTTAACTGATTTCGGAAACACGGTCGTGCCGCCGAACCCCAGGTAAAATCCCATTTTAATAACTTCTTTTGCCATTTCCATGCTGCCTGAATAGCAATGAAAAACGCCGCGGCTTCCCTTTCCGTATTTACGGAGTATATCAACCGTATCACCATGCGCATCTCTGTCATGAATATCAAGGGGTACATCAAGCGCAACAGCCATCTTTACCTGTTCAATAAAGACTTCCTGTTGAAGTTCCCGCGCCGGTTCGGGCCAATAATAATCAAGACCGACCTCTCCGATGGCAACAACTTTCGGATCATTTACAAGCCAATTACGTAACTGTTCAAACCCTTCAGGCGTAGCAGATACCGCCTCTTCAGGATGATAGCCGACGGCCGCATATATTTGCTTATATTTATGAGCCATAGCAACGGCTGAAGCCGATGTCTCCAGGTTCGTACCCGGGCAAAGCAGATAGTCCACGCCTGCCGCAAAAGCACGTGTCAACATTTCATCACGATCTGTATGATAAGCCTCATCGTTTACATGACAATGTGTATCGAACAACATCAGCGAACCCTACTTCCCGGCGCCATGCCGTCGACGAAGACAACCCGCAAGTTATCATTACCGTCAGAAGCAGCCAGCAACATACCGTACGATTCGATACCGCAAAGTTTTGCCGGTTTCAGGTTCGCAACAATAATAACCTGATGCCCGATGAGATCTCCCGGTTTGTAGTACTGGGCAATACCGCTGATGATCTGGCGTCTTTCAGAGCCTAAATCAATTTGCAGCCTCATGAGCTTTGTTGTTTTAGGCACTTTCTCACATTCTAAAATTGTACCTACGCGAAGATCCGTTTCGGAGAATTGATCAATTGAAATTTCTGATTTGAACGGCTCTTTTGCAGCCGGAACAAGTTCAACAGCATCTGCTTCCGGTTTTGCTTCAGCTACTTCTTCAGACACGTCATACCTCGGAAAAAGCGCATCTCCCTTGTCGATACGCGTACCTGCAGGATAGCCGCCCCATATCTGCGCGTCTTGCAACTGCACTTTATCGAAGTTTTTTAGCCCCAACTGTTTCCACATGCCCGCTGCGCCGACAGGAATAACGGGGCTGACAAGTATGGCAATGATACGCATTACTTCCAGCAGATTATAAAGGATCGTATTAAGGCGTTCTTTTTGATCCGGTTCCTTAGCAAGTACCCACGGTACCGTTTCATCAATATATTTGTTGGAACGGCGGATAAGTGTCCACGTATCACTGAGTGCATCGTCAATCTTCATGTTGTCCATCTCCCGTTCAAACTTCTTCGCTGTTTCCACAGCCAGGGCAGACAACTCATCATCAATCGGTTCCTTTACGGTCGGCCCGGCAACGACGCAGTTTTCATATTTTTCAATCATAGCGAGCGTGCGCTGCAAAAGATTCCCCAAATCATTCGCCAGATCGGAGTTAATACGATTAATAAACGTGGGTAAAGAAAAGTTGCCGTCCTGACCAAGACGAACTTCCTTTAACAGATAATAGCGAAGGGCATCGGCCCCATAACGGTCAATAAGAGGAATCGGATCAATAACGTTACCGAGAGATTTACTCATCTTCGTACCGTCGACGATGAGCCAACCGTGTCCAAAGACCTTTTTCGGCAGCGGTAATCCGCAGCTCATAAGCATGATTGGCCAAATAATCGTATGGAAACGGACAATCTCCTTTCCGACAAGATGAAGGTCGGCAGGCCAGAATTTTTTAAATTTCTCCGGATCATCCAAATAGCCGGCAGCCGTTACATAATTTGCCAAGGCATCGAACCACACGTAAACAACATGTTTCGGATCCCAAGGCACTTTGATCCCCCAATCAAAGGATGTACGAGATACACTGAGATCTTCAAGACCGCTCTTAACGAAAGCAATCATTTCATTACGGCGCGATTCGGGCTGAATAAAATCAGGATTTTCTTCAACGAATCTGAGCCATCTGTCGGCGTATTTATTAAGGCGGAGGAAGTAGCTTTCTTCTTTTACCAGTTCCAACGGGCGACCGCAGTCGGGGCAAACATGTTCACCGTTAGGCAGCTTATTTTCCGGCCAGAACGTTTCATCAGGCGTGCAATACCAGCCTTCATACTCAGATTTATAAATATCGCCGTTATCAAAGGAACGTTGCATCAGAGCCTGAACAACCTTTTCATGACGCGGCTCAGTCGTTCTAATGAAATCATCGTTGGAAATGTTGAGTCGTTTCCACAATTCTTTGAAAAGTGCAACAATTTCATCGACATATTCGATAGGTTTCATGCCTTTGGCTTCGGCAGCACGCTGAATTTTTTGGCCGTGTTCATCAGAACCGGTTAAGAAAAATGTATCATCCCCGCGAAGACGATGGTACCGTGCCAGCGAATCGGCAATAGTTGTGCAATATGTATGCCCGATGTGAAGCTTCGCACTGGGGTAATAAATCGGCGTAGTAATATAATAACTGTTTTTTCCTTTATCAGACATGAATATACCTCCCGTAGTCAACAAACGGACCGGATCAACGAATACCCGTACCGATGTACCGGTCTTATAGATTCAGTACAGTTCGATATACTTCGCGTTTCGGTACGCCGCAGCATTCAGCCACAATACGAATTGAATCTTTTTTATTTATACCCTCAGCCATAAGACGGGTAACCATGGTTATATACTCTTCAGATCCGAAGTTCCTCTCTATATGTGCTTCACAGCCCGCGACGAGAATAACGAATTCACCGCGTACCCCTGTAACGGCAAGTTCAGCCTGTACTTCCGACAGTGTACCGCGTATATATTCTTCATGTTTCTTTGTCAATTCCCGGCAAAGAGTGATCGTCCTGTCGCCGAAGACCTCTTCCATTTCGGCAAGCACCTTTTCTATTCGGTGCGGTGCTTCATAGAAGATAAGCGTTCCTGTATACTCTTTCATCTTTTTCAGGACAGGAAGGCGATGTTTTTTTGTCTTCGGCAAAAAGCCTGCGAACGTAAAAGCTGTCGTATCCATACCGGAGGCAACGAGACCTGTTAATCCGGCATTGGCACCGGGCAGGGGAACAACCGGCACTCCCGCCGCCAAAGCCAAGTGTACAAGGTCATTGCCGGGATCGCAAATAGCCGGCATACCCGCATCACTGACAAGAGCGATCATTTCTCCCTGCAAGACCCGCTCAATGATGACCGGCCCCTGTTCCGCTTTATTATGTTCATGGTAAGAAAAGAGAGGCGTATCTATATCATAAGCCGTTAAAAGAAGCTTTGTACGGCGCGTATCTTCGGCGGCGATACGATCCGCTTCACGTAAACAACGAACCGCTCTGTACGTAATATCTTCCAAGTTGCCGATAGGTGTAGCACATAAATAAAGGGTTCCTTTGCGAAATATTTCCGCCATAAATCCTCCTCAGGCCTTTCCGTAAATTCGCAGTACTTCATCGGTATACGTACCGTCATTATTATGGGTGATAAGAGGTTCCTGTAAGACCATTCCTTCCTTGCCGCTGCGGAGACCTTCGACAAGAAAAAATTTTGCCGCTTTTCCACGCCGACCGTAAACGGGCCGCAATATTTTGGGCTCGATTTCATATCTTCGCATAGCCTCTAAAATTTCAGCTAATCGTTCACTAATGTGAACCATGCGAAAGCGGCCGTGAAACTTAAGAGCGTACGCAGCTGTACGGAGGACATCATCAAGGGTAGCCGTCTCTTCATGACGAGCACGGCGAACCCCTTCCCTCTCGCTTGACGCGCCTCGAAAGAGCTCACGATAAGGGGGATTGACATAAACGGCCGTAAAATACCCTGCTGAATACTTAGTCGCAAGTTGTCGGTAATCACTGTTCTCGACATTGATGACCGCACCTTTACCATTCAGTTCGACATTGCGTGCCGCAATGTCGGCCATAACGGGATTAAGCTCAAGCGCCGTGATCTTCTTCACGCCCCGTGCCGCTAAGATAAGAGGAATAGCTGCCGTGCCCGTGCCGAGATCCAAAACGGGACCGCGCGGCACATCACCAAAATGAGCAAGGAGAATCGTATCCAGAGAAAAACAAAATTGATCGGGCCGTTGAATGACCTTCATACCGGCCAATATGAGATCATCCAGCCGTTCTCCGTCATGAAGTTTAACTGTCATGATCCGGTTCCGCAACATCACTCCAGGCAACGTTCACCGTATGGCCGTTTTCCAACTGTACTTTGACCGTATGATCTTTCATGTGGACGCGCAAAACCGTCCCCAAGCCGTCCTCTGTTATGACGCGCTGACCGACAGCCGGCGGTTTCTGTTGTTCTCCACATTTATGGCAGCCCGGGCATTTCAGCTCACCTGACGTGTAAAGAGAATTTTCATAGCGAAGACAACACATAAGGCGCCCACAGATACCGGATATTTTTGTCGGATTAAGAGACATTCCCTGACTTTTAGCCATACGAATGGATACGGGTTTAAAATCTCCGAGAAAGGCTGCACAACAAAGGGGGCGGCCGCAATAACCGATACTGCCGATCATTTTCGCCTCATCACGCAAACCAATTTGGCGTAGCTCTATACGTGTCCGGAATACGGACGCCAAATCACGGACGAGTTCACGAAAATCAATACGCCCTTCGGCAGTAAAGAAAAAAATAATCTTCCCCATATCAAAAGTATAGTCCACATCAATGAGCTTCATAGGCAGCTTATGTTTGGCAATTTTTTCAAGGCATACGGAAAAAGCCTTCTTCTCTCTCTCTTTATTTTTTTCTACTTGGCGTAAATCTTTAACGGTCGCTCGCCTGACAATAGGCTTTAAAGGCTGGACTACTTCCGCATCTTTAACCCCTCGCGGTTCAATAACAACCGTACCGAATTCCATCCCCCGTGCCGTCTCGACAATAACACCGTCCTGTATATTTAAATCAACACCGTTCGGATCAAAATAATAGACCTTTCCGGCAGGTTTAAAACGTATACCTACAACAATCAACTAATAATCTCCCCTTCCTTGGAGAAATGAAATACAGAGATAATCCCAAATCAAATGTATATTAACATGTCTCGCAGTACCTTCCATCCCTTCTTCAATTGCCTGAAGGCCCTTCATAATTGCATCTTCGGACCATTGGGGTGCAAAAGCCCTCAACCGGGAGGTACATTGCTTTAAACGTAACCGCTCCCGTGAAGTATGAGTCCGCAAAATAAGCAAATCTCGTAAGATCATAGCAATCCACTTCATAATATCAACAGACTCGTCATCTTTAAAATCGGCAGAATAGGCAATCCATTCAGCATAAGGGGCTTCGCTTTCGGTTACGGTTTTAACAAAGAAAAAGGCTCTGTCCAAAGCCACTGAGTTGCCGTCTTGAAGAAAATTCAAGGCAGTACGCACATTGCCGTCACTGATTGCCGCTATCTGTTCGTAATCCGCCCCCGTATAGCCATATCGTTCCTTTAAGGACATAATCAGTTCTTCATCGGGAACCGGCTCAAAATGAAATACGACGCACCGTGAAATAATCGTAGGCAACAACAGTGTCGGCCGGTTTGTAACTAAGATAAAGTATATTCCTTCAGCCGGTTCTTCCAATGTTTTCAACATGCGATTGGCAAACTCGGCATTCATTGTTTCCACATGGTCGATAATGAAGACACGCCGTTTCCCGGAGCTGCCGCGGAGAGAAATAATATCTTGCAAATCACGGAATTGACCAGTTTTCAACATTGTTTTTTCAGGGCCGATATAAAAAACATCTTCGCCATCATGAATCATGCTTTCAGCCGTAGAGAAGTCAATATGTTTTAAAACGGGACGCCCGACCAGAGCCGCCGCAACAGCACCGGCCGCAACAGTTTTCCCCAATCCTGCCGCGCCGGCAAATATAGATGCATGAGGCATTCTACCCGCTGTTATAAGCTCCGTAAAGCGTTTCTTCAACTGTCTGTGTCCGATAAGATCCTTAAAAAAAACGCTGGTCACATTATTATCCCCAAACATACATATTTTAATTCATTATATGAGAAAACAACGGCAAAGTCCAGTTATACCGCCGCCCGGCCTTATTATACAGTATTAAAGGCTTTGCCTGTACCGATATAGCCACGTAATACATTGGGAATAGATAGGTCCTTTGTCCCGGCTCCATACGCCACTTTTTCATGAACAAACCCTTCCGGCCGCGGCCCGGCATACGTTGCTAAAACCCTGACCAGAGCTGCCCCTGTAGGCGTGACTAATTCTCCACCTATCGAACCGCTGTAAAAGGGCAGGCCTGCCAACAGTTCTGCCGTTGCCGGGGCCGGCACAGGCATACGACCGTGAGCGCACTGAACAAAGCCGCTGCCTACATGAAGCGGCGATATCCCTATCTGCTCAATACCGAGACGTTCAAGAGCCCAGACAGTGCCGACAATATCTAAAATACAATCAACAGCTCCGACTTCGTGAAAATGAACCTCTTCAGGCGGCATACCGTGAACCTTTCCTTCCGCTTCCGCTAAAACCCGGAAGACGGCAAGACTTTTTTCTTTAACCTGCGCGGATAAGCTCGCTGTCTCAATAACGGCACGAATATCTTTAAGCCTTCTATGTACATGATGATGGTCATGCTTATGCCCGAAAAGACGAGCCAGAAAATGACGGATCCCGACATTATAACTATAAACGTGATCATAATGGGAATAATGCTTTGCTTCATGTACCAAACAAACATTATAATATACAGCCTGAATGCCCATTTTATTTACACTTTCACAAATCAGCGAATATCCGTCGAGACGGATACCTGAAAAAGTTTCTTTCAGTTCATCAAACGGAATACCTGCCTGTAAAAGCATGCCAACAAACATATTGCCGCTAATACCGGAAAAACAATCTAAATATAAGGTTTTCAAAATCCATTCCTCCTGCCTATCATTCTTCACGATAATATTCGCGCATAAGCCGAACCGCATTATCTAAACAAGAAAGACCCACTACCGAACCGATCCCTCGATCGGATATTCCCTTTCCATGTACAATCGGGATCAAACCGAGCTTTCGCAGTTGTATCTGTGATACCGGCGTTCATAAGAAAGAGTTGGAGCGGTCTGTCCGCCGCCACCCCGGCATCATTTAAGACAGACTCAAGAGAAAAATCGCTGCGGACAAAAGCCGCCGGCGCAGTCAGGACGGTCAATGGCCGGCACCCACCATATTACCGATGCCAAAAGCTTCCCCTGTCAACCGGACTTTGGGCCATTTCCACACCGATCATAAAAGAATCTGCCATAGCCTGATTATTCATAGCAGCGGCCTTAACAAAATAACGGCTGCCGCGCGTCACCTTTAACGATTGGACACCTGCCGATTCCGGCAAATCCTATTGTAATCCCGTATCCAGAAGAATTATACCGGCATCCGCTTTATGGGTGATCTTGTTAATATCGGCCCCCTGTCGCAATCGTCTCAGCTTGTTTTCGTCTCGTCTTCCCACATGTTTTATTCTCTACGTCAACAGTATGATCCGCTGTAAAATCGCACAGTAAGGTTGAGCCGATTCAATCAATCCCCGTAATGTTCCTATCAACTTCTTCATACCTGTATCCTATAAAAATCAGTATAACGCACTCCCGTTATAACACTTACCCGATACGACCATTTTGGACGATATTTCTTTGGATATTCATAAAGGTGAAATTCTCGCCTTTATCGGTCCGTCCGGAACGGGCAAGTCAACATTCTTACGTTGTCTCAATTATTTAACTGTACCCACGACGGGTATCATCACAATCGATGATGTCCGGGTTGATGCAAAATGCTATACAGCCAAAGATATACGAGAGTTACGCAAACATTCTTCCATGGTTTTTCAAAACTATAATTTATTCAAAAATAAAACAGCTATTGAAAACATCATGGAAGCCTTGATTATCGTACACGGCATGGCAAAAAAAGAGGCTGAAAGCCGGGCCATGACCCTGTTAAAAAAAGTCGGACTTGAAGAACGGCGGGATTTTTATCCGTCCAAGCTATCAGGAGGCCAGCAACAACGTGTCGCCATTGCCCGGGCCGTTGCGGTCAACCCTTCTATTCTGTTATTTGACGAACCTACATCGGCACTTGACCCGGAATTAGTCGGTGAAGTACTGAACGTTATCAAACAATTGGCGAAAGAAGGTGTTACTATGCTACTTGTCACACACGAGATCGCCTTTGCCAAAGAAGTGGCAACGCGCATCATTTTTATGGAAAACGGTAAAATAGCCGTTGCCGGTACACCCGATGAGATTCTTATTGCTCCGAAAAATGAACGGTTACAGCAGTTCCTGCAACATGTAAAATAGAATAATCATACAACTGGTAAAACGTAACAGATATGGCCGAGGAATAGAACTTCACTCAGTAACCAAGAATGGCCGTATAAGAAATGACAATAAATTCAGAATGTTGAATATTTCAGGATACCGACAACCGGCTGACGCAAGACAGGGACCAAAGAATTGAATACAAAAAATGCCGTTGTACACTGCAAGTTATCAGTATACAACGGCATTTTTCTATGAAAGTAAACGCTGCTTTTATAAAATATTATAACGCACCCTTTTCTTTCAACCAGTTCTCCAGAGTCTCCGACGACTCTGGCGCTACTAGCATATCACTGAAAGCCCCGTCTTTATAAACAAAAAGAGCCGGGATATATTCAATGTGCATAGCAGCCGCAATTTCCGGATTTTCGTCCGTATCAATCGCAGCTACGACGAGCTTGCCTTCCGTTTTTTTCGAAAGTTCTTCCAATTTTGGCAACAGGTTCTGGCAATGAGGGCACCAAGTGGCGCCGAAATCAAGTAATACTGGAATCTGTGAGTTCTCCACCACTTCTTTAAAATTGTCTTTGTTTACCGTTACAAGCATTTTATCTAACTCCTTATAACTTTCATGATTCTTCAATATTGAGGATACGAATTTATTATACCATATGTATACATTTTTTGTACACTAACCGCCCAATCCGTATCAGCAAAACATATATGCATTGGGAATATAATTATATGCCAAATCACTATTACAAACTTTAATAATTAACCTTCAAACCCCTTGAAATACAAGGATATTTGCAAGAGTACAAGCTGAATTTACTACCAATTTACTACTTTTGAGGAAAAAGCCTTGATGTGCTGTAAAAACTCTTGCAGATAGAAACATTTTACCACAGATACGAAAGGTATGTTGTGGAAATCAAAATTAAATAGGAAATCGTAAAAGCGGTGATCTTTCGCTTTTGTCAAAGGAAGCATAAGGACACCGCTTTTTTCATGCCCATGTTACGAAATAGAGGTAAATCAGGGCTTGAAATACAAGGCTTTTTGAGGGCAGTTTTGACAAAGCAAGGGAAATATACCTTTTCTTTCAAAATCGCCCTTTAACTGCGTAACAAATAAAAATGAAAGGAGCAGAAATCATGGCAGTTTTCAGAGTAGAGAAAAACAAGGGCTATACCGTTATGAGCAATCACCACCTGCGGAATAAGGAACTGACCCTAAAGGCGAAAGGCTTACTTTCTCAAATGCTTTCACTTCCGGAAAACTGGGACGATACCCTTGCAGGACTTTCACATATCAACAAAGAAAGTATAGATGCTATTCGTACAGCAGTTTTGGGGCTTGAAAAAGCGGTATATATCGAAAGGTCGCAAGGCAGAGATCAGAAAGGGAAAATGACAGCCATTACCTACACCATTTATGAGCAGCCGCAAAGTCCAATGCAATTAAATAAAGATATACAAAAAACTGATCTATCAAAAAAGAACGCTGATGTCTATGCCATAGTCACGCTTTAAAACGTAAGTAATCTTGTAAGCCCCAAATCTTTTGCTGTAGTCCGCATATATATGAAGAATCATTGAAACAATGTTATGATTCTTTTTAATGCGCGGAGCCAGTTCAGCATTGAAATGTTTGTAATAAGTGCTTCTGTTTACTCGTAAAACACGACAAAGCGCTTTGCTTTAATGCTGTGCAGAAAACGAAGCTTATGTACAGCCCTTCAATATTTGTTTGAGTGTGGCACGAATATGGCATTTTTTTATATGAGGTTTTCCTCCTCAAACTGAGCATCGTGTTTTTGAAGCTCCTTTACCTGCTTTACCGTAAGGCCTTCGCCACCATCAATTTCAACGATGGAGTATTGTTTTACCCATTTACCAGGTGCAGACTGTGAAACACCATATTCTTTACAGAGTTGAGTTTGGGTTTTTCCGTTTTGGTGGAGAGAGACGAGAGATTTTTTAAAATCGTCATCATACTTGTTGTAATTATTTGTAGCCATGATAATACTCCTTCTTTGTGCGTAATTTATTGTAATAAATTGTACATATATGTGTCTATTTTTATAAGTATAATCCAAGTTCAGGTATAATTATATAAATAAACCGGGATTTATTAATGCACGTTCTCTTTATATAACTTATTAAGCAGCTTTATCCACTTTTTTTGTCTGTGCGAGTAAAATGCTTTTGCCCACAAATATACAAACGGCGTTTTCCATCCTGCCCCGATTTCCACCTCGTCGGTGTATTCAGTTTTGCCGTCAGCAGTTTCTTTGAGAATAATTCGATGATTCCATACGGGGCAAAAAGGATTGCCCTCATTTGTATAGATGTTGTCCGGTTTGAATTCCTTAACATTGATAACATGAACACCGAGGGGAATAAAGCCAAGTATCTTAAAATCGAAAGAGAAACTTCTGCCAACTTTCCAAACCGGTTCGGCTTGTCCATCGGCGCTTTCGAATGTAGCATAAGGCTTGGCAATATATGCAAGCGTATCGAATCTTTGCAGCAGTTCAAAAACTTTGCTTTTCTTAACCGGAAAAGCGGCAGTCTTTTTAATAGTCATTTTCATTGATCATTCCTCTTTTCCAAAGCGGGTAGTCGCCTCGACAGATTCATGTTTATCGAATTTTACAAATTGAAACTTATTTTGACATTCAAAAAATCAAAACAACCACACCAGCAATAATCGCCGCACCGACGATCCAGATCTGCATCAGTATCCCGCGTTTTTTTAACACCTGTTTCCAGGTTTGAACATAAGACATATTTACATTCGGAATCTTCCAGAATTTACTTTTTCCCACCAATACCTTATCAACTACGATTCCATAATACCAATTCAGGATCTCAAGAAACAAAAGCGCCTGTAAATACGCCGAAAGAAAATTGTCCACCTTATTCCATAGCCCAATAATTAAAAAAGTGCAGCTGTCATCACTATGAGAAATGCAGTCATGAATACTTTTCGCCTCCTTTTAATGACCTCTCTGTCAGCCAACCCCATCTCATATACTTTTTCCTGATAAGCCCTCGGATAGAAATACAATATACATTCAGGGCGCCATTCCCGACGCCTACCTTTACCATTATAGTGAAAAGAAGGCAGTACAATATCAGTTGAAATACAATCATTAGCTTTCTCCTTACAAATTCAGGCTTTAGGAATCTCTTATTTTCTTTACTTTAGAATTCATCAAATGCCGTCCCAAATATCTGTATGCAAAAGTTTTGATTGCGGATATCTCCTGATGATGATTTTTCAATAATTCATCCGGAGAATCATATACGCCGAAATTCTGAGTAATTCCCTCGCTTTGAATGTATGTATTGTTTCTGTCAAAATCAATGATTGGATGCTGAAAATCATTTACCGCAACACCATAACCGCAAAAAGAGCCGGTGCAGCCTGCAAATTTTTTCTGCAAACTGGATAAATATTTTTGATCCAATATAAAAGCCTCCAGCTCGTACCATTTATCTTCAAAATATACTTCAACCCAGCTGTGGAGTATGTTCTGAGGGGTGTTTTTGTAAACAAAACCGCTCATTGCACCCTTTTGTAATTGTTTATCTATCGTAAATCCATGCACCCGGCAGGGGATTTCGCAGGCACGAAGCAATGCCATAAACAGAGTGCCTTTTGTATTGCACTGACCATATCCGTCTTTAAGAACTTTGGATGCCGGAATATTGTCATCAACATTGTATCCGAATTCAACATTGTCTCTTACAAAGTTATAAATGGATTTAAGGCAGTCAAATTTATTTTGTTCCTTCCAACGCTTCGCCTCTATTAATTTTTGAATGCTCGGATTTGAAAAATCCAGCATTTGGGTTTCCCTCAAGTATTGATTCATTTTCTGCCCCTTCGTAAATTCGCATTAGTAGTATTGAAAGTCCGATCCGCCTTTTCCCACTGTCAGCAGACGGTAGATTGTCAGCGGGACATGCCATGCGGCTATAAGCAGTTTCCATGCAAGAACAACAACTCCGATCATTCCGTCTACAATGAAGTTTACGACGATAATTCCAATGGTAAAGGAAATGCTGCTGCGTCCGGACGGAATAAGCCATAGAAACATTCTCTGTATACCGAACGGAATGCTGCAGAAAAGAGCAACATAGAAGTATTCTACCTGCCCGTCTTTTAAGAACAGGATCTTACCCCAAGTAAACAAAAGATAGGCAATAACCACAGTCAAAACCGTTTTCTTGAAAAATTCCTTTAAGATTTCTGCCCGCGTCATAGTCCAAACTCCTTTTATCATGCGGAATATATCTAATCCATACCACTCCTTTAGTTAGCCACAGCATACCACAAAAGACAGGGTGCATCTATAAGAACATTATTAGCTAGCTGTTAAATGCTCCTTGTTCAGACTTTCTTTTTAAAGCAGACTGTCGATATTCCTCTTGATAACCTCGTATTCCCTGATCTGCTTTTTCAGTTTCCCGTAGTCCGCGTACAGTGTTTCTTTCTGTGCTTGCAGCTCGGCATAATCCGTTTTTAGAGCGGCCATATCCGGAAGCTTTGTAATGCATGATTCCTTTAGCACCTTTGCAGCCGCTTCATAAAGTATCAGGCTGCTTTCGTGCTTATGCCTGTACATTTCCTTATCCTTTGCTTTGATATATCCTCTATGAATATCCCTTGTCTTTTGATAGGTTGAGATATTTTTATAAGAACAGCCATATCGGAAAGTTTCTTTTCCGCCTGCTTTAAACTGTCTGCCGTCTGTTCACTGATAAAGACAATTTCATCTATTTTCTTTATCAGATCTTCATACTGCAAGATGTTATTTTCCGTAAGGAAATTCATTGTCTTTGCAGCCTGTTTCAGATTATGGA
>ERZ773263.1522-NODE-1522-length-13711-cov-5.934022_pt1 | contig 13711 bp, 11 predicted proteins | sample MGYA00511076_ERZ773263 | MGnify/ENA primary metagenome ERZ773263 (study PRJEB29015, sample SAMEA2738155) | human oral metagenome | biome: human oral; feature: human-associated habitat; material: saliva | place: China | collected 2195 ... | reverse complement strand
GGTTGGCACGCGCGTCGCGCACTCGGCGTCACCGAGTGGCGTGGTCGAGCCCGTGGTCCCGGTGCCCGATCGACGCCGCGACGGTGTCGCGACGACGGAAAGCATGCGGGTGCGTGGGGCGCTCCCGAAGGGTCGTCCGCCACCCTCGACGGGGTTGCGGGCGGGGTCCGGAGCGACAACCGGGGGCATTGCTGGCCCATCCGTGGGAAGTGACGTATGATGGTGCGGTAGGGCGACACGGCCGTGCGGTAAGGCGCGCGGGCCGGAGGGAGGAGGACACATGGGCGGGAGCGGCGGCGTGGCCCGCAGGGTCGGGAGGGCGCTCGTGCTGCTGGGGGCGGTCCTCCTCCTGGTGGGGGACGTGCTTCGATTCGTGGAGTATGTCATCCCCACCTTTCCTGAGGTCCTCGCCGACGTGCGGCTCTGGGGGCTCGAGGAGGCGCTCTCGGGGGAGAGTGGCTCCATAAAGGCGTACATTCTGCTAGGGGAGGTGCTCACAGACGCCTACCCGCTCTGCGCGGCCGCCTTGGCGCTCCTGTGGCTGAGGAGGGGCAGGGTGCGCGCCCTGGGCCCCCTCGCGGTGCACATCCTCGGTTTCTCACTCGCCTGCATCCGTGATTGCTCCCCCACGCTGGTCTGGTGGTTCCCCATGACCCTCGGGGTGGTCGCGCTCCTCGCGGGGGCCGCACTCCTGGCGGAGCGGCACCCAGGTGGCGGCAGCGTGCCGTCGCGCTACGGCAGGGCCGCTGGCGACGTCGCGACGCTGGGCCTCGCGTTCGTCTCGGGGATCTACCTCTACACTGTCTGCACTGCGGTGTGCTACGAGTTCTACGCCTCCGGGATGACGAAGCTTGCCGTGCAGGTGGGGCATGTCGTGGACCGGACGTGGGTGGTCCTGCGCCTGGCCCACTTCCTCGCGGCGTCGGCCCTGGCGCTGCTCGTCGGCCTCGAGCGCCCGGGACCAGGCGGGGAGGCGGGGGGGCGCGGGCGCATGGCCCTTCGGGCGGGGAGGCGGGGCGCGGGCGCGCGGCGGGGGGCGCGGCCCTGGTCGCCCTCATGCTCCGGGGCATCGCCGAGCACTACCGCTACTACATCCTCCTCCCCCGCCTCCAGCAGGTCACCATCTGCCTCTGCGTCTTTTGCCTGGTCGGCGCCGCCCTCGAGCGCGTGGGCGCGAGGCTTGATGGGGATGTAGGACGGAGGATGGTTGGGAATGACAGCGACGGGGCTGGTGGTCGGGCTGAGAGTGGCAGCCCGGGAAACGCTGGTGCGGACGAGTCCGGGGCCTGATGTAGGCATTGGGGGCCAATCGACTGCGTGCGCGCCTCGGCCCAGTGTCCCCATGGCGACGGTGGGTCTACCTGCGGACTGTGCGGCACCACTCAATCCGCATTCGGCCAATCGGCCCATTGCTCGCCTGTCGGTCTGTGTGTCGCACGTGCACGCTCGCGCCTCTCTCGCGTGTCGCACCCAAATGTTTCGAGTAGGCTACCGAATGTGACTTGACTGCAAGGAAACGTCCACATAGGTTATTATCTTCCTATAGAGAACGAGAGGGTGTCAGCGGCACAGGTTGTAGACGCCCTCAGGACACGCCATACGGACCAATCCATTGGATGGGAGGGAAGCATGAAACTGAACAACGCACAGCTTGCAGGCTCCTCCCGACGCCAGGGTCGACGAATCTCGCTGCGACGCCAGCGCGTGTAGCTTCGGTCCCCTGAGGAAGACTTACACCCTCACCACGACAGACGGACTGATTCGGCACCCGGCATCGCCGGGGCCTTTCTTTTCCTAGGTGTCGCAGCTCCATCTGACCTTTCGCTAATCCACACCTGCGTAACCCACATCAAGAAGGTAGGACATCATGGCAAACGTATATGAAAACGTACATGGCAACGCCAAGGAGAAGGTCGTACTTGCATACTCCGGTGGCCTCGACACCTCGGTCATGGTCAAGTGGCTACAGCTCGAGAAGGGTCTCGACGTGGTGGCCATCTGCGGAAACGTCGGCCAGGACGCGGAGGACCTCGCCTGGGTCGAGAAGAAGGCCTATGACATGGGCGCGGTCTACTCCCAGGCGCTCGACATGCGCGAGGAGTACGCCGAGGATTTTCTGACCAAGGCCATCGCGGCCAACGGCCTCTACGAGGACAGCTACCCGCTGCTCTCGGCACTCTCGCGTCCGCTGATCGTTAGCAAGCTCGTTGACATCGCGCACAAGACCGGCGCCTCCTACATCGCCCATGGCTGCACCGGCAAGGGCAACGACCAGGTACGCTTCGAGACCTGCATCCATGCCCTTGACCCCAAGCTCAAGATCCTCGCCCCCGTGCGCGAGTGGGACCTCCTTACCCGCGAGCAGGAGATGGAGTGGGCCAAGGCCCACGGCGTGCCCGTTCCCACCACTGCGGCGAAGCCCTACTCCATCGACGACAACCTCTGGGGTCGCGCCATCGAGTGCGGCGTCCTCGAGGACCCCTGGATGGAGCCGCCTGCGGACATCTGGACGATGACCGCCTCCGCAGAGGACGCCCCCGACACGCCCGAGGAGATCGTCCTTGGCTTCGAGCAGGGTAAGCCCGTCTCGCTGAACGGCGAGCAGATGGACCTGCTCCCGCTCATCATCAAGATGAACGAGATCTGCGGCAAGCACGGCTACGGTCGCCTCGACATGATCGAGGATCGCGTCGTGGGTCTCAAGAGCCACGAGTGCTACGAGTGTCCGGCGTCGCTGGCTCTCATCACCATGCACCACGCCCTCGAGACCCTCTGCCTCGATGCCGACACGCTCCAGTACAAGCACCTGATCGACCAGCAGTGGGCGACCGTCGTCTATGACGGCCTCTGGTTCTCGCAGCTCAAGGAGGCTCTGGACGCCTTCTGCGCCAGCACCCAGGCCTTTGTGAGCGGGGAGGTCAAGGCCAGGCTCTACAAGGGTTCGCTCACCGTCACCGGTCGCAGGAGCGCCTACTCGCTCTATGACTTCAACCTGGCGACCTACGGCGTCGGGGACAGCTTCGACCGCAGCGCGTCCAAGGGCTTCATCGACCTCCACAGCCTGCCCAGCAAGACCTGGTCGGGCGTGCAGGGGCCTGCGGCCCGGCTGGGCGGTGAGGCGAGCGAGGGGGATGGGCCTGCCTTCGTGGTCGCCGACAGCCTCTCTGCGTGACGCTGCGAGACGCCGGCCGTCTTGTGCGGCGCAGGAGATAGTATGTATGTGGCGCCTTGCCTGACATGTGGGGCAAGGCGCCCTGCCTTGGGGCGGGCTTGGGAGGCCGATTACGGAGGAGGGACGTCACATGGCACTCTGGTCAGGTAGGTTCGAGCAGAGCGTGAGCGAGTTCACGCAGCGCTTTGGGGCGTCTCTGCCCGTCGACAAGCGAATGTACAAGCAGGACATCGCGGGCTCCATCGCGCACGCGAGGATGCTGGGCAGGCAGGGCATCCTCTCCGATACCGACGTCGAGCACATAGAGGTGGGCCTCCTTGAGATCGAGCACCAGATAGACCAGGGCAAGTTCAAGTGGAACATCAACGACGAGGACATCCACATGGCCGTGGAGTCCGAGCTCATCGAGGACATAGGTGCCGCGGGGGCCCGCCTGCACACGGGGCGCTCGCGCAACGACCAGGTGGCGACCGACATCCGCCTCTATGCCAAGCACCTGCTCATGAACCTCATCTCCGAGAACTATTCCCTGCGCAAGGTCATCGTCCGTGCCGCCCGCAAGAACTTTGGCACCATCATGCCGGGCTACACCCACATGCAGCACGCCCAGCCGGTGCTCTTCTCCCATCACCTGCTCGCCTATTTCTGGATGTTCTCTCGCGACTATACGCGCCTCATGGCTGCCTATCAGGCGGCGGACGCCAGCCCGCTTGGCGCGGCGGCCCTCGCCGGCACCACCTACCCGCTCGATCGCTTCTACACGGCCGAGCTTCTGGGCTTTGACCATCCCGTTCCCAACTCGATGGACGCCGTGAGCGACCGCGACTACCTGATTGACCTGCTCTATGCCTGCAGCATGGGCATGATGCACCTCTCGCGTCTCTGCGAGGAGATCATCACCTGGTCCACGACGGAGTTCGGCTTCATCACGCTCTCGGATGCCTACTCCACGGGCTCGTCCATCATGCCGCAGAAGAAGAACCCCGACTTCGCCGAGCTTACGCGCGGCAAGACGGGACGCGTCTACGGTGACCTCATGGGGCTTCTGGTCACCATGAAGTCGTTGCCGTTGGCCTACAATAAGGATCTCCAGGAGTGCAAGGAGGGTGCCGTCGATGCCGCGCATACCCTGCGTGACGCCATGATCTGCATGGAGGGCATGATAGACAGCTGGGAGGTCCACTCGCATCAGATGCTTGCCGAGGCGGGCCTGGGCTTTACGGCGGCGACGGACGTGGCGGACTATCTTGCCAAGCGCGGGTTGCCCTTCCGCAAGGCGCACGAGATCGTGGGCAGGCTCGTGCTCTATTGTGAGAGGCATCGTGTGGGGCTCGAGGACCTGACCGCAGAGGAGTTCCAGAAGTTCTCGCCGCTCTTTGGCAAGGATGTTGTCGAGGACCTGAACCCAGAGGGCATCGTGAGGGCGAGGGATACCTACGGAGGCACCGGCCACGAGGCGGTGAGGCTCCAGATGCACGAGGCGTCCAAGCTGCTCAAGCACGACCGTCGCCAGGTCAAGGCCCTGCGGGACAAGAGCGAGGGCAGGCCTGGCGCATAAGGCGCGGCAGGATGGCAGGATGCTTTTTGCAGGCTAAAGGGGGGGGCTTCGTGAGTTCGTGTGGGTAGGTGGTTGCGTCACCGCCCCGGTGGCGTGGGTGTCAGGTCCGAGCGCCCTGGCATCACGGGGCCATGGGGCCGTCGATGTCGTGGGACCTATGGTCCCGCCCGGTTGTGCGAGCAGGCGTGGGGGGCGCAGAAGTGTACACAGATTGGCGGAAATGGGCTCTCGACGCCGTTTTGGGGCATTTGTGTACACTGTTGCGACGCGCGTCGCCGAGACGTCAACCCACACCAACCCCCGAAGAGCCTCTTTTTCGCACTGATTTCTGTTGGTTACGCCAGTGTATCAAGCACACAGGCGCCATCCTATATAGTCACCTGCTTTGGTCTTCCAATATATGAGATTACAAGTTCTTCCAATGGTCCTGTGGGCCAGGCAGTCGGTGCGAACATGTCCATCATTGGTATGGCCTGCACCCTTGGAATGGGATTGGTGGTCGAGCTGGTGCTTGCAGCGAGAGCCAAGGACAAGTGAGATACCGCGCGTCTGCGTCTTGGTGACTTTCTCCTCTTTGGCAAAAATATGAAGGGATTGCGAGTGTTGCCTCTCTCGTGGGGTGGGCTCGCTATGGTGAAAGTCGCTAGCATACGTCCATGCGCGAGCCTGTCGCTCGCGTTGCCCCGCAGGAAGGGAATCCCATGATCGATCGCTACACGCGCCCCGAGATGGGCCACGTCTTCTCGCTCCAGAACAAGTATGCCGTCTGGCAGAAAATCGAGGTTCTTGCCTGCGAGGCCCATGCCGAGCTGGGCGAGATCGGCATCACGCGCGAGGAGGCCTCCTGGATTCGCGAGCACGCCTCCTTTGACAAGGACGAGATAGACAAGATAGAGGCCGTGACCAACCACGACGTCATCGCCTTTCTCACCAACATGGGCTCCTACGTGGACGCGGATGTCCCGAAGGATGGCCCCAAGCCCAGTCGATGGATCCACTACGGCATGACGAGCTCGGACCTTGGCGACACTGCCCTGTGCTACCAGCTCTCGCAGGCCACGGACATCCTCATCAAGGATTGCAGGGTGCTTGGCAAGATCTGTAGGCGTCGCGCCCTTGAGGAGAAAGACACGCTCTGCGTGGGGCGCACGCATGGCATCCACGCCGAGCCCATGACCTTTGGCATGAAGTTTGGCTCTTGGGCCTGGGAACTGAAGCGTGACCTCGACCGTCTTGTCGACGCCAGGAAGGGCATCTCCTGCGGCGCGATCTCGGGCGCGGTGGGCAGCTACTCGAGCATCGACCCGCGCGTCGAGCGATACGTCTGCGAGCGGCTGGGTCTTGCCGTCGACCCGCTCTCCACGCAGGTCATCTCCCGCGACCACCATGCCTTCTTGGCGGGCGTGCTCGCGACCGTCGCGTCCACCTGCGAGCGCATCGCGACTGAGGTCCGCAGTCTCCAAAAGACCGACACCCTCGAGGCCGAGGAGCCGTTCAAGAAGGGGCAGAAGGGCTCCTCGGCCATGCCCCACAAGCGCAACCCCATCACGATGGAGAAGGTCTGTGGCCTCTCGCGCGTCGTCAAGGCCAACGCGCAGGTAGCCTTCGACAACGTCGCCCTCTGGCATGAGCGTGACATCAGTCACTCCTCGGCCGAGCGCGTCGCCCAGGCGGATTCCTTCGTCGCCCTCGACCACATGTTCCAGTGCCTTATCCGCGTCATAGACGGCTTGGTGCTCTACCCAGAGCAGATGCGCGCCAACCTCAACAGGACGCGGGGGCTCATCTTCTCGTCCAAGGTGCTGCTGGCCCTTGTGGACACGGGCCTCACGCGCGAGGATGCCTACCAGATCGTGCAGGAGAGCGCCATGGCCACGTGGGCAGAGGTGCAGCGGTGCGAGGCGGGGAAGAGCTTTCGCGAGAGGCTTGAGGCCGATGAGCGCTGCACACTCACGACGGGCCAGCTCGACGCCATCTTTGACCCCAAGAGCTTTCTGGCCCGCGTGGGCGTCGTCTTCGAGCGCCTGGAGGGACTGAGCTTTGACGATGAGGGGCAGTCCTGCGGAGCTTAGACGGGCGGAGCTTAGTGCTATAGACAGCAAGAAGGAAGAAAAAAGCGAGGCTTCATGAGCTCGTGTGGGTAGCTGTTTGCGTCACCGCCCCGGCGGCGTGGTCCTCAGGCCCGAGCGCCCTGGCATCGCGGGTGCCATGGGGCCGTTGACGTCGTGGGACCCGTGACCCCGCCCGGTCGCGCGAGCAGGCGTGGGTGGGGGACGCAGGAGTGTACACAGATCGGCTAAAACGGCCTCTCGGGCCCGTTTTGGGGCATTTGTGTACACTGTTGCGCCATTGTGGACAGACGTGGGGACGCAGGAGTGTACACAGATTGGCGAAAATAGCCTCTCGGGCCCGTTTTGGGGCATTTGTGTACACTGTTGCGCCGCCAGTTGCGCCGCCAGTTGCGCCGCCAGTTGCGACGCAAGCTGCGGCGGCTGGCGCGAGTGGCGTCGCCGCTAGTTTGGCGCTGCAGGCGAGCAGAGGAGGCCGCGTCGTGACTGAGGGAGGCGTGTCTTGCTGGGTATACTTGGAGCTCAGTAGCATTCACGCCGATGGAGGAGAGGCTCCTTGACGCAGCTTTCCGACAACGCACAGGGGCAAGGTGTCGCCAGAGGTCCTCGTGCCACAAAGAAGCGACAGGCCTCGGCCCCCACGTCGTCCTCGTCGAGGGCCCCTCGCCCGGGCGGGCCTGCAACGCGACAAGGTTCTGCGGCGCGACAGGGTCCCTCACCCTCACAGGGTGCGCAGAGCCATCATAGCTCCAAGGCATCCGGCTCGTCCTCCGCAGGCGCTCCAAGGTCCCGCCCCCGCTTTACCCTCACGCGTCGCACCGTCATCAGGGCGGCCGCGGGGGTTGGTATCGTCGCTGCGGCCGCTGGCACGATAGGCGTGGTGAGGAGCTGTACGTCAAAACGGGGGGAGGACGGCACGCCGACAGTCGTTGACTCGAACAAGGCAGACTACGTCATAGACCCCAAGACCAACCAGAGCAACTACTCTTCAGTCGAGCTACCCCTTACGCAGGGCGCCAGCTGGACGATAGCCCTCGGTAACGTCCTTCATCCCGCCGAGGGCAAATGGGTGCCTGTCACGACGGCGGGTTCCTCCGCCGCGCCGATGGTGAAGGCCTCGGCCTTCTCGACCGAGACCGGAACCCTAAAGGAGGTCGTCAAAGAGCCGCTCGCGGACGACAAGACGAGCGTCGTGATCTATGACGTGCGCTGCTCAGACTCCGTCTTTGCCTGGGTCGAGCTAAACCTCCTCACCCACGACTGGGCGCTCTATGCCTCCGCGTTTTCTGGTGGCGTGCTCAGCGGCTCTCCGACGGCGCTGTGGAGTGCGAACTCCGACTTCGACCCAGCGCCCTTTGCGGTGACGGGCAAGCGGGTCATCTGGCAGGTCATGCCGTCTATCTCGGGACACAAAACCACCGAGCATTCCTTCTGCTATGTCTGGAGCGTCGGGGATAGCGACGCGCGCTCGGTGGTGGAGTCACCCGGCCGCTTTGCCACCGAGCCACTCGTGTCGAACGACACGGTGACGCTGGTGCCGCGCGTCAACGCGAGCCAGGGCACCTACTACGGCATCACGGCCTACTCGCTGTCGGACAACCTTGCCACCCAGATAGACCGTCTGGTGCTCCCCCAGACCGTCAGGCCGCTCAACGCGGTGCGCATAGGCGATAAGTTCGCGTTTTCGATAGAGGCGACCTACTCATCGGGAGGGCTCCTTGGGGTCATGGGCACCTACATCGGCCGTGGCAGCGGCCCTTTCGTGGCGCTCCCGCGCGAGCCGGCCGCGGCAGTGGCGGGCAAGGATGGCCTCTATGTCATCAGGGCAAGCTCCTCGTACTTTGTCGTCAACACGACCGAGCGCAGCTACTCCACCCTCATTGCCGCGAACCGCTGCGTTGACTACGGCGAGTATCCCGCCCGCGCAGGAGAGTGCTCCAACTTTGTGACCTTTGCCACGATCAAGGCGCAGAACACCGGCTATCCCGAATCGGTGAACGTGCGAAGCTTCTCGCTATAGTTTCCGTGCGAAGAAATCCGACATGCGCTAATATATGTAGAGATTGACAGTATTTTGTGTGCCGTAAGGACCGCAACAAGATAGGAGGGACGCTCATGACATCAGAAGAGAAGAAGATTCTCCTGGTTGAGGACGAAAAGACGATTCGCGACGCAGTGGCGGCGTATCTCGAGCGCGAGGGCTACATCGTGCGCGGGGTGGGTGACGGACAGAGCGCGCTGGAGGAGTTCGAGAAGCACAGCTTTGACCTCATCGTGCTGGACCTCATGCTTCCCAAGCTCTCGGGCGAGCGTGTGTGCCGCACGGTTCGCGAGACCTCGAACGTGCCCATCATCATGCTCACCGCCAAGGGCGAGGTCGAGGATCGCATCATCGGCCTCGAGCTGGGGGCAGATGACTACCTCATCAAGCCCTTCTCGCCGCGCGAGCTCGTTGCCCGCGTGCGCGCCCTGCTGCGTCGTGCCCACACCGAGACTGAGCCGCAGCTCGAGATTCTTGACTTTGGTGACCTCGTGATTGATATCTCGGGTCACAAGGTGCTTGTCGAGGGCAAGGAGGTCGATCTCACGGCGTCGGAGTTCAAACTGTTGACGACGCTGGCACGCTATCCGGGACGCGTCTACACGCGCATGGAGCTTGTGGAGAAGGTCCTGGGCTACGACTTCGAGGGCTATGAGCGCACTATAGACTCCCATGTCAAGAACCTCCGCGCAAAGCTTGGCGATGACCCACGCAACCCACGTTGGCTCTATACCGTCCACGGCGTGGGCTATCGCTTTGAGGCTACGCAGAGGTTTAGCGAGGGCGCTGGTAGCGAGGGCGAGAAGAAATAGGCCCTGCCCGTGACAGACTCTCTTGATGAGCTGGAGCACTACCACGGTGATACTGGACCAAGCCGCAGCGATCCGCCAAGGGCAAGTTTCAGCACGGTCCCGCACAAGACGAGGCCCCCGGGGGCGACCAAGACCTTCAGCGGCAGGATGGCGTTCTACTTTGTCCTGACGTCGATCACGACGGCACTTGTCCTCTCCGTGGTTCTCGCCTTCACCTGGGAGGGACAGTTCCAGAGCTACGCACGCCAGAACATGCAGAGGCTCGCCGAGCAAACCGCAGAGAACCTTGCGCTCCAGTATGAGGCCGAGGGTGGATGGACCGTTGACGTGCTGAGCTACGCGACCTACGCGTCAAAGTCGTTCCCCGACGTTAGCGTTCAGGTGCTTGACGCGCGTGGCAACCTGATCTACGACGATCCCGTTGGCGAGGATGGAGATGGCACACCTGGCGGAGACGCGAGGGAGCCGGGTCGCGTGGGTCGCTTCATTCCGGTTGGCGTGGACTCGATGGTCTCGGCAAACGTCACCACCGGCACGGGGGCTGTCGTCGGCTCGGTGCGCATGTGGACCCTTGAGTCGGATGCGCTTCTCACCAGGAGTGATGCCGCCTTCAGGACCAGCTCGTACAATGCCATTGCCGTTGCGGCCGCCATCGCCATCACCGTGGCCCTTGTCATCGGCTATCTGTTCTCGCGCTCCCTGGCACAGCCTATCCAGCGAATCACGAACACGGCCGCCCGCATCAGGAACGGTGACCTCACGGCGCGCACCGGCCTCACGGGAGACGACGAGTTTGGTCGGCTTGGCGAGACCTTCGACAGCATGGCGAGCGAGGTGGAGCACGACATAAAGTTTGAGCATCGCCTTACGAGCGACGTCGCCCATGAGCTCAGGACCCCGCTCATGGCGACCTTGGCCACCGTCGAGGCGATGCAGGACGGCGTCCTTCCCGCAGATGACGAGCACTTCGAGACGGTCGCGTCTGAGGTCAGGAGGCTCTCTCGCCTCGTCGACGCGATGCTCCACCTCTCGCGCATCGAGAGCGACACGAGCGACCTCGTGGTCGAGAAGACCGACCTCGTCTACCTCATGAGGAGCCTTGTCTCCATGCAGGAGCAGCTCTTCAAGGAGAAGGACCTCAGTCTGCGCTTTGATGACAGGACGCCCTCGCATGAGCTCAACGCAGAGATCAACCCCGACCTCATACGTGAGGCCATAACAAATCTCATGTCCAACGCGATGCGCTACACGCCTGAGGGAGGGTCGGTGGTCATTTCCATCGAGCGTGAGCGAACGGACGCGCTCATCAGCGTCAGGGATACGGGCATCGGTATTGCGAAGGAGGACATCTCGCGCGTGTTCTCGCGCTTCTGGCGCTCGGATGCGAGTCGCGAGAGGGTCTCTGGAGGGCTCGGCGTTGGACTTTCCCTTACCAAGGAGATCGCCGACAGGCACAACGGCAGCATCATCGTCGAGTCCGAGCTAGGCAAGGGGACTACCTTCACACTGAGGATTCCGCTGACCCAGGCCAGGTCACAGCAGTGGGCCGCGCCGAATGCGGGGCAGGTTGCGCACAAGGGCGCCACGGACGCCAGGGAGGCTCGCTAGGAAGGCGGTGCGCGGGCGCCCGTGGCCGCTCCATACAGTACAATCATGACTGCCTGCGCGCGCAGCGACGCAGGGAGCAGGACACGATGTGAGGAGAACATATGGGGGCTATGGAGCTTCGCCCGGATTCGCGTGGTAAGGTTCGTGACATCTACGACTGTGGCGACAGCCTGCTCATGGTCGCGAGTGACCGCATTAGCGCGTTTGACGTTATCCTTCCAGACGAGATCCCCCACAAGGGGGAGGTGCTCACGCGCCTCTCGGCATTCTGGTTTAACAGGTTCAAGGACGTCATGCCCAACCACCTGATCTCGATGGACGTAGCAGACTACCCGACAGAGTACCAACGGTATGCCGACTACCTCACGGGTCGCTCCATGCTCGTGAGGAAGGCCAGGCCCGTTCCCATCGAGTGTATTGTGCGCGGCTACCTTACCGGCTCGGGAAAGAAGACCTACGACCAGGACGGTACCGTCTGCGGCATCAGCCTTCCTGCGGGTCTTGTCGAGGCCTCGAAGATCCCCGAGGCCATCTTTACGCCCTCGACCAAAGCGGCGCTAGGAGAGCACGACGAGAACATCTCGTTTGAGCGCTGCTGCGACATCGTGGGTGTGGAGGTGGCCGAGCAGATTCGCGATGCCTCCCTTCGGATCTATGCCGCCGCCTCTGCATACGCAGCGAGTCGCGGCGTCATCATCGCCGACACCAAGTTCGAGTTTGGCTTCATCGACGGCCGTCTTGCGCTCATCGACGAGGCGCTCACACCCGACTCCAGTCGCTTCTGGCCCGCCGCAGGCTATACGCCGGGTCATGTCCAGCCCAGCTACGACAAACAGTATGTGCGCGACTGGCTCAAGGCGAACTGGAACATGACCGGACAGCCCCCACACCTGCCCATAGAGGTCGTCGAGGGCACGACGGGCCGCTACGAGGAGGCGTTCCAGCTCATCTGCGGCACCCAGTTCAGGCCCATGAGGGAGTCACATGTCACTGCGTGATACGATAGAGGCCGCTCGTCGTGAGGCCGAGAAGGCCGGCAACCTGTCTGCGCGGGCGGCAAAAGGTCAAGGCGACAAAGTGAGCGGCCAGAGCGAGACCGGCGCTGGTGAGAAACGCGGCGGCTTCTCGAGGCGCTCCGCCTCGCGGGCCAAGCCGACACGGGAGGCCGCGCGCGGGGTGCGCGTCGTCAACTCGGCCAAGGTTCGCTCGGGTCAGCAAAGCGAGTCCGGCCGGTCCGAGTCGGAGATGAGCCGCGAGGAGCGGCGTGAGCTACGCAGGAGGCAGCGCGACCGGGATGATCGCCGCGAGTCTGCGATTCAGATCCTATGCAGAAATGATCCGGCCTATAGGCGCGGTTCTCGCCTATGGTGGATTCTTGTGGGCGTGTGCTTTGTCCTGACGTTTGGCGCGACCGCACTCTCGGGGGGCGAGGCGGGATCGGAGCATCCTCATGCCTTTGCGTACGTCTCTATGATCGTGCTTGCCTACGTGGTGCTCATCGCGGCGGCCATCTACTACCTCATCAAGGTGCGACCGATACGCAACTCCACCAGAGACCTTGTTGGGGGCATGAGCGAGAAAAAAGTCTCGCAGATCTTGGAGAGGGACGCTGAGGAGGCCCGGAAGCGGGACGCCGCAAAAGCCGAGGCGAAGGCAGCGAAAAAGGCTGCCCGAAAGACCCGTCGCGAACAGCACAAGTAGGTGGCGAGAGGCCAGGGGGCCGATTCTCTTACAAAAGATCGCATATCGCTTGCTGAACTCCCAGTACAGGGTTATTATGGTGATTAGATGAGTTTGGCGTAGCCGCTCCGTTCCAGAGGAGGATGCGATTTGTCCATAACGCCAGGTTCTTACACCATCGAGGTTTCAAGGGACGGCTATGTGACGGGGTGCTACAACGTCGTCGCGACCACTAGTGACGATGTGACGTCTATGGCGCTGTCCCCGACCCTGCCCCAAGATGAGTATCGCATCATCCTTACGTGGGGGGATACCCCACGAGATCTTGACTCGCACCTGACACTTCGCTCGGGGGGCGAGAAGAGGTTGCACGTCTGTTACTACCACAAGTCGGATTCCGTGGATGGGGGTAGGATATCGGCGAGGCTGGACCTCGATGACACGACATCGTTTGGGCCGGAGACCGTGACAATGACCGTGGATGTGGCCTCGCTGGGCGAGAACGAGCTGATAGGATATTTTGTTCACGACTACAGCAATCGAAGTAGACCAGACTCGAGGGAGCTCTCCCTATCGGGGGCTTTCGTTAGGGTCTACAGTGGCAATGGTCTTATGGCAACGTATTACGTTCCCAGGGACAAGGGCGCGGGGACCGTGTGGCATGTGTTCGACATCGGCAGAAATGGGATCATTCCCGCAGGCGAGCTGAGCCACGAGTCAAATCCAGGCAGCGTCGGCTGAGGGGAGGTCCTCATGGAGGGTACGCACAGC
>ERZ773263.1519-NODE-1519-length-13725-cov-19.702487_pt1 | contig 13725 bp, 10 predicted proteins | sample MGYA00511076_ERZ773263 | MGnify/ENA primary metagenome ERZ773263 (study PRJEB29015, sample SAMEA2738155) | human oral metagenome | biome: human oral; feature: human-associated habitat; material: saliva | place: China | collected 2195 ... | reverse complement strand
GGACGACGACGTCGGGGCGGCCGGTGGGGCTCCCACCGGTGGCGCGCGCCCCGGCAGGGGTCAGCCCGGCCAGTCCGCGCTGCTCGGAGAAGTCGATATGCCGCATCATCCCGGAGGCTTCCAGGACTCGCGCGAGCTCCACCTCTCCCCACAGTCCCCGGGCGCTGCGGGAGCGCAACGCCGCTTCCAGAGCGGTGGTGGCTCGGCGCAGCTCTTTCTCAGAGGCCGCGCCGGCGCGCAACTGCTCGGTGAGTGTGGCGTGCTGCGCGGCGCGCTGGCGCTCCATCTCCTCCACGCGCGCCCCAACCTGTTCGAGCTGCGCGCGCACGGGTGCCAGGGCCCGTAGGACGGAGCCGTCCCGATCGGAGCGCTCCTCGGCGATCTGCGCGCGTGACTCCAGTTCCTCAGCGCGGGCGCGCCATCCGGCGGCTTCCGCGCGGAGCCGCGATGTGGCGTCATCGCCGCTGGTGAGCGCGGTGGTGGAGCGGGCAATCGCCCGGGCGTTGCCGAGCGCTGCCCCGGTGAGGAGGCCCAGGACGAGGCCGATGAGGAGGGCTGCGAGGAGGGGGAAGATATCGGTCATGGACTGATAGCACCATAGGGATCTGACACCAATGCGGAGGCGTTAAGGCTCACTTCAGATGCGCCGCGCTTGTGTTGCATCATGTTCTCTGTGCTTGCCCTCCCCCTTGCCGCCTCCGCACCGCTCGCCTCCCTCAACGGTCCCGTTGCCGCGGGCCTGGCACCTGCGGGTATCTCCGAGGTCAGTGTTGTCTCCCCCTGGTTCGTGCGGGGGCTCGCCATCGCCGCCGTCGTCGCCGTGGTCGTCACCGCTGTGCTGCTGTGGGCGCGGATCCGCCCGGGGCGGCGCCGCTTCCCCCGTGCCTCGCTGCTCGGGGTGCTGCTCGCCGTCGTCCTCACTCAGATCCTCGTGGTGGGCGCGGTGAGCGCGCGGGCGAACGCGCACCTCGGCTTCGTGCGGACTTTGGGGGACGTCGTCGCCCAGATCCGGGGCTCGGGCGCCTTCTCCGACGATGGGCCCGTGGTGCTCTCCGTCCCTGAGGAGCCGACGTCGGTGCCGGCCTCCCCGGCGGCGCCCACCTCTGCCGATGTTGCCACTTTCGCGCCGATCAAGGGCGGCGCGGAGTACACGGGCTTCTCGAAGGCCACCGTGACGGGCCAGCGCAGCGGGGTCACCCAGGAGGTGTGGGCGTGGACCCCGCGCGGCTACTCGCCGACCGATGGGAAGACGTACCCCGTGCTCGTCATGCTCCACGGCGATCCCGGCAGCCCCGACGGAGTCGTCGGCGCGCTCAAGGCGGCTTCGGCCATGCAGGCGGCGATCGACTCGGGGGAGATGCCCCCGGCGATCCTCGTGCTGCCGAGCCTCAAGGCGGACAAGAGGCAGACGGCCATGCCGGACTGCGCGGACGTCGTCGGGCACGCCCAGGTGGGGACCTGGGTGCAGGACGATGTCCCGGCGATCGTGCGGGCCTCCTTCCCGAACGTGAGCCCGAACCGCTCGGGCTGGGGGATCGGGGGTGTCTCCTCCGGCGGGTTCTGCTCGACCTGGACGGCGATCATGCGCTCAGACGTCTACGGCTATGTGATCTCCCTGTCCGGTTATGACGTTCCCTTCACCGGGTCGATGTCCACGAGCAACGAGCTCAAGAGCTCCAACACCCTGAGCACCCTCCTGCGCACCCGCGTCCACCAGAGCCTGCGGATCTGGCAGATGGCTGCGAAGGACGACACAGGCACCGCTGATCTGCGCGCCAGTTTCCCGGCGGCGGTACCGCCCACAGACACCCTTGAGATGGTCACCCCGCAGTCCGGTGGGCACTCGGCCACCTTGTGGCGCCAGACCTTCCCGACGGCGCTGACATGGTGGGGCACGCAGTTGAAGTCCCCGGTGGCGGCTGATGCGCCGCTGTCGACCCCGAGCGCCGAGGAGCCGTCCTCAGCGCAGCAGATCCACGGCTTGTCCGGTGGGGAGTCGGCGGCGGGCGCCGGGAATGAGGCCGATCCGGGCGCCTGGGAGGTCATCCGGGAGGTCTTCACCGGCATCCAGGGGACCGGAACGATCATCCTCATGTGGATCGCGGCGCTGGTGCTGAGCGTGGCGGCGATCGTCCCGTGGCGCCGGGGCGGCCTCCGGGCGCTGTGGCGCCGGATACGAAGCATGGTCAGCCGCAGCGGCGCCGCTGAGGCCCAGGGCGTGGGGGAGTCCGCGGAGACGGAGTCGACGGCGATGGACGAAGCCGACGGTGCCCGGGGAGCGAAGGACTCGCTGGAGACGCCGGAGGAAGCGGAGGAGCGCGCCGAGGGTGGCGGGCATGAGCCGAAGCCAGGGCGCCTGGGCGTTCTTGGGGCGTGGGCCCGGGGCGTTTGTCCGGTGGGCGCGCGCCTGGCGGTGCTGGTCCTGGCCTGCGTGGTTGGCACGCTCGCGATCGCCCTGGTGGGCAACCGGGTCGGCGACTTCTTCCCGACCTGGTCCATCGCCATCCAGGACCTCGCCCTCGCGCTCGCCTGAGTGGGGCGGCGGGGCACGCATGTGGTGCGCGCGCGGTACGAGCAGGTCAGTGGGCGCGTCTAGACTCGCCTTGTGGCACTCACTATTGGAATCGTCGGACTGCCCAACGTCGGCAAGTCCACCCTGTTCAACGCTCTGACCCGCGCGACCGTCCTGGCCGCCAACTACCCGTTCGCGACGATCGAGCCGAATGTCGGCGTCGTACCCCTGCCCGATGAGCGGCTGGGCCGCCTGGCGGAGCTGTTCCACAGCGAGCGGGAGGTCCCGGCGACGGTCTCCTTCGTGGATATCGCGGGGATCGTGCGCGGCGCGAGCGAGGGCGAGGGCCTGGGCAACCAGTTCCTGGCGAATATCCGTGAGGCGGACGCGATCTGCATGGTGACGCGGGCCTTCGATGACCCTGACGTCGTGCATGTGGACGGCAAGGTGGACCCGGCCTCGGATATCGAGACGATCGCCACCGAGCTCGTGCTGGCGGATATTCAGACGCTGGAGAAGGCGATCCCGCGTCTGGAGAAGGAGGTGCGCGGCAAGAAGACGGATCCGGTGGTGCTGGAGACGGCGAGGGCGGCGCTGGCCATCCTGGAGGAGGGGACGATGCTGTCCGCCGCTGTGGCCTCGGGCGCCGCGGAGAAGGCGGGGGTGGACGCGGAGGCGCTGCGCTCCTTCCAGCTCATGACGACGAAGCCTGTTATCTACGTGTTCAACACGGATGACGCGGGGCTGGCTGATGAGGCTCGACAGGCGGAGCTGCGCGAGATGGTGGCGCCGGCGGAGGCGATCTTCTTGGACGCGCAGTTCGAGGCGGAGCTTGTGGAGCTGGAGCCGGAGGAGGCCGCGGAGATGCTGCATGAGAATGGGCAGGAGGAGTCCGGCCTGGACAAGCTCGCGCGGGTCGGTTTCGACACGCTGGGCCTGCAGACGTATTTGACGGCGGGCCCGAAGGAGGCTCGCGCGTGGACGATCCGCAAGGGCGCGACGGCGCCTCAGGCTGCTGGCGTCATCCACACGGATTTTGAGCGGGGCTTCATCAAGGCAGAGATCGTCTCCTTCGATGATTTGATGGAATATGGTTCCGTGGCCGACGCCCGCGCCGCTGGCAAGGTCCGCATGGAGGGCAAGGACTACATCATGGCCGACGGCGACGTGGTCGAGTTCCGGTTCAATGTGTGAGAATGGGCTTGCGTCTGGGAGCAAAAGGTAACCTGGGTAAACAGCGGATGACGACAAAGGAGTGCTGTTCGTGTCGAGACTGACGGAGCTGCTGCGGCAAGTGCGCAAGGCGGATGCGCAACTTGCTGCTGACCAGGAAGCCGAGATCGCTTCGCTAATGACTTCCGCCGTCTCGAGTCCTTCGCTGAGACGGGCGACGTGCTCCGCGTCCTCGACATCACGAAGCCACGCGTCCGAGAGGCTATCTGCGGCGCCGAGAATGCCAGGGCACTGTACGGGTCGCACCTGGCCAGTAACTCCTGATTCGGTCGGCGCGCGCTCAATGTCAGTGGTACCTTCTATTGTTCGAGGTGTCGACGTGGGGGAGAATCTATGGTGCTAAGGACATCTCTGGCTGGTCGAGTTCAAAACACCACTCTACCCAAGACCCACGCTCTGCTGCCTCTCCTAGAAGCGGTCGTCAACGGCATCCAGGCGATCGACGCGCGTTATGGAGAGGACGTCGAGCGCGGTCTGTTGAAGGTGCGGATTGAGCGAGCGCCTCAAGAGGCGTTCGACCTCCCATCATCAGGACCGGGGCGTGTGCCGCTGAAGCCGATCGTCGGCTTCAGGGTCGAGGACAACGGCATCGGCTTCACCCCCGAGAACATGGCCTCCTTTGAGACTCTCGACAGCGACTTCAAGTCCGGGCTCGGGTGTCGCGGGGTCGGCAGGCTCCTGTGGCTCAAGGCATTCGAGCGCGTCGAGGTCCGGAGTGCGTATCGCGACGATGCTGGCTCGCTCCGAGGACGACGGTTCAGGTTCTCAGTGACGCGCGAGGTCGAGCAGGACTCCACCCCTGGGGGAGTCGTCGATGCCGGAACGGTAGTGCACCTGACCGGATTCAAGAAACCCTACCAGCAGAGCGCTGCGAAGACTGTGGAAGCGATCTCTCGTGAAGTGTTCGAGCACTGCATTTGGTACTTCCTCCGTCCTGGCGGAGCGCCGGATGTGATCATCTCGGACGACGACGGCAAGTTGATCTCGCTCAGAGAACTGCTCGACGACTCTGGATATTCGGAGACGACGCCGGCGACACTGGAGATTAAGGGAGAGAAGTTTGACCTGCTTGGACTCCGGCTCAAGTCGTCAGCGCGCAACTCCAACCCCCGGCTGTACTGGTGCGCGGCGAGCCGCGTGGTCAAGGACGAGAACATCGCTGGCAAGGTACCAGGACTATACAGTCGGCTGAAGGACGAGACGTCGGCTGAATTCACATATGTGTGCTACTTGTCGTCGACGTTCCTAGACGATCATGTCCGCTCTGATCGCACGGACTTCGATCTCCCCGAGCGAGTTGCCGGGGATACCCTGATCGACGAGCCGTCGCTCGACGACATCAAGAAGGGTGTGTTCGCGGAGATCGCCCGGAGCCTCGCGGAGCCCCTGGCGTCCGCCCAGCAGGCCGGTCTCGAGCGGGTGCAACGTTACGTCAGTACCAAGGCCCCAAAGTATCGCCCGCTGATCAAACGGATCGGGGCGCTCGGCATCACCATCGACCCGTCGATCAAGGATCAGGACTTGGAGATCGAGCTTCATCGCTGCAGTCAGAAGATCGAGGCCGACCTCCTTGCCGAGGGTCAGGCCGTCTTCGCAGAGTCGGCAGGGGACAAGCCTGAGGGATACGACGAGCGTCTCGCCAGGTACCTGGAGACGGTGAAGGACTTCAACCAGTCGGACCTTGCGAACTACGTCTTTCGGCGACGGACAACGCTCGATATCCTTAACAAGCTGATCCAGTCCGATAGTGACGGGAAGTATGCCCGGGAAGACTCCATCCACAAGCTGCTCTTCCCGATGAGGAAGGAGTCGACAGAGGTCGGCGACGACGCCTCCAACCTCTGGATTCTTGACGAGCGGCTCGTGTTCCACGACTACCTCGCTTCCGATAAGGCGTTCAAGAGCATCGCCATCGCGGACGACGACTCGATGAAGAGGCCCGACGTGCTCACGACACGCGTCATCGAGCCGGATTCTCCGGTGCTCACCGCCGAGGGCAAGAAGCTGCCCTTACAGTCGATCGTCGTCGTCGAGCTTAAGCGGCCGATGCGTGACGACGCGACTGAGGGAAAGAACCCCATCGAGCAGTGCCTGGATTACGTCGGGCGAGTCCGAGCCGGAGTTGCTAAGACGGCTACGGGGAGACCGATTCCTTCGGCAGATGACCCACCAGCCTTCTGCTACATCGTTGCGGACCTCACCCCGACGATGGTCAGCCGATGCAAGCTGTCCGGATTGACCATGACCCATGATGGAATGGGATACTTCGGCTTTATCGAACCATACAAGGCCTACGTCGAGGTCATGAGCTTCGATCGGCTCGTCAACGCCGCGACAGAGCGCAACCGTGCCTTCTTCGACAAGCTCGGCCTGCCGTCGAGCTAGATGAGATGACGAGCTCTTCCGGTTTGAGGGTGTAGGTGGGGTGGTGGGCGCGCTTCGAACCGATCGATCCCGACTTCCTGCTAGGCCTGGAGCCCCTGGGCCTGCGCGCGACGGGCCAGCGCCCCTTATTGAGCAGGAGCAGGAGCGGGGCGCTGAGCTGGTCGTTGAGGCCCGCCCCCGTCATCGCCCCTGTTGACGAGCGCCTGTTCTGCGTCGCCTGCCGAGCGTAGGGGCGGCGGATCGGCGCTGTGGCGCGTCTGCGTGGTCCACGCCCTCCAACCAGAAGAGCCGTTAATTTTCGTTGCTGCTGTCGAAGTTCTGCGATTGTCGATCTATTTTCGCACCATGATCCGGAGCCCGGAAAGCGAATGCGCGTAGTCTGCGCTGAGCGCGGAGCCGTCGTCGGCTGCCGACCAAGGGGAAGGCGCGGGCGCGAGCCCGCCATTGGCGGTGAGTCGCAACAGCGCGGCGCGGAGCGGTCGCCGATGGACCTCCCCTGGGATTCAATGGAAGGCCACAACGGCGAGCCTGGCCGAGATCCTCGATGAGCTGCGCGAGGAGCGAGTGTGAGCACTGCGGCGTCGCGGGCCGCACTGCAAGAGCGCCGGAACCGCCAAAATGCCTCGTAGGCCACGCCCGCCGTGTCATACTCGTTTTAAGTTGTCCCTGACACAGAGGAGAAGACGATGGCAGGCAAGTTCGAGGTCTACGAAGACAGCTCCGGCAAGTTCCGCTTCCGCCTCAAGGCCGGCAACGGCGAGGTCGTCGCCACCGGCCAGGCCTACGAGACCAAGGCCGCTGCGGTCAAGGGAACCAAGGCCGTCCAGCGCGCCGCCGCCGACGCCGCGATCAAGGACCTCACCGAGGACTGAACCGGCGCCAACCATCGGCGGCCAGTCGAACGCAACGCGCAGGGGTGCGCGGAGCAACCGCTCCGCGCACCCCCTCGCCCGTTCAGTAGCGCCTCGGGAAGGCGCCCGCCGAACTCACACCTTCGCGGCGCGGTACCCAGCGTTCTCAGCGTCCGCGCCGCTCACAAAGCACTCCTCAGCCTTCGTCTGGTTGTAGAAGCGCTGGCCGGGACGGTGGTAGATCTTCGATTCCCCGTTGCCCTTGACCTGCGCCCAGCTCGGGCACGTGTACGTCCCCGGGTTGTAGCGACTCGCCACACGCCCATTCCCGCTGAACCGGTACCACGTGGCGCCATCCTGCGCCCAACCAATAGCCATCGAGCCATCGGCCTTGAGGTAGTAGTCACCCACCCACATGCTCGTCGCCATCGCGCCCGACGCCGTCAGGTAGTACCAGCTGCTGCCCGAGCCGATCCACATCCCACTCTCCATCACGCCAGCGGGCGTGAAGTGGTACCAGGAGGCTCCCGCCTTCGCCCAGCCCGTCGCCATCGTGCCGTCGGACTTCAGGTAGTACCAGGAGCTGCCGTCGGCGATCCACTGATCCGCGGCCATCGCCCCGGACGGGAGCAGGTAGTACCAGGTCCCGCTCGAGTCCAGCCACCTGCCGGACTGCATCACTCCGGAACCGTTGAAGTAATACCAGGCCTTGCCATCGTGAGCCCAGCCCGTCGCCATCGCGCCGTCGGCCTTCAGGAAATACCAGTTGCCATCCGGGGCAATCCACCCAGTCTTGGCTTTGCCAGCCTCGTAGAAGTACCAGTTGCCGTTGCTCTGCACCCACCCTGCCTGCGGCGCAAGCGCGGGCTGGGGCGCCGTCGTCCAGATCGCGGCGGGCGACGACGCGGCAGCCGTTGCGAGAGGCACGTCGGGAGACGGCGGCTCATCCGCTGCCGCGGCCGGAATAACCGCTCCGAGGAGCGACAATGCGGCAATCGTCCCGATCGCGGATCGACGAAGGTTCTTCATGGGATTCCTCCATGTTCCGGCCCGTGCCCCACCGCCAGTGGTGGGACATGCGGGCAAGAGCCCACACCTCGGCCAGGCTGCGAGAATCAAGGGAGCGGGGATGCGAGGGCGGGGACTCTCGCCAAGAAGTGTACGTCGAACTACTGCGCCATCCTCGGCCAGTCGCTCGTCAGGTAGGCCTCCACCGCGCGATGCTGGAAACGATAGGGCTTCCCCCGCTGGATAATCCCGCGCACAACGTCCAGGCGCTGGGAGGTCGGCCCGGCGGCGGTCACCGCCTTATGTCCCAGCTGCCGGGAGATATTCGTCAACGTGCGGTCCTCCGGTTCAAGCGCGGCCATCGCCTCGACGAACTCACGCTCGCGAGCGGGCAGGCGATCCAAAATGCGCAGAACGTGTGCTTCCGCCTCCTGGGCAGCATCACGCCAGCCCCGCGTCACCTCCTCCTCCGTGATGACATCACCAGTGCCCGCGTACCAGGCCCGCTCGCCCGCGAGTTGGAACAGGAACGGCTCCCCGCAGGCGAGGGCCACGATCCTGCGCTGGGCGGCAGGCTCCATGAAAACACGCTGAGCTCCGTGATCGCCCGGAATCTCCCAACCCTGAGTGACCAGGGGCTGAAGCGCGGTCATGAGGGCGTCGTCGTCGATCGCGCCCAGGATCGATGTCTGGAAGCGACGGGCGAAGGTCGCCCCCTCCCTGGCTCCCGCGATCTCCGCGAACTCGGGTAGCCCCGTGAGATAGACGGCGATTGGCAGGCCCCTGCTGACGCTCAGCCCGCCCGGGGCGCGCGCCTCGTGCTCGAAGGTGAGCGAATCGCCCAGGGCGATGAGCAGCTGCGAGAGGGCATTGCTGTCATGGATGTTCTGAACCTCGTCGATGTGGACAAGCACCATGACATCGCCGCGCCGCTCTGCCGCCAGGCCGATCTCCACGAGAAGATCAGTCAGCGCCATGTACGGCTCCGGGCCCTCGCCGGTACGCAGTGAGAGGGAGAGTCCCGAGGCGGCGACCGTCTGAACCCGGTTCAGGAGCTCCGCGATGCGCCGCTCGCGCCTTGTGGCTAGGCCGGCTGTGCCCGCGAGGTCGAGGAGTGCCGAGGCGACGCGCTTGATCGGGTCGCTGCCCGAGGGGATGCGGAGTTGCGGCGTCACCCAGTCGCCCTGAGCGGCGGCCTGGGTGGCGATCCTCCTCACGAGAGAGGACTTGCCGGTGCCGGCCTCGCCCAGGATCGTTCTGCCCCGCTCTGGGATCCCGGCGATCCTGCGCGGCCTGAGCACGTCCCTCCAGTCGCTGAGCTGCGGCGTGCGGCCCGCCCAGATCTGGGGGACGGTGTCCGAGCCCGGGCTGAAGGGGGAGTCGAGTGGCGTGCGCACGATGATAAGTTTATCAAGACCGGGAGGTCTTGATAAGTTTATCAAGCGGGCGTCGTCGTCTCCTTGCGCCCTCACCCCGCAGAAGCCGTCTCGGCCCGCTCTTGCGCCCTCGAACTGCGAGGATGAGACGGCGGGAGCGGGCCGAGGGCGCAACGCCGGGCCGAGGGCGCCCACCGCCGGGCGCCCCATAGGAGCACAATGCTGTGCGAGCCCGAGGCCGCCCTGGACACGGCCCCGGAACGTCACCCGCACCGAAGGAGATGCGCCATGTACTACTCCAGCGGCAACTACGAGGCCTTCGCCCGCCCTCGCAAGCCCGAGCGCGCGGAGCGAGCCTCCGCCTGGATCATCGGCACCGGACTGGCCGGCCTATCCGCCGCCGTCTTCCTCATCCGCGACGCCCAGGTCCCCGGCGATCGCATCCACCTCCTCGAAGAGCTCCCCCTGGCCGGAGGCTCCCTCGACGGCGTCAAGCGCCCCGACGTCGGCTTCATCACCCGGGGCGGGCGCGAGATGGAGAACCACTTCGAGTGCCTGTGGGACATGTACCGCTCCATCCCCTCCCTCGAGGCCGAGGGCGCCTCCTACCTCGACGAGTACTACTGGCTCGACAAGGACGACCCCAACTCCTCCAACTGCCGCCTCATCCACAACCGGGGCGAGCGCGTGGCCGATGACGGCGACTTCACCCTCTCCGAGGCCTCCCAGAAGGAGATCGTCGGCCTGTTCCTCATGAGCGAGGAGAGCGTCGGCGCCCGCACCATCGACGACTACTTCTCCGAGGAGTTCTTCGAGTCCAACTTCTGGGCCTACTGGGCCACGATGTTCGCCTTCGAGCGCTGGCACTCCCTGGCCGAGATGCGCCGCTACCTCCTGCGCTTCGTCCACCATATCAACGGCCTGCCCGACTTCACCGCCCTGAAATTCAACAAGTACAACCAGTACGAGTCGATGGTGAAACCCCTCCTGGCCTACCTCAAGGACCACGGCGTCGACATCCGCTACGGGACCGCGGCCCGTGACGTGCGCGTGAGCACCGACGCCGGGAAGAAGACCGCCACCGCGCTCCTCGTCACCGTCGACGGCGAGGACAAGGAGATCGCGCTGGGCGAGGACGACCTCGTCCTCATCACCAACGGCTCCATCACCGAGTCCACCACCTACGGTGACCACCACACCCCGGCCCCCGCCACGAGCGAGCCCGGCGGCTCCTGGACCCTGTGGGAGAAGCTGGCCGCCCAGAGCCCCGACTTCGGCCGCCCCAGTGTCTTCTACAAGGACCTGCCCGAGCGCTCCTGGTTCATCTCCGCCACCGCCACCATCGAGAACACGCAGATCGACTCCTACATCGAGCGGCTCACCCAGCGCGACCTCCACGACGGCAAGGTCAACACCGGCGGCATCATCACCATCACCGACTCGAGCTGGATGCTCAGCTTCGCCATCCACCGCCAGCCCCACTTCAAAGAGCAGGCCCCCAACCAGACCGTCGTGTGGATCTACGGGCTCTACTCCGACACCGAGGGCGACTACGTCCACAAGCGCATCGTCGACTGCACCGGCGAGGAGATCACCCGCGAGTGGCTCTACCACCTCGGCGTCGAGCCCAACCGCATCGATGAGCTCGCCAGGCAGGAATCCGTCAACACGGTTCCCTGCTACATGCCCTTCATCACCTCCTACTTCATGCCTCGCCGCCCCGGCGACCGCCCCGACGTCGTCCCCGCCGGCTCGCGCAACCTCGCCTTCATCGGCAACTTCGCCGAATCACCCACCCGAGACACGGTCTTCACCACCGAGTACTCCGTGCGCACCGCCATGGAGGCCGTCTACACCCTCATGGACGTCGACCGCGGCGTGCCCGAGGTCTTCTCCTCCGCCTACGACCTGCGCGAGCTGCTCAAAGCCACCTACTACCTGCGCGACCGCAAGACCATTCTCGAGGAGCCCCTGCCCATGCGCCTGCCGAAAGTGGTCCAGACGAAGGCCCTCAAGCGCCTGCGTGGCACCTGGATCGCCGAGATCCTCCAGGACGCCGGCCTCCTGCCCGGGAGGAAGCAATAGCGCTGAGGCCCGGCCCGGGGCCCCATGGCCTCCGCTTCGTGCCCTCAAACGCGCCCTCAGCCCGCGAAAGCCATCTCGGCCCACCCTTGCGCCCTCGAACTGCGAGGATGAGACGGCGGGAGCGGGGTGAGGGCGCAACGGCGGGCTGAGGGCGCAACGCCGGGCCAAGGGTGCTGTCCAACTGCCTCCCGGCCTCCGCCCGGCCTGCCAGCGCCGTCGGGCCGCCCGCCTCCTCCCCGCAGCGTCCGCAGAGCGGTCGTCATGCGCTGGACATATTGGAGGTGCCTACGCTTCAGCGGTCCCCGGCCAGGCCCCTGCCCGCGCCGTGGCCCAAACGCCAAGGGACGGCACGACGAACTCCTAGGAGGACTCATGATCAGGGTCGCGATCAACGGATACGGCAACCTCGGACGAGGCGCCGAGCAGGCAATCTCCAAGAGCGAGGACATGGAGCTCGTCGTCGTCTTCACCCGGCGCGACCCCGCCTCGATCGCCACCCAGGGCGCCCCCGTCGCCCACATCGACGACATGCCCGCCTGGGCCGACAAGGTCGACGTCTGCCTCAACTGCGGCGGATCCGCCACCGACCTCGCCGAGCAGGGCCCCGCCGCGGCCGCGCACTTCACCACCGTTGACTCCTTCGACACCCACGCCGAGATCCCCACCTACTTCGCCGCCGTCGACGCCGCCGCGAAGGACGCGGGCAACCTCGCCATCATCTCCACCGGCTGGGACCCGGGCCTGTTCTCCATGCTGCGCGTCCTGGGCGACTCCGTCCTCCCCGACGGCACCACCACCACCTTCTGGGGCCCCGGCGTCTCCCAGGGCCACTCCGACGCCGTGCGCCGCATCGAGGGCGTACTCGACGCCCGCCAGTACACGCTCCCGGTGCCCGAGACCGTCGACGCCGTCAAGAACGGCGAGGACATCGAGCTCACCACCCGCTCCATGCACCGCCGCGACTGCTACGTCGTGGCCGCCGAGGGCGCCGATCTCGCTCGCATCGAGAAGGAGATCGTGGAGATGCCCAACTACTTCGCCGACTACGACACCACCGTCACCTTCATCTCCGCCGAGGAGATGTCCGCCAAGCACGCCGGCATCCCGCACGGCGGCACCGTCATCCGCCGCGGCACAACCTCCGACGGCGTGGCCGAGCGCATCACCTTCGAGCTCGCCCTGGACTCCAACCCCGAGTTCACCGGCTCCGTCGTGACCGCCATGGGCCGCGCCGCCGCCCGAATGGCCGCCCGCGGCGAGACCGGCGCCCGCACCGTCTTCGACGTCACCCTCGCCGACCTGTCCCCGAAGGACCCCGCCGAGCTCCGCGCCCACTACCTCTGAGCGCTTTCCCCAGGACAAAACCCAGCCTCCCATGCATAACGCGATACGTTATTGACGTATCGCGTTATGCATGGGAGGCTGGTGTCATGATCGACTCCTTCGCGAGTCGCGACACCGAGAGGCTCTGGCGGCGTCAGCGCGTGCGGGGAATCGATCCTCGGATTCATCGAGTGGCCTTGCGCAAACTGCGGCAGTTGGAGGCTGCTGTCAGCCTTGACGACCTGCGGATCCCTCCGGGTAATCGCTTGGAGGCTCTCCGTGGGGACCGCGCGGGCCAGCACAGTATCAGGATCAATGACCAGTGGCGCATCTGCTTCGTTTGGACCGCTGGTGGCGCCGAGGAGGTTGAGATCGTTGACTATCACTGATCCGCAGGACGTGATGCCTCCCATCCACCCGGGGGAGGTGCTCGCTGAGGACTTCCTCGAGGGGCTTGGGGTCACCCAGCACAGGCTGGCTGTGTCGATCGGAGTCCCGCCTCGTCGTATCAATGAGATCGTGCACGGGAAACGGGCCGTCACGGCGGACACCGCGCTCCGCCTGAGCCGATACTTCGGCACCTCGGCGGAGTTCTGGCTCAACCTTCAGTCAAAGTACGAACTTGACCTCGCCGAGGATCGGATGGCGGGGCAGTTGGACGCTATCGCCCCTCTTCAGGTGGCCTGATCCGCTCCAGGTTGCGGCGGAAGAGCGCCAGGTGCGGGTGCGCGGCGTCGAGCACAGCCTCGGCGTCGCGCACCAGTGCGTCGTACAAGGACAGTGCCCGCGCCTCATCCCCGGCCGCCTCACAGGCCCGAGCGAGGTTGTTGCGGGCCGACAGCGCATCCGGGTGCGCGCGGCCCAGCAGCCTCGCGGCGTCGTCGACAATCCGCTCGTAGAGCCCCACCGCGCGACGGGCCTCGCCCGCGTCCGCGCAAGCGCTCGCCAGGGC
>ERZ773263.1517-NODE-1517-length-13733-cov-3.542989_pt1 | contig 13733 bp, 9 predicted proteins | sample MGYA00511076_ERZ773263 | MGnify/ENA primary metagenome ERZ773263 (study PRJEB29015, sample SAMEA2738155) | human oral metagenome | biome: human oral; feature: human-associated habitat; material: saliva | place: China | collected 2195 ... | reverse complement strand
GGGATGGGGGAGAGGCTTTATCTAACTGGCTTCCGTTAGGCACTCCTCCCCTTGGGGGAGGTTGGGTGGGGTTGTTCCATTCGGAGAGGGGATGGGGGTGAGGCTTTTCTTCCTTACTTAAACGTGCGCTTTCCCTCGTGAGTAACAGGCTTGACGATGATCTCACGTTGCTTAGCTTGTGTGAGAATCTTCGTTGCGACCTTCGCAATATCTTGTTCCGTGAGGGTCTTGAAGACGGGTTCTGAACTAGAGCTATCCGATGGTGACAACTCCTCACCAGTCTCTGCATAGACATTCAGAAGTCCCATCCACAACGATGGATCAGCTGTGTTCTGTTGTGCATTAGCATCTTCCTCTTGTACAGCTAATGGTACCATCGCTGCCTTGAAATCGTCAGCACTAATGCGACCAGCCTTCACATCCTCAATAAACTGATATACTAACGTGAGGACACGATCGATATGCTCCGCCGCAGTAGAGAGGTGAATACTTAGATTCTCACTTGCTTCTGGCTGCGAATTATAAGTACTTTGCACACCAATCGTATAAGTGAGATGCTCCTTCTCACGCAACACATCGAAGTAACGACGCTCCAACAACGCACGCAATACCTCTAATGCTGCTTGCTCACGATCGCTTAGTTTCTGTTTATTCGAGTATGAGATTTCAATCTCAGCCATGCCTCCGTCGGTCTCAGTCTCAAAGGTATGCTTGATGACAGGGGCACTCGCTGCAAAATCAAGTGGCATCACTGACGTTACAGCTGGCTTACCAGAACCCTTGAGCGAAGCGATATATCGTGTGATTAACTCCCTTGCTTTCGCCTCTGGAATATCGCCCATCAGACAATAAGTAAAGCCTGATGCATCGCCTAAATGCTTTTGGAACTGCTCTGCGAGTTGGTCATATTGCATTGAATGGAAGAACTTTTCATCCTGACGAGGGTTCAACGCACTCACTGGATAGAGCAACTGACGGATAGAATCCTGCACTGCCTCCATACCACTCAATGGTCGGTTGTCATAGAGATAAACGCTGCGTTGGATGTACTTATCGAATGCTGCCTTTGAAAAGTTCTGTTTCGACAGAACGAGATGGAGGTATCCGAAGAAGTCATCAGCGTTTGCAACAGCTGCAGAACCGCCTATTCCGTCACTGTAATCATCGAGTGACAGGGATAGATTCAGGTCTTTCCCTTGTAGCCATTGGGCAAGTTGATTGCGGTTATAGTTATATACTCCCGACTGCATCAAGAGCGAGCGCATAGCCGTATAGTTGGCTAACTCTGTTGCAGGAACAACCGATTTGCCACCGATGGAAGAGCCTGCAAAGAAGAAACGACCCTTTGCTTCAGGTACATACTTATAGATGACTCGTGCGCCATTACTTAGTTTCCACACCTTCGATTGGAGCTTCTTTAATATCGTCTCACTGGTTATCTTCCCTGGAACGAGATTATAATCAATGAGGTTCGTGATAGGTTTCACGTTAGCAGCCTGCGCCAAATCGTTGTTGGAAGAGGCATTCTTTAGAGCAGTATTAAACTCGTCTTCGGTGATATTCATCTCTTCCTTCGACTTTGAATAAGTAACGAAAGCAAGGTTCTTATCATCGAGTAAGGTCTTCAACCACGCATTGATATCGCTCACCTCAAGCTCTACTAGGGTCTCAAGGTTGCGACTAATCTGTGAACGGAAGTCTTTTACAGGAATACCATAGAGGTAATTTTGACGGAAGAGCATTAAGGCGTTATCAGGAGTTCCTAATCCCTTTGCCTCCAAGACATCCTTCATTCCATTGTACATCGCCTCTTTCTCGGCATTAAACTCCGCCTCGGTAAAGCCCTTGTCACGAAGGTTAGCACGCACGGCAAGCAACTGCTGCAAAGCAGCTTGTGCCTCCCCCTGATACGGAACCATGTCCCATGCCATTTGAGAATAGTCTCTCACCAATGGAGAAAGGCTCAAGTCGGCAGCAATAAACTTCTCTTTATCCGCATTCTTCAGCATTGCAAACCGCTTAGGAGCAAGTGTATTGAAGAACTTAGTGAAGATGAATTGACGGGTGCGAGCCTCTTCCTGTGCATTACCTGGCGTCTCATAGCGTTGATAAAGACCAAAGGATGCACTCTTATTCTCGGGGTCGATGAATCGAAGATAGAGTGGCTTGTCATTTACGGGAATGTTCCGAACCTGCGTATCAACGGCTGGTGCGAGCTTATTCGGTAATGTTTTGAAGATCGACTGAATCTTTGCTTCTGTCTTATCAAGGTCGACATCGCCTATAACAGCTATGAATTGGAGGTTAGGACGATACCACTTATCATAGAAAGCCTTTACCTGCTTCTGCTGAAAAGACTGTAAGAAATCAAGCGAACCAATAACATTGTGCGTTGCATAACCCGACTGGTTATAAACAACAGGAGCAATGGCATCGGTCAAACGGCGGTTCACGCCAGCACGATGTCGCCACTCTTCAAGGATGATACCACGCTCCTTCTCCACATCTTGTGGCGTGATTTTAATGCCATGACACCAGTCACGAAGAATCCACAATACCTTGTCATTGAGTTCGTCGTTAGTACTTGGTACGTTGTGAATAGCATATCTCGTGTCATCGACCCCCGTAAAGGCTTCGAAGTCATTGAGGTTATTCTTGCGGAGGAAAGACATCACTCCTGTAGGGAAATGATCGGTTGTGTTGAAGGCTAAATGCTCCAAGACGTGTGCCAAACCCATCTCATCTTTATTCTCCATGATGGCTCCCACGTTTTGATAAAGATAATATTGAGCATCGCTACTTGCCGATCCGTCATTATATATATAATAGGTGAGACCATTCGATAAGGTGCCCTTTCGCAAGCCTTTCATCTGTGCATGAGCAGGCGAAGAGACACCAAACAGAAAGCTCACGAGTAGGCACATAGCCATGCTCGTGAGGTTCTTTATGATGTTTCTAAACATATACATTCTTATTTTTCAAGTAGTTCGAGGGTAGAGAGCTTATGCTTAATTGCACTTTGCAACATCGCTTGTGGCATCTCCATGTTCTGTAGTGTGAGGGTCTCAGCAAAGGCCTGGTTGTAATACTCGCGAGCCTTCGCATAGTTCTTCAACTCACGATATGAGTCGCCAATCATTACCATGTAATTGACGCGATCCATAACTGCATTCTCCTTTTCGAGGGCTTTCTCTGACCACTGAATAGCGACTTCATGGTGCTTAGGTTTCAATACCTTGCCTGCAGCCATGTATAGATTCTGGGCAGCCTTACCATAGTCAGCAGCCTGAATATTGCCCTTCATCTTGTCAAAGTAAGTCTGCATAGCCTTAATGTAACCATCAACATCCTTATTCTTATATAGGTTGAAGAGGGCATCATTATAGAGTTTTGTCTTCTCATAAGGTGTGATACCAGTCAAGCCAATTACCTCGTAAGCCTTTGCATACTTGCCTTTTACATTCTCAACATAGTCCTTGTACTTAGCATTACCATCCTTTGCTAAGTCTTCAGCAAAGCCATCATTCGCCTCAACGATATAGTAGGCAGGAGCCTTACCAACCGCTTTTGTCCAATCGTCGAGATGGTCATTGATGAGGTCAACTATGTATTGCTTGTGTTCCTTATCATCGTCTCCCTCAAGTGCAAGAATAATCTTGTAATCATTCTCATTGATAAGTTTTAAAGGTGCTTTAGCGGTGATGTAGTTCTTATACAACTTCTGCAAACGTGTAACCCACTTGTCGGCTTCCATTCCTTCTTGCGCTTGTAAGAAGGAAGGAGCTTTGAGAAGGAGTTGCTGTTGGACGTCGAGATCATTGTTATCAGCCTTATATTTCTCATAAAGAGCTTCAAAGCTAATACTCTGACCAGCGGCTATCTTCGCTGCTTCCAATAGCTCATCTTTATTCATTGCACCCGTATTCACCGATATTGCCTTTCCATCAGGTGAGATGAAAGCAACCGTTGGGTAAGCAACGACCTTATAGTTCTTTGCAATGTTGACATTGTCTCCCTTCTCTGCATCCAGCTGTATGCTAACGAAGTGTTCATTGAAGAACTTGCCCACTTCCTCTTGTGTGAATACAGTCTTAGCCATCTTCTTACAAGGTACACACCACACTGCATAAAAGTCGACAAAGAGCACTTTATTCTCTTGCTTAGCCTTTACAAGGGCATCATTAAAGGTTCCTTGAAAGAATTGAATACCCGTTGTTCCCTCTTGCGCAAAGCTTTGGAGGGTGAAAGCAATGAGCGTAACGAGCACTAAGAAATATCTTTTTATTCTCATAATATGTGCTATTTTAAATAATAAAACATTGATTTACGATTAATAAACAGGTAACTCATCATCTGTCACAACGACCTTGAAGATGTCTTTCAACAATGTCTCGTGATCCTCGTTATAGACCTTCAAGGTGAGAAGATAATGTCCGTTGGTCAACTGCTTAGTTGCTTTTAAAGAGACAATAACCTTTCCGCCCACAACAGATATCTCTCCTTCTTTATATAACTTCATAAAGAGTTCGCCTGCTGCAGGCGTATCTGCCTTCACACTGGCCAGTTCGAAGTTAACAGGATTGGTACCTGCTACACCCTGAATACTCGTTGATACGAAGGGTTGTTGCTCTATATATCGATCAGAGGTAGGGTCGATATTATGGAAAACATTGATGGAGTCTGGTGCAAAAGATGCCCCCGCAGTACGGAGGTAACCCACTTTCATCTTGCTACATGATGCCATAAAGCCTACAGCAAGTAAGGTTAGACAGACTAACGCTATACTATTTTTTATTCTTCTCATACCTTAAAAGTCTGTTAAACTAAAGTTATAATCAAGTGAATGAACCACTCCTGTTTGTGTTTCTATATTACAAGAAGCAACGTGAGAGGTCTTGGTTGTGGTGGACGAAACTAAATAGATCTGTAAAGGACCAGCGTTAGGTACACCATCGTAAGACTCCCGGAAGGTATAAATCCACAGTTTCTCACCTGATGCCATAGTGAATGTTTCTCCGCCTTTACCTATTGGGTTAGAGGCATCAGAAGACTTAGTACCTGTCTTGAAGTCGTCTAACATGATATGTTTATGCGGTAAGAGGCAATTCAAAATAAACTTCTTACAATCACTAACAGGTATCTCTGATACGCTTGTCATACCATTCTTATAGAGGTAACGACGAATGCTATGATTCGTTGGACCAAAGAAGGTGAAGTCCTTACCATACTGACTTGTACCTTGAAAGAGGCTTACGAGCTGTGCACGTTCAGCCATTTCGCATAACATACTCCAGTTATAAGAATCGGTTTTGAAGTATTCCCACATGCTTGTCTCATGTTTGCCGTTAGCAAGACCAGTATCATCAAAATTATAATCGGTGCAACTTGACATCATTCCTAACGTCAAGCAGAGTACCACAATATATATTATCTTTTTCATTATTCAACCTTTTTAGGGTTCGTAATAGAACCTATTTACTTATAAGCCTGCCAATAAGGTTTCTGTCTCAACTTGTTGTTTATGATGTGACCATCCTTATCTTGCCATGCATCTGTAGGTAATGGCAAGAAGAGAGCACCACCTTGTATATCTTGATTGGTCAATAGTTTGAACTTACCATTGAGCTCTTCTTTGACATAACCATTGCGTATGATGTCAGCATAACGAGCATCATTCTCACCTATAAACTCTTTCTCTCTCTCAAGGAAGATAGCCTTCTTTAAGCCTTCTGTATCATAGGTTGAAGGATAGAGAAGAGCACCGGCACGAGCACGAATAACGTTCAGATCGGCAATAGCATGCGCATCGTCACCCAACTTCTGATAGCATTCTGCACGCAAGAGATATAAGTCTGCCAAACGCCAATAGACGTAGTCTGCATCAATGGTACGGTAGCTGTAACCACTTGGCGAGAACTGGTCAGGATCCATGATAGCCTTGCGGAACTTGTACATAATGGCATATTCTTGTCCATCAACCTCATGGTTTGTATCCCAATCATAGAAGAATGCGTGCAAACGCTTGTCTGTTGCATCAGGGAAGAGAGCCTCAACAGTAGACTTATAAAGCTGACATGGCGTCTCTGATGGTAGGTCGGCTAAGGTCTGATCGCTCCTCACTGGCCAACTAACAAAGTTACGTGCTATCTCATTAGGAGAGGCTACATTCTCTGAACGCGTCTTATCGAAATAGAGGCTAAAGATGGCTTCTGGGTTCGGACTCTTCTCATTAGAAAGATACTGGCAAAGCTCCTCTGGCGTGCTACACAACCGATAGACTCCATCCTTACCAGCTATGACATCGGAAGCATACTTGATAGCATTCTGATAGTCAGCCTGTGCATCGTTATTTAGATGATAAAGCCCTGTTATGCTCCCTCTCCATGCATAGATTTGCGCTAACAAGGTTGCAGCAGTACCTTTAGAGGCTGTCTGACGTTCGGTGATAGCCACTCCATTAATGTCTTTCAACTTATCCCATGTTGGCAAAAGGTCTAATGCTTTCTTTGCATGATCAATCGCTGTGTTGAGAACATCAGCTTGTGAAGACTGGTCATAAGCCTTAATAACAGAAGAGTTCTCTGTTATAATGGCATCCCCATAACGCTGTGCAAGAAGGAAATAAGCCAATCCCAATGCAAATTCGGCTTGTCCCTTGTGATAGTTTGCACGCTCTTCTGGGAGATCCTTTGTACGATGGATATTATCTAACAATAGGTTTGATTCAAAGATAAGATCGTACAATCCCTTCCAAGAATAGTCGTTTGAAAGAACCGTCCGAGGGTTCCATTCGCGCAACTGAGTGTTCGACTGCACATTATCAGCTAAGACTCCAGCCATTGACAAGACGAAGTTACTGCCAATAGTTGTGTTGATGTAATATTGAATGGAGGTCGTTGTCGCATTCAACTCCTTCTCTTTGTTGAAAGAGTTTACATATGTCATACTATTCTCCGGCTCGATATTGAGGTTACATGAAGAGAGTAGCGAGCATGCAAGAACAGACCCAAATATGATTTTTCGCATTGTCTTTAGAATTTTAAATTAATGCCTAAAGTAACCTTTCTATTCAATGGATATTCACGTCCATCGTCCTTTCCTGTATAAGGATCGATTACTTCTGGATCTACTCCAGAATAGTTAGTTAAGAGGAAGAGGTTCTCTCCGCTAAGGTAGAGATTAGCCTCTTTTATAAAGGTCTTCTTCAACCAGTTCTGTGGGAACTTATACCCCAGTACAAGTTGCTTAAGGCGTAAGAAGCTGATAGTCTCTATGTTTGAATCAACGTTACCATCAAATTGTCCGATGTAATCCTTGTCTGCGAACTCCAAAGAAGGATATTTCGCATTACGGTTGTTGGTGGTCCAGAAGTCGTGAATATTAAACTTATTCATGACAACGCCAAACTCCTTTGTGAAGCTAAAGGCACTGTTCTTGACCATGTTCATTACCTTGCGACCAAGGGTGTAACTGAAGAGTAAGTCGAGACTAAAGCCGTTCCATTCCAAGTGACTATTGATACCACCATAAGCAGCTGGGAGTGTGCTACCAGCATAATAGAGGTCTTTATCATCAATGACACCATCATAGTTTTGGTCTTTAATCTTTCTTCCACCTACACGCAAAGGGTTATTTGCTGATTGGAAATACAATGGCATCAACTTACCCGTGGCGTTACGATACATTGGAATATCCTCTTCACGCTGTACAATTCCCTCATCCTTGTAAGTATAAATACCATAGACTGGACGACCAAGAACCTTATCGTTCAAGTCTTCTCCATTATAGGTTTTACGCAACATATTGCGGTTGTGTGAGAGATTGAAGCCCACTGTCCAGTTCCACTTCTTATTGCGGATAACATCATAAGAGGCTTCAAACTCAATTCCCTCATTAGAGATTGCAGAGGCATTATCCCACATGCGAGATGCGAGGAAGACGTTACCAGGGAGGTAAGACTGCATCAAGAGTTTGCTTGAATACTTATAATAATAGTCGAGCTTGAGCTTCAAACGATAATCTAACATCTGAAGATCGAGACCAAGGTCATACTGATCACTCTCTTCCCAAGTCAACTTTGGATTCGCCATGTCTTGTGGTATCAATCCGAGGGAACCGTTATAGACATTACTTTCTGACATAATACCTAAGGCTAAGTAAGGCTCTTGGAACTTCTGTCCGGACTTACCCCATGAGGCGCGAATCTTACCAAAGTTCAACCACCAAAGCTGCTTCATAAAGCGTTCCTCACTGAATGCCCAGCCTAGACCTACCGATGGGAATGTACCCCAACGAACGTCCTTTCCGAACACACTTGACCCATCGGAACGAATGGACAACTCCGCCATGTAACGTTTCTTATAGCTATAGGCTGCACGCCCCAAGAAGCTCATCATGGCTTGTTCCTGTTTATCAGTTCTGAAACTCTGAGCGGCTCTTATCGTTCCATTATCATTGAAGAGTGAAGGGCATCCTTCGCCTGCATACTTAATAGAATTGGTTGGACCACCCTTTGCAGTACCATTCAAGTTCTGCAAGAGTTCGTAGTTATAGGTCATACCTGCCATCAACTCCAACTTTTGATCATGTGGGAGAAGGAGGTTGTAAGTCAATATATTCTCTGTCTGAATATTGGACATTGCAATGTTTGCAGCCTGTATCGCCGACTTGAGGTCATAGGTCAGATAGTCTGGCGTAAAGCTGTAGACACGTGTGAAATAATGGTCGAGAGAATAAGTTGAAGAGAACTTCAAGTTCTTAAGAATATTGTAATTGAAACCTAAGCTCAATCGAACATTATAGTTAGAGTTTTGTTTATCAATATCACGTAATTGCCTTAATGCCACACGCTCTGCCGTACTTCCTTTACCTGGCAACAATGTTGAGGTACGCTTCGGATCGAAGGTCAATCCTTGAGCACGCCCCGCATCGGAGCCTGCCTGTTGGGTTGCATAAGAGAGATTAATACGTGTGAAGGCACTCAACTTGGTGGAGAGATTGAAGTCAAGATTACTCAACAAGCTATAACGACGGAAGTTGGAACTAATCATGATACCTGTTTCGTCATAGACACCACCATTCACCATATAACGGAGGTTATCGGTTCCACCTGCCAACTGAAGGTCGGCTTTGGTCACACGACCTAAACGGAAGGCATACTTCCACCAGTTTGTTCTATTATTATAAAAGGTGTTCAATGAGTCTTGAGCTATAGCAGGTAAACTGCGATCACTATTGAGCACCTGTCCATTGCGCCATAAGTAGTCATACGAACCATCGTATTCTGCATCCCAACCATAGGAGTCTTTGTAAGATCCCGGATTAATCAGTCGGTCGGTTGTATAGTCATAATGAGATGTACGTTGGTTCTTAGCCAATAGCAAAGCAATATCGCGCTCTCCCTTACCAAGCGTCTGTAATGGTGTGCGTGGTAACCAAGAAAGCGACTGAGAAACATTCACGCTTACCTCTGTACGCCCTGACTTTCCTTTCTTTGTTGTAATCAGAATCACACCATTACCAGCACGCGAACCATAGAGGGAAGCCGATGCTGCATCCTTCAATACCTGTACTGACTCGATACTTGAGGGGTCGAGGGCTGACAAAGGATTGATACCCCCCGTATTCGCATTACCTGTACTATTGACAGGAACACCATCGATAACGAATAACGGACTACCATCATTCACTCCTTGTTGATTCAAAGAACTAAAGCCACGAATCGTTATTCGAGAGCCACCACCGCCTGGCGAACCGGAAAGGTTGGTAACATCAACACCCGCCATACGACCTTGCAAAAGATTCTCAAGGCTGGCTGTCGGAGCTTTCTGCAAGTCTTCCACCTTCACAGAGGTTATCGCGCCCACTTGCTCACGCGTGTTACGCTTACCATAAGCAACCACTGTCACCTCGCCCATCGTATAAGCCGAAGAAGGCAAAACAACATTCATTGGTTTACCAGCGTGATACTTCAAGTTCTTACTCTCATATCCCACACTGGAGAAGCTAATCATGCCCTCTTCCTTTTCTACAGGCATTGAGAAATTGCCATCAATATCGGCAATAACGCCCTGCGACGTTCCTTTAATCTGCACGGTGGCGAATGGAATCCCCGCCCCATCCTTGTCTTTCACCGTACCACTCAATGTGAACTGACCCTGAGTGGCGTTCTTCATCTTAAAGACATTGATGTCCTTCTCACTCACATTATAAGTGAAAGGAGTGTGGGAAAGCAGATTTTGAACGGCTCCCAACTCATCGACCTCATCAAAAGAGATGGTCAATAGCAATGAATCGTTCCGTACATCATCTGTGTAATTAATCTTATAATCGCCCTTCGTAGCGATAAAGTCTAAGATTTCCGCTACCCCTTTATCCTTGAAAGAAATAGAGAACTTCTTGCCAACCACCTGTGAGAAGGCTGGAGAAGTCCACGAAATCATCAAGAAGAAGGTAGCAAGGAATAGCAAAGAAGGCAATTTCTTCCGTATTCCTGACATGTGTTGGTGATACTTCATTGAATCGTTTTATTGTTTTACTAAATTATGATATCTAAATCAGGCAAGGTCGAATACTTTACTTCAATATAAAATAATAACTCCAGTCCGCCTACTTATCATCGTTAGAGAATAGCCTTTAGAAAGATTCCAAAACAAATGACCTGCAAATATAAACATATATTTTCACTTATCAAGTAAATGTATGCAGTTTTTTTTCATTTATAACCTTATATATGAAAGGAAAGAACAAGCTGAAACAATAATTATAAATGATTAGAGAGGAGGTAGAGACTATCAAAATGATAATTTATATCCCATAGAATTGAATAAAACTTATTTCTCTTATGTGAAATATACTTTACAATCCATTTTCTCATTATAGACTTACTTTAAGACAAATATGACGTGAAATTAAGAAGAATACTACCTTTTTAGAAAAAAGTACTATCGTTTTAGTGAAAAGGTACTATCGTTTTGATGAAAAGGTACTATCGTTTTAGGTAAAAAGTACCTCCGTTTTAAGCAGAAAGTACCTACTTCCTATATAAAAATAGGCTTATTTTGACAGAATTTGTACACAATTCTCTATCGGAAGATAGCTTCATTACGCACAACTCATTATCTATCAATCTCTTACAGCAACCGTCTTTTCTTCCTCCATAATTCGTGTATTTACAGAGAAGGGCACAGCTTGCTGAAAAAAACGCCAAAATGAGTACTCCAATTAGCAGTATTTTATTACAAAACAGCTTATATCATTTCTATATTTCACCTATAATTTGTCAGTCATACCAGCACCTGAAAAATAAGAAATAACCCCGTTTAATAGCTTCATTATCCTTTGATTCCGTCTCAACCATTATAAACTAATCTCATCCTCAAGCATAAGAACTTCAATTATTTTCAGTATCTTTGCAAACTAATAAACAATGATAGTAACATAAAAGACTAATTAATGAAGAAATCAATTCGCTTAGTTCTCTTTGTAATAACATTAGGTTGCAGTGCGTTAATCTCTTGCGGAAATGACAATAAGACCATAGAACCAGATAAACCGACTACTCCAACGGAGGTAAATCCTCTGAATGTATTTACAGGAGGGGTGCCACTTAGTTATGGTGAATATAATATTCTCAAGAACGTCAAGGGGCAGGTTTCAGCCATTCAAGCTAATAATGGTGATGAGAAAATCACCTTTGAATATATGGAATCGACATCTAACAATGCTAATACACCTAATGTCGTTATGACGTTGGAGAGTAAAGAAGAAAAGCTAATACTCTATCTTTTCCTTAACAAGGAAGGCTTTGTAAAACATTGCGACGAAACCGAATATCATCGAGATGATTTATCACAAAAAGAAACATGGGACTTCACCTATAACAATAATGGGCAACTGCTGACTATGTTCCGTTCGGAAGGAAACGAAAGAACAACGATCGAATATGAGGCAGGGAACATCGTGTCTACAACAGAGAAGGCTGTCAATGGAACCCGAAATAAGACTCACAAGGTTTATTATACTTCGCAGTCTGTCCCATCACCTATCGTAAACAAGGGGTGCATTATGCTGTTTGACACCACATTGGGGATCGATATGGACGAGATGCAATATGCTTATTTCGCAGGCTTATTAGGTAAAGCAACGAAACACCTACCTGCTCGATTAGTCGGTAACGAAGGGGAGGAAGAGAGTTTCACATGGCATTTGAACGCCTCTGGTTATCCTACTTCCATGGTTAGAAGTCATGCTCCTAACTGGACAAATACATTTACTTGGTAAACAGAGAAGAGTTTTCTGAGGTATTACCTATGGACATAGAACAAGGAAAAGGTTGCCAGCATGTATAAAGTCATAACCTTCTTTTTATTATTCTTCACTTCTACTCTATATGCGCAAGAGCCTATCTTGGTTAGTGTATATATAATAGACCGATATCCAACACAGATACTGAAAGTTGCAGGAGACTATAAAAAGAAGCGCTACTTCTTTATTCGATCTATCAATGGGAAGTAAGATTAATAGGGATGCCATAGAGTGTTTACTGATAAAAGGATGTGCCATAGATGAGTAATGATCATCCTTATCTGACGAAAGAATCATAATTTCCACCACGAAGTAACATTGGGAAGTGTCGTCGATAAGAGTAAAGAGGATAGCAGTCAGCCTCATCCGAAGCTGTAAAATCATACTGATGAGTGGCTTGATATTGCGCAGTTGAATTGTGTTCTTCTACATCCAAGTTCATTAAACAGGGCTGACCAAAAGACATTGCGATGAGTATATTGTAATAGTACTTATACCCTTGTCCTGCCATATAGCTTAATTCTAATCCTTCTTCTCCTGCTCTTAAATCTTCAAAACCGAACGAGTCTTCTCCCTCAGTATTACGGATAACATTAGCATATACCCATCTCTTCCCTTTGTATTCAATGATAAGTAGGCGGTCAGTATAGACTGGATCTGTGTTACTATCAGCACCTGCTATCATGGTGACTGGTGACAATATCGCTGCATACATCCCTCGGAATTTAGCTTCCGAACACTTCACATAAAAGTTAGAAATCGTAAAACCTCTCCATTGATAATAGCCCTTGTTGTCTTTGGGGACGGAGATCCTTAGTTGTATGGTGTCATTTTGAAAGGTCATAAGATGCTGAATAGGTTTATTCAAATAATTAGCAACGGTGTCAGCAGTCATATCATAACCATATTCATCTAATGTTTTCTGTGATTTACCATTATCTATTGCTAATGTATCAGGCTGGAATACTAATGCCAGACAGTTACTTGTTAGCATCAAAAGGATTATTAATAGCTTATATTTCATCTCTATTTGACATTTAGGGTACCACTATCTATGCGCCAAAGATATAAAAAAAACAGATAAAACAAGCACTCGCTCCTCTTTTTCTCACTGATATATTCCAAAAGATATAGGAATTAGTAGCACACGAAAGGAGGATGTTATTGATATTTTACACAAATGTATTATCTTTGCAAAGGGCAATTCTGATTGTCCGATTGGAACTTAACATTATAGGAAATAATGAATAAGAAAATTTATTTTGCAGGTTCTGCTTACTTCAAAATGATTCCTTACGAAAAGGAATCTGACATCTATCTCGCCCTTGATGGAATTTTGAAGTAGAGACGGAAGGCTCTGCTTATAATTCACAATTCATAATTCACAATTCAAAATTATGATTAGTTCTGTTGTTGAAAAGCATCAA